>Ga0315287_10001896_pt1 | contig 19578 bp, 41 predicted proteins | sample YL17G11_0_MG_FD_205037 | JGI IMG/M metagenome (GOLD analysis project Ga0315287, IMG submission 205037) | Sediment microbial communities from Yellowstone Lake, YNP, Wyoming, USA - YL17G11_0 | ecosystem: Environmental > Aquatic > Freshwater > Lake > Sediment | place: USA: Wyoming | collected...
GCATGGTGCATATTACGGGTGCTGTTAGTAGTAAAGTTATTAATAATATTATTGTAGGTGTGGCATTTGGCGTCGCCACAGAGGCCTGTGATCCTTTTTATGCATACAACAATACTTTTTTGAATTGTGGTGTGGGAATGAGTTGCGATGGCTGGGTCAACTTTTATGCCAAAAATAACTATGCGGGAGCATCTGTCACCGCTGACTATACGGCTCGGGATGAGGCCACGTACTGGCATGGTACAACAAATTATAGCTCAGATGAAACTTTAGACTCCAGCTTGATGTCCGTTGCAGATTGCCACTTTGTAAATTCTACGCTAAACTCTGAGGATGGTGCAATTTCAGCAGGGTCTGGTTTGATTGGTATTGGAACGGACCTCCGAGCAGATGCTATATATAACGTAACAACTGATATTTTTGGGACAACACGAGCAGCAGTGCCTTGTGTAGGAGCGTATGAGTATGTGGCTCCTGTTATTTCTTTCATTCCCATTGTAATTATTATTTAGAGAGGTTGATTTTTATGATAAAAAAAATAATAGAAAAAGTAAAAACTCTTTTTGAAATTGATTATGTTAAAGATATTTTTTTTATTTTTCTAGTCACACTTGTGATAGTCTTGATAATAGGCTTCAAAAGATTTTTTTTATTGTGATAGAAAAAATCTTTGGGGTGTGTGCTTATGAATGATCCTATTGAAAAGAAATATCCAGCTATCTATTTATTAAGGCCTGCACAATTAGGCCTTAACAATAAAAACAGTAGAATAGATGGCTGGAAAGATACTTCATTAAATAAATTAGAAAAAGAAGAAACTAAAAAAATAGCCAGTACTTTTTCTAGTACTTCTATCTATAGAATATATTCCTCAGAATTATCCCAAGCACGAGATACTGCCAAAGAAATTATACAGGTTACTGGAGCAAGCCTCGTTATAATGAGGGATTTAAGGTCCTGGAATATAGGGGACCTCTATGATACCATAGATTTTGCAGGGACTGGTGTTTTAAAAGAATATGTAAAAGGGGATACCCATAGATCCATTAAAAATGGGGAGAGCTTTTATAGTTTTAATATACGAGCTGTGGATGCCATTAATATAATATTAGATGAATTTGAATTGCTAAAAAAGAACATAGTTATAGTATCTAATTACCAATTTATAAAGTTAATTCAGGCATGGATACTGGCAGGATCAGTAGACTATAAAATAGATGCTGATCTTTTCATGAAAGATGATATACCCCCTGGGAAAATATTCACGATAACATTGGATAAGTAAGAGGCAATGACACTAGAAAGAGAACTTAAGTATAAAATAGTAGGAAGTATCCTTATTATAAAGTTCATCGGAGAGATAAACTTTTTTCTCCATGATGAGTATGAAAAACTTCTAAATGAAAATGCAGGAAAATATAAGAATCTTATTATTGACATGACAAGAGTAACTTACATAAATTCTACAGGGGTTGACATCCTTTTTTCAATATCAAAAAAAGCAGATATTAGAATCATAGGTCCCAAAAGTAAATTTATATGTTCGGTTTTTAGAGCTCTGAAACTCGATAAAGTTATGGGTGTTTATGGTTCTTTAAATGATGCTATCGATAGTATAGTGAATACGAGCAACTCAGGGGGCATCGATCCCTAATGATTGACCTCCATAGCAAATTCCTCCCTGAGTTGATATTCAAAAGACCATCCAGGAATATCAGGAACCCGATCATACAAAAATTTAATATACTCCTCCATTTTTTGTTTATCCTGAAATGAATATTGTATTGAGGTTCCCCCAATAACTGCATCGATAATGTAGCATTTTGATCTTATAGGGGGCATTAGGTTTTTTTGCTGGTTACCTTCTTGCTGATAGCCTGGGCAGCAGCAAGGGCTCCACTGAGGATATTAGTATCAATAGGATTTTCGTTGGTGATACTTACTATTTTTATAACTGGATAGAGTTCAAGGGTCTGGCCTTGCTTTCTGAGGACAACAATTAGAACTATGTACGGAACTACAATAATTAGAAATACCAGAGCAACGCCAATCCATGTAAATGTTTTTTTAATATCGATAGCCATAAAACCTCCTACAATAATAATATAAGGGTTATGATAAGTACTATAAGAGCAGCGCCTGCAACTCCTCCGAGGACCCCTGCGAGGATTCGAACCTGCTCACAGGTAAAGCTATTAGTATCTTTCCTTTCCAGGGTTAGCTGTATCTTTATCTTTTTGAATTCTTTATCATTTTCGTCACACCATATAAGGAAAGCATCTGTGGTATACTTCTGGCCTATTTCTATTTTCCAGGGGCTATCCGAGAGGGTTATCTTGACTCTTTTCTTTTGTTCAGCCGTGAGTTCTTTTAAGTGTTCTTTGGCAGCTTCTTGAATGAGTTCATAGTCAGACCATTTCATGGATCCTACATATTCATTCTTATAGTAGAGATCGAGTTCATCCCCTTTTTTTAGTGTAAGAGAGGTTTTTGAAGTGGTTTGTTTTATTTTTATAGAGAAAGATCTAGTCATTGTCACAGGCTTGAATGTAGCGCATCCCAAGCCTGTGACAAGACAGATGATAACAAAAAATTTCATCTTTTTTTCTTTTTGCCCGTTGATTCTTCCAGAGTTTCTTCCAGTCCTTTTAAAAGTATTTGAAGGTTGTGGCCCATTACAGAGGAGCCATTCTTTTTTATAACTTTTAAATATTCACTGTACATATCGAAGTGCTCTTTGGGAAGTTTAATAACAACACTAATATCATCTTTAAATTTCATATTCATATAAAGTACCTCTTATTATATTAATAAGTTTATTTAATATGTCAAACATATTTTTCAATCGTTTGAATTATATTCCACTTCTGATTTACAGGAGTGGCATTTTATTACCTTGGGTGGTTTTACATCAGTCTCATAAACGGTTGTATGACCACACTTACATTTAAATACATACTTCATTTTAGTTCTCCTTATATATCCAAACCGCTAGCATCGGCAGTATCAAGACCAACGATCTTCTTAATACTTTCCTTATACTTTATTTTGGAATTTTTTCTATACCTATTGTATAAATTCTTTGTTCGTTCTTCATTCTGCCATTCAAGTAATTGCTCCATAGACTCTTTCATTTCTTCAGAGCATCCATTGAAGTTCAGTCGTGCTTTTGCTTGATTAAGATTACCAAGCCAGATAGCATCAGTTACGTACGGATAAACTTGATCAACTACTTCATCAATATGATTGTCCAGCATAGGCTCACAGGAAACACTTGTCTTGAATCCATTATCAAATGCATACTTGAGTGACTTTAGTCGTTCTTCAAATGAAGGTGCTCCAGGTTCCCATAATTTCAATACAGAATTGTTTGCTGATCCGATAGTGAACCTGAAAAGGATCTTTTCTTTGTTTTTATAACTATTATCGATGTCACATATTTCTTTAATACATTCACATATTTCTTTAATACATTCGAAGTGGGGCTTCGATACTATTAAGATATCATTACCAGCAATTATAAGTTTATGTATAAAATCAGTATGCCTGTATAAATGTTTCGGTGTTATATCGTGAGATGACGGATACATTACCTGACCTTTAGCTTTACCTACTTTTTTTGAGCAGGCTTCTTGAAGTAATTCTTCTTCCTTCCAGGTATCAGCAGTCTTTCTTTTGAAACGTATTGCCATTGACTTGGCATAACAATACTTACAATCATGACTGCATCCAGAAAGGATATTATAGTTCTTAACAGCCCATTCTTTAGTACCTGATATAATTTTTTTCATATTACACCATCTTCTATATAACCCTTCATGAGAATTGTGACTACCAATGTTAGTAAACAAAGTACAATTACTCCAGCAAGACTATTAAATATACAAGAACTTACAAGATTACCTATTAACACAAACAACATACAAATTCCTAATATAAAATCTATTTTGATATTACGATAGTAATTGTCAGGATCATCTTCAGAATCTTCCTTGTTTTTTACAGGAATATCGAGAGGGGCCTCAACAGGCTTTCCGAGAATTCCCCCAAATGTTTTGAGATAGTCTTCTTTAGTCATTTTTGATTTCATTTTTTTGCCTCCGTAGATTTTTTAATAATATTCTCTAATGATTTTAATGTAGATTCTTCTTTCTTAGTGAGAGGAGTACAGGGACAATTGGGAGGATCAGTTTCTGACAGCGGTTTATACTCCGGCATTACTCCTGTCAGAAGATATGTTCCTGCATGATCAGCTTCCCAAAAGTGTTTTCTTTCTGCCTCAGTATAAGGACCTCTTGGTTTTAATGGTACATCATCATCAGATTCGTCATATTCTGATTCAGAAAGTTCTGCTAACATCAAGTCTGTATTTTTAGAATTTTTGTTAGCTTTAATGTTTGCAATAGCTCTATCAGAAAGACGGCTTCCTAATTCTATCAGGATTCCAGAAATGTAAAAAAGAGGACCTAATATAAATATGCCTACTATTCTTTTTACTACAATAGAAAAAACATATATCTGTGCTGCGTCCTTTGCGTTCTGTTTTAAATAATTAAATAAACCCTTTGATACATATGCCATAATATTTCTCCTTGTTAGTTAGATTACGAAAAGAGCACCGGCTTAAGAATATACTTATATATAAGATAGAAAAACAGTATTGCTACCAGCTTTTCTATAAAAAATCTAAGTATCGGAGTCATTACAAGATATTGAATAAAGAAAATAAGAAATTTCATAGTAGTCCTCCTTTTACCTGAAAATTAAAAACAGACCAACGATAAATATAATAAATCCGAGAATGATTGCGGGAACAATAGCTCTCATTGCTACATTGACAAGGATCATAGCATTCTTGGCAGTTCCCTGTGCCAGTTCATGAACGTAATCTGGTTCTTTATTATCGTCGTATGTTCCTTGTTCCATGTTAAATCTCCGGAAACCTTTTCCGGAAGTTTCTTCCATATAAATCTTTTTATTGTCCATAAGTGCCTCCATTGTTATTAATAATATAATATATTGAAATGACTTTGTCCAGTCTTTTTAAAAAATTTTTAATTATTTTTAAAAAATTAAAAAAGATCGAGCAGTGTTTCGAGAATATCATTCTGTTGTATCTCTGTAATGGAACTTCCATCAACAATACCGACATAATGACCATCTTTTATACAAATATAATAATATACATTTCCATGTACCAAGTATAGAATTTCTTTTTCTTCCAGAAAGTATCTCAGTACATTGGTAACATATATACCCTGTAATAATAGTCGCGGGTCATAAAATTTATAGTACTTTTCAAACTCCATTTCTAATATATACAATAGCTCATACATACGAATGGATGCAATTCTTCCGATGAGTGTTGGCTTTTCCAGATCCATTGCAGCAACTCTTTGCATAATGTTTTTTTGAGAACTGTTAATATTAAATTTGTTCATAAGAACCTACAGAGAATGTTCAAATATAAAAGATTCAAATCTTTTCATTCTGCTTTCAGAATCTTTGCTGACATGATCTATAAGAACCTCCGAGAATTTTCCAATGATCTGGGGAAGAATTTTATAGAGCTTCACTATTTCTTCTGCATTCAGTTCACGCCAATTTTTTTTCTTTGTACCAGATCTTAGATATAATTTGCTACTCGAAATTTCTAAAACATATCCTTCTATACATATATCAGGAGTAGGTATGTTAGAATTAATCAGCATACAGTCAGGATTTATAGATCGTTGTACTAATGCCATAAATTCTATTATCCTGTCTTTTATTTCTGATACACTTGTTTCAAATTCTTTAAATTCATTAAGGGCTTCTTGTAATCCCATAGGTTGCCTCCTCATAAGCTTAATTTAAATTCTAAAATATCTTCATTTCTTATTTCCAAAACACTAACATCGCGTTTGCAATGTATTGTCCGACATTTGGCAATGACTCAATACCATCACGATTACTAGGAAACCGGCCATTCCTTTTTTTCATTTCAAGGGCAAGTTTCGATAGAGAGGAAGACCTTCTTTTCCATAGTCCAATTGGTTTTAAGAATTCTCCAAGTTCATCAATTGAAGCAGATGATAACTTTTCCCATGATGGGTATTTTTTTATAAATGCTGGCAAGAAAGATGCAACCGTTTCTGCTCGAGTTCTTTGGAGCAATACCTCGGCTAAAATTTTCTTATAACTTGATGCTGATTTTTTTCTCCAAGAGAATTTCCTACCTTCTTTATCATACCAATTTATAAGATTTTTTTGAAAGTAATTAATATTTTTATTCATTTAACTTACCGACATAAAAACTGAATATTATACTATTATATTTTTCAACCATATAAACATTTTCAAGTAATTTTCCGAATAAATTGTCACAGAACGATAAAATGACTGATAGAAACTATAATAAAATATATGATAAAAGGTATATTTGTGAAGTTTTAAGGATGAAAATGCTCGAGGAGTTATTTCAATTAAATACTGTAAAAAAAATATTTGCCAAAATATCAGGGAAAAATTAAATATATTATATTCTAATTATAATAATTCGGGAAAATTTTTCAGTCTTGGTCTTGAATATCAATTTTAAAAAATGTCCTATTTTCATGATAGGGATAGAGATCGAAGTGTCACCCTCCCATCTCTGCAAATTTATTCAGAATTTCAAAAATCACTTCCCCCACTGCCCTTGCCATCAATGGCGGGACTGCATTACCGACCTGGGTATATTGAGGTACTTCGAACCGCCTACGGTGACTACCCGTGGTTTCCTTAGATCTAAATTCAAACGCATCTGGAAATGATTGGATCCTTGCCATCTCCCTTACTGACAATGTTCTTGGAATGATTGGATGTACGAAATCATCGGGCAGGCTCACCATCGTTGGTGAAGGCAAGTCCCATATTAATGGCCTTTGGCTATGTTTTCTTGTATTCAAGTTAATTACAAGCTGGGCAAGTTCATCCAAGTTCATAGCTAATCGTACACCGGCCTTGTTTTTTGCAGGAAATTGAGCACATGATAAAATACTGCGTAATTCATCAAAACTTGATTTAACATTATTCCTGCTTGATGGTATATTTAGTACTTTTGTTGTAATTCCCTGGCTGCTTAAGTATTGATACAACATGAACCTTTCCCTTACCTGCTCTGAATGGTTCCGCTTATTATGGTTCAGCAATATTGATCCTTCAACTTTACAAGTTGAGTTATTAAATGGAGCCCAATAATTTTTATCCCGCATTAGCCTTGCATATTCACCATCATTGTTCTTATACTTTTGATAATCAAGATCAAAGGCATATCCATCCTCGTTAATATCCCAAAATGCGTCCTTAACTTTCCTTGCGTCACTATGTTTAAATTTTGGATTTGGTGCAAGGCTTGGCTTTTCATTGAACAATAAGGATTCAGCGACATCAAGATCTGATTTCCATATATGACGTGTAGAATTGATGCCCACTTTCCTTGCGATATCTTTTCGAATACCAACCAAGATCACCCTCGATCTATTTTGGGGTACTCCGAAATTCATTGCATTTAATTCCAAGGGCTGCACAACATAGCCCTTGCCAGTTTGTTCAAGGGCCAATCTTACTTGTTCAAATGTAGACAAGCCCTTCTGGTTTCGGAAAGATTTTTTCATTCCCAAAACATTTTCCATGATAACTGCTTTGGGATTTACATTTTCGATGAACTGTAAGAACTGCCACGGGAGCTTATTCCTTTGGTCATTAGGGTTCCTTAAACCTGCAATCGAAAACCCTTGACATGGAGGGCCACCTGCAACTAGGTCAACCCCCTCTTTTCGAAATTTTTTTAACAATGATTCTTCTTCTAAAACTGCCGATAACTCATTTATTACAAGTCCCTGTTTTGCTTGTTCAATTAATGGCAAACCACAAAATTTACTCCATTCATTCTTATCTTCGATTCGTTTTATGAAATTATGGTAAAATGTTTCTGCAGCCATGCTAGATTTTTCAACTGCGAGAGAGAGTGAAAAACCTACATTTTCAAGGCCAAGAGATAAGCCTCCACAACCCGAGAATAAATCTATGTAGCTATAATTCTTTCGCATTTTCATAATTCCTTAAATCATTATGTCTCATAGATGCATTGTCAAATCAATTTTATAAAATTTTTGGTATATATAATTATTGCAAACGCAACTATAACTTAACCAATGTATAGTATGAATGTTTTTTGTAAATAATTTTTTGAAAAATTTTAAATTTTTTGGTGAGCACTTTCAAGTCTAAATATTATTCTGTTAGTAAAATTAAATTCTATTTCTGCTTCAAATGCTTTTCCAAAAGGTGTTTCTCTTAGGAGAGTATACAATATGTGAAGAGTTACTGTATGTTCTTGTGTTTCGTCTTTAAGCTTGTTGATAAATATGGAAGAATAAAGAAAGTCTTCAGGATCAAACATTTCTATAATATAAGAAGTGTGTTCCCCGGGATATAGAAACAAGCTTGTATTACCAATCTTATCAATTCTTTCGATATATCGTATTGAAAGTTTGTGAGATGATAATACTTTATCGTCTTGCGATTTGAGAATATAAATATCCTTTAACTTATTGTAAAGGACTTCAGGGTCGATTCCCTTGCGTACTGCCAGGTCCACGTAAGTATCAACCGCTTTTATTATACTTCCAAGAACTTCTTCATACTCTTCTCCCAGATTTGGAATAACATCATAGGTAAGTATATTTTCCACATCTTCTGCTTCCCAGTTTGTTAGTGTGTAATAGTCATATAACATATAACCTCCATAAGTATAAACCGAGTGAGGATTCGAACCTCACCCGGTATGTTTCATAATGATCCTGTATTGACAAATTTCTCCGCTTCTTTATTGTTGATAGAAGCAAAGCTTTTCTCAATCAAGACGCGCCCGTTATATTTCATTTCAGCATACATGAACTGCCTGCCGAATTGAAATATATACTTTAAAGTTACTACTTTGTTTTCAGCTTCTTCTGTCATTTCATTTGTTCCTTAATGTTGTTTGGTCTTTTCAAGCTATAGCATTTCAGGCATTCAACGCAACGACTATTGCAATTGATCTTGATACTATTTTCCTCAACGGTCTTTTTCTTATATACCGTAAAGACTTTATCATAACCTTCAGGTATATACGGGCAACAATTATCCAGTTTCGGTGTTGAGTAGATAAGAATAAGATTTCTGGGCTTATTCTTTATCTTCTTGATCAGGTCTTTTCTTTTACTCCAGAGAGCAAAGGTAGTTTCCGGACAGGCTTGTGCAATCGTTACAAAGTTGTTCAGATGAATCATGTTCAGAAGTTCCCCAAATGAGTGGAACCGAACTATACGATGCGCTGCAAACTTTGTTTTGATCTGTTCGATCTCGAGCTTGTAAAGTTTCCGGCTTGAAAGAATCTCACCGTTTTCTTTATAGCTATTGATATATCCCAGGTCCTTTCCGTACATTCTCTCAAGCTGGTGTGCATAGCAATGACTGCAGACAAACTCGGGATGCTGCTGCATCTTCTTGCAAAAAGGATTGCACTCCGTTGATGTATTGAGAGATATCATTCCTTCCATTTTTGCTCTGTGTTTTGTAGTAATAAATAATGTGTTCATAGTGTACCTCTTTTATTTAAATTTAGTTTAAGTCGAGAAGAGTCTCAAGGAGATCTTCTTTTTCAATGTAACGATACCACACTTCTACCAAACATTTTTCTTTGCTGTGAGGAATACTTATATAAAGTAATCCTTCTAACCAAGAGACTTTCCATTGTTTTAATATCTCATTATCAAATGTTATGTATTGTGGATCTTTATTAAACTCTTCTAAGTTCAAAGGAATTCCAAAAAGTCCTCTTGAAGAACTTTTAGATTTATTTAAGTAATAAAAAATTACAGCTTTATCTTTTGTTTCTGCTGCATAGACTTCGACATCGGATACAAACACTCCACTATGTACTATAGGAAAGAGCCCTCTAAACTGTCCATTAAATAGTGGTACTTGGGAATTCTTGATAGCCTTACCAAGTTCCTTCATATCTACTGTGTATAACTCAGCGATGTGTTTCTTCGTTCTACAGTGGCTCATCAAGCTATAAGGATAACTGGTAGACGGTGAACGAATAGCACTACAACAAGAACGTTTTTCAGACTCGTCAGGATACCAACGTCCTTGTTTATCAAATGATCCCGAAGGATGTTTTATTCGGTGTGACCTTTTAATGAATTCACACACAGCTTTTTGTATATCAGTCATATACGTTCCCTTTTCAACCTTCTCAACTATCTTAAATGTTTTCATATTAATCTCCTTACTATTTAATAAGATTCAAAAAAACCCAGGATAAGTTCCTGGGCTAATTTCAATCTTAGTTATCTTCGTTCTCTGACTTATAAGCTATCTGACTTAAAGGATCGTCCACGGAGGACAGTCGTCAAATTCTTCCCCGTTCTGGCATTGATGTAATCTCAAAATTCCAAAGTTTGCGGGATCAGCACCACATTGTAAAATCGAAGATAATCCAGTCTGATGTTTAAGATCAAAACTTCCATCAGCATATTCTACAACATACCAATTATAATCATTAATGATTAATGCTTTGTAAGCTCTTTTTGAGTTTAACGATCCTTTCTTTTTCATATTGATTCTCCTTTATTCTTCCTCTTCCTCTGGTAGGTAAGTATACATATCGCCAAACAGATATCCTTCTGTTTTAATATCCTTGTCATTAAGCAGCCTCATGAGATATGTGTATTCAATTTCACGCACTGCATCATCATGATCATCACTTCGATAACTTACTATTTCATCTTCTTTATGTTCATACTCAGAAGTCTCCCCAGAAAGATAATATGTTTCTCCTATTTCAAACATATCCTCCATTGATTCAAATCTATGTTTTACAATAAATCGAGTGGGAACTTCTGTATGAATTTTTTTACTTGTTTTCATATTAATCTCCTTACTATTTAATAAGATTCAAAAAAACCCAGGATAAGTTCCTGGGTTAATTTCAATCTTAGTTATCTTCGTTCTCTGCTTTATAAATAACCTGACTTAACTGGGCATCTTCAATATCAATATCAGTCCTGACTCCAAGATAACTTGGTTGGTATACTGCACCGCCTTTGAAGCAATACAGATACCTGACTTTAACTAGAGAACCTACAGCAGGGATATCCTTATTCGGGGCTATGGTTACTTTACCCACGAACACTCTCTTGTCTCCATCAATCAACTCAAGGCCAACAGAGCGTTTACCTTTCGTGTGGTTGGCAACAATGAAAGTTGCCGTTTTGGTGAACTTTACTTTGAGGGAGTCCCCGCCCGATGCAGGTCGTCCTGCTTGGTAGGGTGCTGCCTTTCTTTTAAAGACGATACCTTCCTTGTTGTTTTTTAAAAGGTCATAATACAATTTCCTTTTATCCTTTTCTGTGTAGGCTGTATGCACAACTTGAAAACCTTCTCCAAACTTTAGCGTGTTCAATGTACGAAGACGCTCAGAGTTTGATTGTGTACGTGTATCTTTACCATCCAGTTGCAGGATATCAAAGATATAGTATCGATTCTCCACCATCTCTCCATCCAAAATACAATCATATTTGATAGGAGATGCAAAGATTTCTGTAATAGGAATAACCTGACCTTTACGATTGTACTGGGTAATTTCTCCATCCTTTGATTGAATGATTCGCCTCTCTCCATCAAACTTTTCTTGTGCCAGAAACTCATCCGACTGTATATATGATTCGGGATCATCCACGGCATTGAGAAGTTGCGGGAGCATACGTTCTGTAATAGGTTTAACTTTAGAAGGGTTGGTAGTAACTTCTACTGTACCTTCTATAGGTTGGTAACCTTTAGCAAGTTTCTCATTCACAACCTTATTGTAAATCTTTTCAGCTTCATCGTAGCTGACAGGAGAACTTGTTTTCTGACCACAGTTAAGAGTGGAACCGCGCCGTCCAAATTGAAAATTTACGCTCCACCCACTGCCTTCTTTTTCTAATTGAACATGGTAAACCTTATCACTTTTTCCTTCACGATAAAACAACAATGCTTTCATATTAGTACCTCCATACTATTTTAATCTTATGTAAGTCTGAAATGTTCTCCATCCGGTGCAACACCGAAAAGACATCCAGAATCATTGCCTTCTTCATCTCTTGACGCATATCAATTTTACTTTTCATATTAATCTCCTTTATATTTATTAAGACTCAAAAAAACCCAGGATAATTTCCTGGGTTAATTTCAATCTTACATGTTATCGAAATAAGAATCAATAGTATCCCAGGTTATCCCCAGGGTAGCATCATGACTTCGTTCCATCTCTTGAAGAATTTCCCTGGCTTTCTCTTTACTTATCTTTGGTTCAACTTCAAGATCTTCAGCTCTCTGAAGGATATCGTCAGTACTCCAGGATATATATATTCTATCTTCATCCTCAAGAATCTTAAGAGCTTCTTTAATTGCTTTCTTGGGATCTTTACTAATGAGTCCTTCTTTCAAAGTCTCTGTTGCTTGATCTACAAAGTATGCCATAATGTTTCTCCTTTTAATATTCAGATTTTCCAGAGCCATCAAATTCATTTCCATAAAAGCAACTGATCTCAGGTTTACCCTCAACAATATTGAGTCGATATAAACCATCATATAAACCATCATGGTTTTCATTATCTTTTCGTATCTCCTGTGCTTTTTTAAGTCTCTCTTCGTCGGAGTTGTATTGACCTTCTATGAAAGGTTCAACATCTCCAAGAATTTTTATGAGATAATATTCTGTTTTAATTTTCATAAACTCTCCTTTATAATAGATTCAAAAAGGCCCTCATCTCTGAGGGCTATTTTCAATCTACTATTTCTTTTGACATATCGTTCTTACCAAGATATTTATGTTTCTCATCCATCTCTTTTTCAAACTCTTCAATATTACTAACATACTCATCAACAATTTCCTCACATAACTTTACGAGTAGTTTTCTATACTTCTCTTCTGATTCATAAAGATCCTCAGAAAAAAGATTATCATGACAATCTTTCAGATCCTTATAGGTATTTTGAAACCTGTTGTAATACATATTGCTCATACAATTTCTCCATTATTCTAATTGCCTGTTCACGAAATTTCATCGTAGTCGCGTTCAGGTTCATCATCATAAAGTTCATGTCCTTTATCATAGATAGTTTCTTCGAGAGATGTAGTCTCAAGAAGAAAGTTAGCTATCTCTTGGGGAACAGGAACTATAAGTTCTTTTACAACTTCTTGCTTGTTTGTTTCAAGATTGAATTTTTCTTTCTTGAGATGAAAGAACATGGTAACCTCATCCCACTCAGCGGGACATCCTTGATCAGAAAACGCAGGGGAATCATGATCATAACACATAGGTTCAGGTCTTTCAGGAGTGAATCCTGTTACCTTAATTTCAATATCAATCTCGAAGTAATCATCAAAACTAAAATCAATTGAGTTTCTCATGGAGCCTCCTTAGTTTGATAGTTTGAATTCGAATAGAGCTTGATCAATATCATATTTCGTGTATCGTTCTTTGTATTCTATAGGTAGACCATAAAAGAATCGTAACTTGTGTTGTTTATATTCATCACTTTTCAAGAGGGTGATTATTTCTACAAGGGATTCATGTTCAACATATACTTCTTCATCTATCTCATTTCTGCAACGAACACATAATTTCTTAATGAGTTCAGTGCTATCATCCAGTTCTTTTGTTTCAACATGATCTTCTTGTATGGTATACTTAATTTCTCCATCGTTTATATTTTCATATACTTCATAGGTCAGTTCTGTAAGAGTCTCATGTGATTCTATCACACTCCAGTTAACTAATATCATGCAACATGTCTTGCAGTAGTATGTATACATGATTACAACTCCTTAATAAGTTGTTGAATTCTGTATTGAATGTATTTTTTTAATCTCATCATAACAAAGAAATATTTAATTCTTTGCCAGTGCGAAAAGAAATACTCGCCAGGTCGATCTTGTTTGATTAACAGCAGAAGTTCTTTGAGGCAGGAAATTTCATGCTGTTTGTTTTCAGTTCTTCTTGCGATTGTACATTCTAATTTAACAGCTTTTAATTTTCTGAGGTGCTCTTGATTTCTTTTAAGCTTTTCCTCAACGACCCAAAGTAATTCTTCTTTCATATAAATCTCCTTAACTAGAATCAAAAAGGCCCGGGATATATATCCCGGGCTAATTTCATTCTAGTAGTCACCTTTCGTTACGTGCTGCAAAACAGCTCCGATCTGGTAGCGGGTATATCGGGGAAATTTCTCGTACACGGAATCAACTTTGCGACCACGTTTGAAATGGCTGATCATATATTTCTTATCAACATCAGAAATGCTTCTTTTAGAAACTTTTTTGTTTGACATGTAGTACCTCTTTATAATTTAGATTGTTGTATGGGGTCGATGCCCCACGTTCGACTTCTTTAAAATTTCTTGGATAGTTATGATACTATCAAGAGTATCTTCTTTCTCTCTATCGAACATGGTGGCGAGAATAGTAGAAGCGGTAAAGGCATCTACTACCTTTTCTCTGATGCAAAGAACCATTGCATTAACTGCACGGCTGTATGAGATTGTTTCTTTCATTGTACCTCCTCGGGGTCCTTGTATTCTATGTGCAGAATTCCCATGAAGGATACATCGTTTCTATCCTTCATCATTTCATGCACGAGATCGATAGCTTCTTCTTCCGGAGAAAGAATTCCAGGTACATTCACAACGAATATATCCCAGGTCCTATCTCCGAAACCAACATAGCATTCAACTTTAAACATGTGTTTCCTCCTCCTTAATTAGTTCTAAGAGGCCCTGAAATATTCAGGGCTAGTTACAATTAATTAAAGGTGAGAAGAGTTTCAAGAAGATCTTCTTCTTTTACTTTTGATACATGTGTATACTCAGTAGTTTGTGAAAACTTAAAATTCCTTTTAGTATACATTTTAAATCTTACAATATCTTCTGTAGCTGTAGTTGTTCTTTTATAACGACGAGTTCCTTCTACAATATCTTCTCCTTCTTTTATAACTACAGGACGTATAAACCAATCTTTTGGATACATAAAGTTGATATCGGTTGGTGTTTGAATCCTGTAATATTTATTCTCTAATATCTTGCTACGAGGTGTTTCAGGTTCGAGGCATTCTATGATGTAATCATATATTTCTGTATTTTTAATTTTCTGGGAAGCTCGTATAGACTCAGCGTGGATTTCTTTAGGCCATTCCATACTAAGTTTTTTAACTTCAATTTCATCTTCGTTAAGAACGAGTTCCTTTAATTGGATTTTTGTTTTAAGATCTTTCTCAACAAGATTTGCAAAGAACTCTATATTTGTCTTAAGACCATCACAATTAATGAGATTAAAAGTATAGTGAAGGTCCCAGTTGTAGTGCCAATCACCATCAGTGCGTTTGCATTCTATTGTCGAAAGAAATATCAATTGATTATTGTATTTATAAACAGTTCCTTCTTTTATGGTTGCTGTTTTTATAAGTTCTTTCTGAAGTTCATATGCTTCATCTCTTAATTTTTGCAGATTCTTTTCAAGAGCTATATCCTCTTTTTTCAATTCCGTGGCGCGTTTAAATATTTCTTCTCTGGTCATAGTATTCTCCTTTAAATCATATAAAATTAGATTCAAAAAAGCCCGGGATAATTTCCCGGGCTAATTTCAAGCTAACTTCTTTTCAAATCTTTTTATCTGCGAGTCTTTATATTCTTCTATTGATACAGGTTCTATGAATTTTTCAATGCAGTGTATGCAGGTGAACTCGGTTCGTGTAGCGAGTCCTCCAAATTCTATGGCATATTTGCTGATCCACACATGATCTCCTTTTACGATTTCTTTTTCACAGAGAGCGCAGAAGGTTGTATTATCATATGTTTTTGTAGTAAGGAAACTCCATCCTCTGAAAGGCCATTCTTTCTTTTCGTTGACTGTATCGACTGCGAGTCTGAGGCAGTGAATACATATAGCAGGCCCGTGCTGATCTTTGAATCCAGTGACGAGGCACGGAAATCCTTTAAAGATAAACTCTTTGCATACAGTACATTTGATTTGCCGAGTTGCTATTTTTGTAAACATTGTTACTCCTTTATTACGTATAAAGTTGTATCAGTTTTTTTGTATGTGATTTTCATAAGTTCTTTTTCAGATACATACTTGACTGCGTTTTTGACAGGGATAACGATTGCTTTCAGGAAGTCTTCAGCACTGACAAGTTTTTGAAATTCTTCAACCTTCAGTGCTCGTGCTTCTTTGACATCAACAACGAGCCTGTATCGTCCTTGTTTCTTGATCTTGTTATACTCTATGATATTGAATAGTTCTTTTCTTTCGGCTTTCAGTTGCAGTATTTTCTTATCGACATTATAGAGTCGTTTAAGTTGATTATTGAACATTGATTTTCTCCTTTATATTTAGAGTGGGAGGGGCATCGACCCCTATAATTTCAAAAAGGCCCTGAATGTTTCAGGGCTAGTTTCAAATTACAAAAGCTCGATTACTTTTCCGTGCCATGCAGGTAGGTGCTGGATGGATCCTTTACTTGATAGTACAAATATTGTATCAATGCTTGGCTTGTCGGGAAATTGTGAAAAGCCGTCAGTCATTGACACCAATAAGTTTCTACCTCTGTTATATTTCTTTCTTTCTATGTATTCATATAGAGGAGTGTGGGAAGTTCCACCTCCGCCGTGTAATGCGATGTTTTTAATCTTTGCAATACTGCCATTTCCCACAAAATAATCATCATGTACTTCAACATCGTGGGTTAAAATTCTCATTTCAACTCCGTCGAATGATTTTGAAAGGGAAATTATTTCAGTAATGTATTTGGAAAGTTCATCCTTACTGATTGATCCGGAGGTATCAATGGAGAACAGTACTTTTACTGTGTCTCCAGTGACGTGAGGGATATAGATATCAAAGGGGATAAGTCTTCTATCAGGGCTTTCCCAGCTATATCCTCTTGGAGAAGCGCTGGCTACAATTCGTGCTAATACCTGTCTCCAGTTTATAAATCCTTTCTGGTAGACTTCAAACTCACGACCGAAGCCTGCGGGGGATTGTCCTATTTGTTTAGCGTTGTTTAAAGCTACCTGGATAACCGCATCCCAGTTAATATCTCGTAGTTTTTTTCCAGCCTTTCCAACCCGGTTGGATTGTTCTTCTTCAGGTTTCTTCGAGAAATCGTGGCAATCAAAACCGCCACGATGCTGTTTCTCCTGCTCTCTTTTGTCAGCATCTTTTCCTGATTTACTACTGGATTCATTTTCTGATTCATCTTTTCCATCTGATCCATCTCCGGATCCATTTCCTTTATTGGATCCATCTCCTTTATCTGATTCATCTGAACCGTTCTTAATCTTTTCTTTGTTCTGGATTGCGTCTGTTTTCAGTATATCGTATATCTCTTCGACACATTTCTTTTCAATATTATCAATATAGCATCCATGATAATCTATTGAGCCACCATCTTTCAGTTCAGGAATAATACCACACTTAGGCAGTACCAGTTCATTTTTGATGCAGATATAATTGACAAGGATGTCAATAGCCACATTAAACAGGCTTGCACCACCTACAAAGAGGTCTCTTCCTTGACCACGTTCTGGATGTTTGAGGGCTAAGTGAAGAACTTCGTGGCATGTTAATCCCATAAGTTCATCATCTGAAAGCCCATTTAGAAAGTTGGGGCTATAAGAGAAGTGTCCATAACGATTTATTGCAGCAGTACCGATAGAAGCATTCTCTATAAATGTAAGATGTTCTATGAGGAATGCAAAGAACCGAAACTTTTTCCAGAGTTTGTACTTTACCCTACTCAGTCTATCTATAATAGACATAGGGGATTTTATTGTAGTTGCTATTTGCATATACACTCCTTATTGCTTCAAGCAATTTTTTTTGTGTGAGCATGAAAAGAGAGGGGTTCGAGTCCCCCTCCTAATTGATGGTCACGCAGTATCTTTGAAGTCCATTGTAACTTTGTAGACAAGTTCTTCGTTCGTAGCTCGTGCGTCTGCAAACACTTTAGCATTGTTTAATTGTGATTGCCTGAGCAGGATAACTGCATGTTCCTTGTTAAAGCTATACAACAGTTGAAACAACTGTGCAGATAATGTTTTATCTTTCTTGTGGTGTTTTGAATAGTATTCAATAATACCTCCTAACAGTGCATATAATTCTGAAGGATCTTCAGGGGCATCTACCTTTCCTTTCTTGAAGATTTCTGCAATGTTATAGTTGCGTATCATTTTGTGGTACTCAACAAATTCATATGCTGTAGAAGAGCCGACATAGGTTGCGACACGGTCTTCAACCTCATCAAGGTCTTCACATCCTTTTATGCTATCACTTGCCATTTTCCAGGACCTGTGAGTTGGAATGGCAAACAGTTCTTCGAGTGAGTCAGAATTGTACTGGTACAAATAACTTCCTTTGAACAAAAAGAATGTTGTGATACGATCATCAACTTCATTTGGAATGGCAAAATCTTTGATCCAATCTTCAGATGATGCAGGCATGAGTTGGACGTGGCCCATTCTATTTTTCAGGGGCATTGAGAACTCCTGGATGTGGGCCTTATCAGCAGCGCTGTTACCAGCACCTATAGCTACCCAACCTGCAGGCATTATGTAACGGCCTGCGCTTCTATCCCATATCAGGGAATAGAAACTTGCCTGAACCATTTGGCTTCCGAGGTTAAGTTCATCACAGAAGAAAATTCCCTGACCATCTTTAGGAAGGAGTTCAGATAACAGGTATGTTGTCTTTCCTTCTGCGCGGTCAGGAAAGGGAAGGCCGGGGAGTTCAGCAGGGCCAATCTGTGTTGCAGAAACAACACCAACTGTAAAAATTCCAGGGCCTGTTTCGAATATACTGTTAGAGAATTTAAGGCCATTCTCTTTAGCATATGCTTTACCGAATTCCCGAATGGCATATGACTTACCTATGCCGAATGTTCCCCATACAAACAGGGGAAGTTTACGTTCATAAGAAACTGCGACTGCTTTCTGAAGTTTCTTATGATCTACAGGACGAACATCTTTGAGCATTCCATTGCTAATTTCCATTGTATTCTCCTTTCATATTGTTTCATGTGTTGGCTTATATAAACAGCCAGAAAGAATCCCTAACAAGTATTAGGGATTTAATCTCGATGTTTAAAAGATGTTTAAAATATGATATCAGTTGATTTGTATGGTTCAATATGCCTCTCTCCGCAGGAGGGGCAATCATCTTCAACTGTGCAATCATAAACATCAGCCCAATGATGGTTGCATTGAGGACATGTATAGTAATTTAAAAATACCGATTCAACTACATCATTTTTTGTCATGGTTTCTCCGTCTGTTTTTATACACATTTTTCCATCGAAGTTCATGCATTTCTTTATAGGTCATATTTAAATCTCCTTTTGTATAAGTTTGGAGTAAAGTTTTGTAAGGTCTTTTGTTTCCATTGCATTTAATTTTGGCAGAGAAAGACCATGAAGTCTCAGAGCGCGTTTCATACGCACTCTCATCCATACTTCGTTGGCTTTCTCTTCT
>Ga0315287_10001898_pt1 | contig 19568 bp, 15 predicted proteins | sample YL17G11_0_MG_FD_205037 | JGI IMG/M metagenome (GOLD analysis project Ga0315287, IMG submission 205037) | Sediment microbial communities from Yellowstone Lake, YNP, Wyoming, USA - YL17G11_0 | ecosystem: Environmental > Aquatic > Freshwater > Lake > Sediment | place: USA: Wyoming | collected...
GCATTCCATTCCTGATCCGCTATCCACGGGCCATCAAGCCAGGCACGGTCATCGCCGATCCGTTCGGCTCGCCCGATGTCTATCCGACGCTGGCCGGTCTGGCTGGGCTCAAGGCACCCGCCGGCGTGGACGGCGCCGATTTCTCGCCCTTGTTACGAGGCGAAACCACGAAGCCACCGCGCGACTACGTCTATCTCGTAATGCCATACGCCTATGTCCCGTGGCCTGGTTGGAGGGCTTTGCGCACGCGTCAGTACATGTACGCTCGCACCAAAGACAAACCTTGGTTCCTCTTCGATTTGAAGAACGATCCCTGGGAGAAGAGGAATCTTGTGGACGATCCGTCCCAGAAGGCGCTGGTCAGGGAATTCGACGACCGCCTGGCGTCGATCATGCGCGAGACAGGTGATTCGTGGGGTATCACGACCACGACAGGTGATCTGCAGTCCTGGGTTCCCGGTGGTCCGAAGCAACAGTCCCAGAGTCTTGGCGTCGACTTTCCTGGCAAGGCGTTTCGCCAGGTCGAAGGAGATCGCAAGGGAAAAGTCAAGGAAGGCAAGCGCGCCAAACGTCAAAAGGCTGGCGCGTAGACCGGCAAAGGCGCCAGCCGGGAGAAGTAGGGTGTCGCGCCTAATTCCTCGCCCAAATAGGGCGTCGTCCCGGGGCAATCTAAGAGAAAGCCCCTGGAGGTAGAGGGAGAGGAAATAGCGAGACATCTCCAGAGGCTTGGACCCTTATTGTACCATTTTTTGCTCGGTCTGACAAGGCTTTTCTGTAATCTGGCGAGTATGGGCGATTCTACGGGCGCAAAGTGGCCGTGAGGGGGGTTCACCTCGTCGAGTAGCCGTAATATAGCTCCCTCGTGTAGGCATACATTGTGTTCTCGGTTACTCGCATTTAGATTGAGGAGTGCCACAATATTCTGCCATATGAAAGAGCTTCAAAACCCCCGACCGGCTACAACCGGCCTACAACCATACAACCTCTTACCTGCCAATTACCAAGAAATGTTCATTCCATAAGTGCTGTATTCGCAGGTGGTTATGAAGAAGTGGGAATTTGTACAACGGATTCAATGACCGATGCTTGCGTTTCTCAAGTTACAGCTGCTTTTGTCATTCTGGTTCTTGCTGGCCGTATTTGGCAAAACCGATCCGCATACAGCCTCCTTCTTATTCGAGTTCAACTAGCATTTCAAGCACGTCGAGACGGACTGCGTCTGCAATAGAACGATCCTTTGCATAGTTCCAATAGATCTGCTCCGGCTTTAGCATGCATGAGGTAACACGGTCAGCAGCCGTATTCAGGAGTTTCTTGGCGGAATCAACAGCCTTGCCTTTCACTCCCTTCCCTTCCACCTCTGCAATCCTATCGCGCAGCATGCGAAGGTATTCGTAGTCTTCTATGCCTTCACGAATCGCCTCCATGTGTTTGCCACCGGTAACGGATTCCCTGTCAAGGAACAACGGGGTATATGCCCCCACCTTCGACAGATACTCATTCCAGGAAGATGCGCCGTTAGAGTCGCCAAACGCCCAAAAACCTGAACCCCGCGCCTGGTATTTCCAACAGAACCAGTGCTGCATCCGGTGATAGCTATATGGATCAAGCAGTTTGCCGGGGCCGCTGCAAGAGTAGAACCATAGTATTCGTCCGGCATCTCGCTGCTTGACATAGAATTCGGCAAATTGCTCTCCCTGTCCTATCCACATCGGCAAATTCGGACAAAGCGTAGTACTCAACTCAAACAGTTCTGGTGTTGCCTTCCATGGCTCCTGCCACGTTGGGTCCTCCCAGATTACAACTTTCGGCTGCGCGGCCTTTATAACTTTGGCATATTCAATTATCGTCTTGTCCTGCTCGTGCGAGTGCGGTTCGTCCACTAAGAGCAAGCCCAGCTGCTGCGGCTTGATGTTCCATTTAGCCAGCGTATCTACCCACCACGTAATCCACTGAGAAACCGCCCGTTTGAAGGGAGGCGTACCCATTTCGAAGCCGCCGAAACGGTTGCCCACAGCAGCGAACACGTAGTAATTGCGCACATCAGGCCATCGCGTGAGCCACTTCTGGAAGTTATCAGTCGAAGGCTCCCTCGTCATGTTCCCTTGACCGTCATACTCGCCCAAGGGCATGACGCTTCCAGTCGCCCAGGGGGTATCAACGAAATGCCCGCGCAGATGCGAAATGAACGCCGTTCGATTGTCCGGCGTGACTTCATACTGATTATCCTGGTCGGTATAATCCCATCCTCCCACATGGAGCGTCGGCTGGTCGGGGAAGGTGAAGGAATAGATTCTGAGCTTGACAGGTATGCGGACCACATCATTCGCAATTACGATTTCGCCCGAGTACTCGCCGGCGGGGATATCCTTCGTGTGGAAAGTAAGCCATACCTGCCGAGTCATGCCCGCAGGTATCTCAAATCGAAAGTGTTGCTCCAGCTTCTTTGCCGGCGGCAACGCTGCAGCAACCGGGACGCCGGACTTCGTGTCGGTGAAGGGAACATCGTGTACGGTGATATAGTCGGGATTCGGCTCACCGGGCAGGCCCAGGATAGCCACATCAAGCTCGAGATCTTTCGGACCAGGATTGCTCAGATTGAAGGCCGCGCTGCGGTACTCGTTCCTCATCATAGCCACGTCGATTTGGACACCATCTCCATCAGGCTGCTCGGTGGGACTCAACATGTCCCAGCGGTTTTTCTGCCAGGCGACAAGTTGCTTTAGACCCTTCTTTCGCCATATAGCACCCTGAACCGAGAAGATGCGCTTGTGTAAACTATTGAGCGGAAAGATGGTCTTGAAGTCCCGGGTCTGGATCTGTGTGATACGGGGGATTTCCTCGTCTATGGCATCAAGCTCCTTATCCAGTTCAGCCCGTTCGGGGATATCTTGAAGCGCTTCACGCACCGCCGCGAGATCGTTCCGGAGCCTCCTTATGACACATTGGGTTACGAGCACCTCGCGAAAGAAGTCCGTTACATCCTCGATTTTGCGTCCCGCGGGCGGCTCTGCCAGAAATTCGTCAGACCCGCGATGCAATTCGATCTCATCAACAAATATGAATGCCCCGCTTCCGCTGACAACAAGTTTCACATAACGACCACACGTCCTGAGCTCATCGGTCCAGAAACGATGCTCCGAATACCCCTCTGTTTTCGGTTGGCCGTTCTTGGCAGACAGTACCACCAGATCGCCGGGATACGCCCAAGTTTTACCATCGTCGCTCACGAGAATGAGTATTGATACAGGCCACTTGACCCCGGCCACACCGGCTGCCGTACTGAACGATACCCCGGATATTGGCTCTACCGCTTCGAGGTCTATGGTAATATAGGCAGGATTCACACCGCTCCAGCCAACAGTACCGGATTGCGTCCAGAAATAGCCTTCAGTGTACACACCATCAGTCAACTGAATCTCATCGCCCGGGTCGGTGCAGTACTGGTAACTCGGTTTCGGGTCGAGGGTGTATTTCCTGCCTTTGGCGATGTTTTGTTGCTCCCCGCAAGCCGGGGGAATCCAACACACAATCAATACAAGTACAAATAACTGCTTCGATGATTTCACGATTAGCTCCTCGTAATCAAATCCATCATTTTCCGTCAAGAACCTTTCAAATTATAGGGCCCCTTGGTCTGCCGTCAATGGCACTCTGCGCTATCACCCAGCCGGTTTGCGACCCACTTTCACAGGCAATCGGAGGCTACGATGTGCATTCCGTGGCTTGCCAAATTGTGATATCCATTATGATTGCATCGTGAGACCGAAAAGCCCTTCAGAGAAGTTGTGAACGTTGGCTGATATGTTGCAAGTAGATGCCCCAAAGGAACTATGACAACATAGATTTCATCATTTGACCTTGTCTTCTTCATGGGGGGCCTATTCACTTGTATTCCATATGAGGTCACTTTTCCCGGATATTCTGAAATTCGCTCTCCTTTGAACCATACACCCTGGCGTGTTATAATTATCCCCGTCTGCCGAAACCAAGTTTTCTGTCTGTTTCCGGCCAGGCAGATTAGGTAAGGAACATCGCCGTGCGCACAATGCCATGCTTACTCTTGCCTATCTTCATTGTTCTGGCGGCCACTTCGTGTCGCCAGCAGATCCAGATGTCTGTCTCTGAGCCAAGAGCCGCTGTGGGATCAGACGAGGTTATGCCGGAAGGGTTCGTACCGCTTTTCAACGGAATCGACCTGGATGGCTGGATGGTGCGGAACCCCGAGAATCAGGATTGGCAAGTTGTCGAGGGGGTCATCGACTGTGACCCACACGAGGGACCGGGCGATAGGAACTTGTGGACCACCAAGAGCTACAGCGACTTCGAGCTGATGGTGGACTGGCGGATCAAAGAGAGTCCCTACATCAACCGAGCTGCCAAGGTGATTCTCCCCGATGGGACGTACAAGAAGGACGATTCCGGCAAAGACGTGCTGATCGAGGTTCCGAACACAGATTCGGGGATATTTCTCCGTGGCCAGCACAAATCTCAAGTGAACATTTGGTGCTGGCCGGTCGGTTCAGGCGAGGTATGGGGTTATCGTACCGATCCGGCATTTTCACCCGAAGTCCGCGCCGGGGTCACGCCGAAGGTTAAGGCAGACCGGCCGATTGGTCAATGGAATACCTTCCATATCATCATAAGGGGTGACCGCCTGACGGCCACGCTCAACGGGAAGCTGGTCCTCAACAATGCCCAGTTGCCTGGAGTCCCGGCCAAGGGGCCCATTGCGTTGCAGCATCATGGTGATAGGAAGGACGGAGAATGGGGGGCGTCCTTCCTCCAGCTTCGCCACATCTTTATCAAGGATTTAAGTCAGTCGTCAAGTCAGTGACTTTGAGCTCTTCATAGGTGGCCATTCCTTATGTTTCTTAGGCTTCGTTTGCTTCTGTTGATCTGGTTCCAGGAAATGATATTGGTGGGCTATCTTGAGACTTGGCATTTTCGACATCAACAACAAACTCTTTGCCGTGCATTTGCATGACCGGCAGCAGTCTTGGTTCCTGCTCTTTTTTGCATTGTTGCATTCCCAGACCTCCGAGCCGCAACGCTCTAATGGCGATTCGCTCTGAAGAAATGCGAATCGCCATGCCCTTGTGAGAGCCTTTACAAGGCCCAGCATTACAGTAAACTGGCCCACATGGTCTCAGATACCGACAACAAGACAAGAAACAGCAAAACTCATTCTCAATTGGAACACGTCAGTGGCCTTGTCGAGCGGGTTACGTCCCACAGTGATGAGTCAGGCTTTTGCGTCCTGCGTGTCAAGGTCCGCGGCCATCGTGACCACACAACTGTTGTAGGCACCTTGCCACAAGTACAAGCAGGCGAGTGGCTTGAAGCCGAGGGGCGATGGGCTATCGATCGCGACTATGGCCAGCAGTTCAAGGCAGAAATCCTTCGCACAGCAGCACCAAACACACTTGAAGGCATGGAAAAGTACCTTGGCTCCGGTCTGATTAAGGGCATAGGGCCTGTTTTCGCCGAACGGCTTGTGAAGCATTTCAGGCAAGAGGTTCTAAATGTAATCGAAGCCGAGCCACAAAGACTTCTGGAGGTTCAGGGAATCGGCCCAATTCGCCACACCAAAATCACCACAGCCTGGGCAGAACAGCGAATGGTTCGGGAGATCATGGTTTTTCTGCACAGCCACGGTGTCAGCACCAGCCGGGCTTTTCGCATTTATAAGGCCTACGGTGACAAGGCAATCGAAACAGTACTAGGGAACCCGTATTGTTTGGCCCACGACATCTGGGGCATAGGCTTCAAGTCAGCAGATAAGATTGCCGAGAGCCTCGGCATCGCCAAAGAATCAGACCTGCGGGCCAGAGCTGGAATTGAATACGTTCTGCAAACATTAACCGACGATGGGCACTGCGGCTATCCCCGCGTGGAACTTGTTAAGATGGCCATTAAGATGCTGGAAATACCAGAGGCAATCTGTGAACATGCTGTAACCCACCTGTTGGAAGAACAGCGTGTTGTCCATCGCGGGGGCGAGAACGAAGCTGACTTGATTTACCTTGCGGCTCTGGACCGGGCCGAGGAAAACCTGGCATTCCATCTTGCGAATCTGTGTAAAGCCTTCCACCCATGTCCGGACATTAAGGTGGGCAAAGCTATTCAATGGGTCGAACGAAAGGTTGGCCTGCAGCTCGCAGAGGAACAACGAGATGCCATTCGAATAGCGGTCCAGAACAAGGTCATGGTCATAACAGGTGGCCCAGGGGTGGGTAAGACAACCATAGTGAATGCCATCGTCAAGATAATGCAAGCCAAACAGCTGAGCGTTATTCTCGCGGCCCCGACAGGCCGTGCTGCCAAGCGTATGATGGAAACGACGGGTCTGGAGGCCAAGACCATTCATCGCTTGCTGGAGTTTGATCCAGCTACTGGCACGTTCAAACACAATGCCGAAAAACCCCTTGAGGGCGATGTCTTTATTATAGATGAAACGAGCATGATGGATCTGCTATTGGCTCATCAACTCATACGGGCCATTCCTAAGCATGCTGCTTTGATTCTCGTCGGTGACGTAGATCAGCTCCATTCCGTAGGCCCTGGCTGTGTCCTTCGCGACATCATCGAATCCGGATTGATCCCTGTATGCCGACTGACTCAGGTTTTCCGTCAAGCGGCACAGAGTGCTATTATCACCAACGCTCACAAGGTCAACAAAGGTCAGATACCAGTCTTCCCGCAGGGCAAAGTTCAGTCTCCTGATCAGACTGACTTTTACTTTGTCCATGCAGAGGAGCCGGAAAAGGCTGTCTCTTTGGTCATAGACCTGACCTGCAAGGCAATCCCGGGCCGTTTCGGCTTTGACCGCTTCTATGACATCCAGGTACTTACGCCGATGCAGCGGGGGCTTTTAGGCTGTCGCAATCTGAACGCAGCCTTGCAGGATAATCTCAATCCTGAAGGCCCACCCATCCAACGATATGGCTGGACTTTTCGCATCGGTGACAAGGTTATGCAGACAATCAATGACTACGACAAGGATGTTTTCAACGGCGACATGGGTCGAATCGAAAGCCTCGATACCGTCGACCAGAAAGTTACGGTTCAATTTGATGGCCGCAGAGTCACATACGAATTCAATGAGCTGGATGAGCTGATACTCTCCTATGCTGTAACCGTGCATAAGAGCCAGGGGACCGAGTATCCGGCAGTGGTCATCCCGATCCATACGCAGCATTATGCGCTGTTGCAGCGGAATCTGCTTTATACTGCGATTACACGAGGTCGAAAACTGGTTGTGCTGGTCGGAACTCAAAAAGCGGTCGCAATCGCAGTAAAGCGTATGGACTCAAGACGACGTGTGACCTTGCTGAAGGAGAGACTGCAAGAACTGAAATCAATCTCTTGAGTTGGCTCGGCCGCCGTAGCCGTAGCCAGCCAGCAGATGTAATGATCAGGAGAGCTAAATGCGTGACTATTCGAGAACCCTAAACAAGAGCGTTGCCTGCACTGTGGCCGCTGCTCTTATCTGGACACTGAATCCAGCCTTTGGTAGCAAAACAGAGGGATCTTCCGATTTCCTCCAGGCGAAGACTATTTTTCAGACAAACCGCGCCTATGAGCCACGTATCGCCATTGCCGTAGACGGCGTCATCGTACACCGCCACGGGCTTCCATTCGAAGCGGCAGTAGAGTCTTGGCAGCAGAACGGATTTGCTGTAGGTCGCATGTTCTTCGCCGACTCCGACGCCGCCAACGAATACTGGACTGGCAAGTGGGATGGCACGTCACATCCCGAGGAGGTCGAACGCGATGAAACCGGCGAAGTGGTCAAGTGCGCCGGCGTTCGTCCTTATATGCTTCCGACGGAAGGCTGGATTCGATATCTCGAGGAAATGACCGACAAATCCCTGGCGGCCGGCGCTGCTGCCATTCTTCCAGAAGAACCGTTGGCCCACGTGTTCACGGGCTATGAAGAGGGTTTCCAGCGACTTTGGGAGAATCGCTACAAGGAGCCCTGGCAACCACAACATACCTCTGCCAAAGCGCGATTCCTGACTGCTCAACTCAAGAATGAGCTCTACCTCAATCTCGAGGAGCGTTTGCTTCGGCGGACAGGCCAATTCGAAAAGTCTGCTCATAAAGATGTTGCCTTTATCCTACCAATCCATTCTCTCTATAGTAACATCGCTGCTCAGCTCGTTGCCCCATTAGGCACTTCCACCAACATTTCTGGCATAGAGGGCTACATTGGCCAGATATGGACGGGTCCGGTCAATTGGGCTCTGGGCTGCTATGACTCGCCCCATAAGGGTTTTTTCGCTTCTGCATACGTGCTATACGACTACTTCACACAATTGACAGTTGAGAGCGACAAGAAGCTCTGGCTGCTGGTAGACCCCGTCGAGGACAACCCTGATCATGAATGGAGCGAATTCGCGGAATGGTACAAACACTGTATCGTAGCCATGCTGCTGATGGAAGATGTTGATTCCTATGAGATTATGCCCTGGCCTGATCGTATCTTCCTGCCGGGGCACGCCACGGGGGGTGGCACTCCTGCCCCAGAGGATTATCGTATCACCATCCTGGCGGTGACGCAGGTACTTCAGGAGATACCTGTCGGTGGCACATGGATCCCTGATACCCGGCCCCTCGGGTCCAAGGGTGCGACTACCAGGAGCAAGATTGGAATTGCCATCAGCGACACTCTTATGTGGCAGCAGCTCAAAAATCCAAGATTGCAGGGTGTCTACAGTATGCTGCTACCCCTGGTCGAAAGAGGCGTTCCAGTTTCATCCTTCGTCATGGAGCGATTCGAGGAGCAGGTGTACCTATCCCGTTTCAACGTCATTGTGCTGTCATATGAAAGCTTCAAGCCTGTCAGTGCCTCGATGAATACCGCCTTAGCCCGCTGGGTAAGAAGTGGCGGGGCGCTCATCGTCCTTGGTAAAGATGGAGATGAACTTGACCGCTGCCAAGATTTCTGGTGGCATGGCGCTGGGTTTGAGTCGCCGTTGCATCACCTGCTTGTTCAGCTGGAGTGGCGAGGAGGGCCGAATGCTGATTGGGAACTTGGCACCGGTTGCGTGGTTCGCAACGATATCTCACCTGCGGAGTTTGCTAATCCCTCTGTTGTTGAGCAAACATATCTTCCACTGCTCGACGCTGCCCTGAAGAAAGCTGGCCGAAGCACAATAGCGACACCCAACTCCTTCGTCATGCGGCGTGGTCCGTTCATTATCGCCCATGCCGAAGGTGATAGCATTAGGCTCTCCGGCCAGTTCATTGATATTTTTGATCCGAACCTGAGTCTGCGCGATGCTGCGCAGCTTGCTCCAGGACAAAGCGGTCTCTACCGCGATGTCGCAGATAAGATCAATGAAGACAGACCCAGTCTACTGCACACCACCCATCGCCTGACTTCACAGGAGTACAAAAACGGAATCCTGGAGTTCAGTGTCAGCGGTCCGGCAGAAACTCCCGCAGTCGTACGGGCATATCTGCCCAATTCTCAAGGTCCGCAAGTGACTGCAACCGCCGGCAATGAAGAACCCGTCAAAATCACTGTGCAAAGACACGGTGACACTGTTTGTTTGAAGTTTCCAAATAATCCCGGTGGTGTGACGGTCAAGATTCAAGGACGTGTGGACAGTCCCTGAGATTGCTCGATCTGGGGCATTTGCCGTCCCTCAGATCTTGGGTTGCCTCTTCCTATCCCTCATCCTGGCCCTATACCACTGCCCCCTGAACCACTTACTTCCTCTCTCCTCTCTCTCCCTCCGCTCCCCGGCCCAGCCGTCCTTTATCGAGCGGTGACTACAGAAGTGCGGGCCACGAAGTCCTCTTGAGTCCCTTTCTTCTTATAATAATGAGCCTTTGTGCGATGAGTATGGTGGGTACCGCTTGCGTGCGTAAATCTGCTCCGCCCCACGGCCTTGTCAGGTACCAGCGACTTGAGTTGCTTAACTTGGTCGAGCTTCATCTGCCCGTATTGCCTGCGCCAGTTGTAGTATGTCGCCTCGCTGATGCCCAATTGCTTGCAGACCTCCTCAACGGTGCCGCCCGAAGCAATAGCCGCGTCTGCCTGTCTTAACTTGTTGACGATCTGTTCTGCTGTGTGCAACTTGCGTTTCATTTGGGTATCCCTTTCAACAAAAAACCGACTAATGTTATCGGATACCCTCTAATCCACAATGGTACACTTTTCGGGGGTCACGTCATCCCAGCGGCAATTCTGCGTCTGGGAGCAACGGGTTCTGAGCATCCCCCGGTGCACCAACTCGTGCACCAACGATGTTCTACCCACCTACTACCACACTACTACCAGCCTACTATTCCACTGCATAGTCTCAGATTTGCCCCTATAAACTACTGTCACATCTCGACTTACAAACCCATGCATCGGACTGTCGATCCGAAGGTTGAGGGTTCGAACCCCTTCGGGATTCTGAACAGAGCCCGGCTTGGCCAGCGGGTTCTCTGCTCCGGATGCAGACTCAGCTGGTGGGTATTTTTCATGGTTCATAGTACCTTCAGGGTGGAAAGGCCAGGTTAAAAACCTTTCGGTCAGACGCCTGGAAGGTCGTAAAGAGTGTGTGCATTTTACGCGTCAGCAGGGCCTGCAGTGCCATGATGTTCTGCAAAATGTGTCTTCACTTGAAAGTGGTGGGAAAGATTTATAAATGGGCCTTGTGTCGAATAGCCGGAGCAAAGCAAGAGCGATCGATATAGCCAGCGGTACGTTATGTTAGACCAGAAACAATAAACAAGACGATAGCCTACACCGATCGACTTGACGCGTAAACTGCACTCTGTCTTTGCTTGCGAGAACCTCTTCTGTAAAGAAGTTTTCGGTTGGCTATGCAAGCTGAGCCAGCTTAGGAAAGCGATCAAATTCACAAATACAGCCACTCCGGGCGAAGATTTCTCGTTATCATAGACTTTATATCTACCTGAGAACAGAACTGCGATTGTCCGTCCTTAATTGGCTTTAGACAGAAGAGCATTGGCTTTTTGAGTGAGGCTAATAACCGTCAGCCTGCCAATTTTTGTGATTTCCTGCTCCTCTTTGATTAGGTCCTGCTCCAGTAGCTTTGCCTTGAGCTTCTGTCCCTGTCTAACTGATAAACCAAGCCGTTTATATCTGGCGGCTATTCCGCTCTCTGGATACTCGTGAACATCTTTGAGAAATGAAATCTCATTATCTGTATTTTCCACATTTTTTGCATTGACAATTGTGTTACCGGCAAGAGAATCCTCTTCGGGAATCATAGGGGCAATGTACTGCATATGTTCCTTGATGTAGTTATCTGTGATCTTGCCCTTCTCGACAAAAAACTCAGGCACTTTTATCTGAAACGGCCTGGCAATCCTGCCCTGAAGCTTTACAACTGCCTGACCCACCTTGAGCGTTCCCAACAGGTCTCTTTCACTGTCGAGCAGCATACACTGGGCCATAGCATTAATGTCAGATTTGTGCTTGAGATTCATGCAAATCGTGGCGTACGTGTTGCCGAGGGCTGGAAGACTGATCTGCGAAGGATGCTGGTCAAGAATAATAAGGCTTTCGCCAAATTCCCTTATCTCACGGAAGGTAATTTCCATAACAGATTGGCCGCCGACAAGGCTTCTTCTTTCATCAGAAAATATATGATGCGCCTCCTCTATAAGCACACAATGCTTGAGAACCTCACGCTGTGTTTCTATCATACGCTTGTGGTGAATCCATAAAAGAAGGGTCTCAATAAAGAAGATCTTGTCCTGTTGGGTCAAGGCATCGAGCTCAAGGATTACGGTCTTTTTAAGGATAAGCTCAAGGTTCTGGTTTTCTCCGGTATTTACGAGCGCATCCATATCGCCAAAGCATAAAGATGCAAGGGCACGAAGAGTAGAAGAAAGCCAGCCTGCTTCTCTACCTCTTGCATCTCGATTTCTGGCCTTTTCAAGGACATCCCTAAAAGTAGGCCATCTTTCAACATTTCCCGAATAGACCCCAGCTTCTTCATAAACAGCATCAACAGCCTGCTGCAGTAGATACATTACGCCGTTACCCAATAGATACGCATGTGCGATTACCTCTATGAGCTTTTTGAGCCAGGTCTTTGGATTTGTGCCTTTTGGCGGTATTAAAGGATTGAAGTTGAAAGGAGCAATATTTCTGCCGATGGTATAGACTTCAATATCTTTGAATCCAGGCAAGGCAAGTAAATCCCTGTAGTTTCTCTTCCAGTCGAATATAAGGATGGGTTTTCCTTTATCCTGGAGTTGTTTCAAGATAAGAAAGCCAATATTTGTCTTTCCGGCCCCGCTCCTTCCAAATACTCCTACATGCTGAATCCATTCGTCTTCTCGAAGGCCAAAGTCATAGAGGCACTTGTCGGCGTAAACTACTGAGCCAATAGTATAGGGCCCGCAAGCCTGTTGTTCTGAGGGTGGGACAAGACCGGGCTGACTATCATCAAGACCGGTGGGCAGATGTTTAGCAGAAAGCAATTCAAGGTATGTTTCAATCTGCTTTCTGCCGTCGGCATCTTCGGCACAATAAGCCTCAAAGACCTGGTTCATATTATCTCCGAGGATAGGCCGCAGTTTCCGGCAGAGCTGCCTTACGTATTCAGTCCTGGCGCTTATGGCATCAGGCATTTTGTTCCTCCGCGCCATAGAGCATATCCTTTCGGCGTTTTGTTGCACCGTAGACATTTGCTTGTTCAAAGAGTTTTTCTCTGACTTCGGTTGTATCTTTCCAGAAGTCGAGTTCTTCATCGTGCCGTTGCTTCTCCATGTCGATAATTAGCTTTTCGAGATTTTGCTGGCTTCTGCCTCCATCAACAGGAAAGTGCATCTTTATGATTGAGAGCCGTTCCTGGCAATCCATTAACCGCCGGTCTATGTCTTTTAAGTGACTTCTATGAAGAATAGCTCTTTCATACAGGATATTCACAAGATGTTTCAGGCCGATCTTCTGCTGTCTGGCTTGGTTGCCAAATACTTGTTCAGCGACAGTGGAACCTTGTGGGTTGGGATATGAGGCAAGAGCTTCCCTCAGAAGAGCGGCGTCGGGCTTTAATCTGTCGAAATAGCCAGTTGCTGGCCATTGGAGCAATGAGTCGTAAGAGACGTCTTCGAGCTTGCTGCCGGAGTACCGACTATCTTGGAAATACAATTCTCTTAGTTGGTCTGTTGTGTTATATGCCATTTTGTAACTTTGAAGTGGTAATATGAGGAAGAAGGAGTTTATAAGCTTTTCGGTTCGGGAAGGTGTGGATTGGGTGCGGCTAAGAAAGCTTACCCAAACCTCATTTGCCACAAGGTCGCAAGTATGGTCTGGTCAAAGCACAGCTGAATCCGGTTGGTGTATGTTCGGTCCACCTTGGTCGAGATCAGCAGAGTCAATCCAAGGCTCTGAAGATATGACAAATTGGAATAAAAATGCACATAGCTGAATGGCTCTTCGTTGAATTGGGCGCTGATTCTCTTGTAGGTTTGATACACGTCCTTGACAAAGCCATCGTTCTGGGACAGGGCTGCCTTTAATATTAAGAGGTTCTTGTCATTTAGATCCTTGACCACGTCGAACATGATGTCACGCCTGGCCTTCTCAAAATGGTCCTTCAAGCTGACATCAGGCTCCAGTGCCCAGAGGTACAGTGTCTTTATCGCGATTCTGACATCCGAGTTGGTGTTTTTTGCAGTCATGGCAGATATTTCTCTAATGACCTGGCCTGGCAGGGACTTCAGACCGGCCTTGGCCCTGTCTGTCAGAATCCTCTCGATTTCCAGTGCGTCATAGCTGCGGAAATGGATGATTTCCGGCTGAAGCGTGCTTCTGATGCTCTCATCCAGGCAATTGAGGAATTTGGGATTGTTGCTCAGCAGAACGGCCATGAAGTTCCTTTGTGAGCGGCTGACCAAATACAGGATATCCTTATGCCTGTCTTTCTCGCTCATCAGATCTACTTCATCGAGGATGAATACGGTCTTTCCGTGCCGCGAATCCTCGAACTGGCGCCACAATTCATCAAGGCTGCGGCCCCTGGGCCTTACCGCAAGAAGGTGTGCGAGAATCTTGAAGCTCGTGTTGTGCTCCCGGCAGTTGACGTAAGCAAAGTCGAGCCGCCCCTGCCCAAAAAGGAGTTTCATAAGATACTTAGCGAACACGCTTTTTCCCGAGCCGCGGGCGCCGAGAATGAGAACGTTGTTGGCGATGCCGGTCTGCCGGTAACGCAGCAGCGCATCAATAACCGGTTTTACCTCTTCGCGCATAAGAGGTTTTTCCGGGATAAAATTGAAGTCGAAGACCTTAAAGTCACAGATCCGCCCCTTGCTCTTATCGAGATGCTTTTCTCTTTGGGATAGATATTGATCGATATCCATTTGACGTGTTAACCTCACCGAACGTATAAACCCTCGGCTCTTTATAAAGTTAACGGTTGGTCAAAAGCATCAAAGATAGACATAGAACGCTTGTTGTGGGTACTGATCCTGAAAACAACGGTGTCCTGTAGATTTTCGGCTGAACGAATACCAGATGCTGCATCATGCTACAGGCCTGAAATAGTGAAATCTGAGGACTTCACCCTGTCACCTGTCTGCGGACAGGTATGTTGGGTTGAAGAAACCTGCCTACAACCGCACTGTCTCAGCAATGTCGGTACGAATCATTTGTCAGATATTACCCCACCAAGATGCAAGGCTTAGCCCGCGAAGGCAAGAAACATGGCAGATATAACTATCTCACAAGAGACCACCCGACTGTACCGCCCCCCGCGTGGTCGATATGGTCGCATCAATTGGCTAGCTTACGTTGAGATATTTCTCAATTCGCAGGCCATCTTTAAGCTTGAATCGGTTTCTGCTTTGGTCGCCCACTGTTCTATCAAACAGGTCTGCCTTAAGCCTAATCTGCCTGATTTGATTCTTTATAGTGTAGGGCGATCTACTCAAGGCCCTGGCTATATCAACATAAGAAAGGGCCATTCCCTGATTCTGGAAAAACACCGCCAAAATCCGCTTTTCCTGTGCTGAAAAGTGGTTCACATCGAGTTTCTGAGGCGATTGCAGGTTGGTTGGTGTAACCGCTTGTGCTGGGCTGCTCGCCTGGTCTGGTCGGTTGGCCTGACTATCCCACGTCAGTCGCGGATTAGCCGATTGCCAGTTGACCGCTTGTTCCAGTGTTGATAACGTTGCCGAATGTTCTTCGATGATGCCTTTATGCTCAGACAATTGTTTGGAATGCTGTTCCAACAGAGACTTCGTGGCCTGCCCTTCTGCCGCTAACGCATCAATATCGATCGTTGCCTTTTCAAAGGACTTCTTCAGCTTGGCGACAGAGGTCCTGCTTTGTCTTCTACCCCTGGATTGTGTTTTCCCCTTTTTCCTGAACAGATCAAAAAATCCCATTTTTATTTTAACTAGGCGCAGAGCTTCTGATTGAGATTAAGGCTATAGAGCTGCTGCTCAATCCTGGCCAGTTGGCTTCTAATACTCTGGAGCTTCGTCTCCGGAATTGTGACTGAGGTATCGTTAAGAACGCCATGAATCTGGATCGCTGTTGATAAGAAGAATGAATACTCGTTTCTTAAATCTGTCTCTACGGAGTCAGCGATTCTAAATCCCGGTGGCTCGTGCGGCCTTGACTCAGCCTCCTGCAACTGCTGCCAGGCTAACAACTCCTTTATCTGCTGAAGGCTATTCCTTAAACTTCTCAATCCCGCCTCAAAATTTGGCCCTGTCATAAAAGATGAAAGCTGCTGGGGTATAAAAATCTTTCGGTCAATAATACATATCATCGCCGTTGCACAGATCTTTCCAATCTATGGCATCAGGGTCATAGTCGTTGTCGGGCTCTTCTGACTCGTGCAAATGGTCGAGAATTCGATTCACGACCCTGCGGATGGCCCTTGTGTTTTCGCAGATTTCTTCCAGGGTTTGGATGGCCTTTTCATCTTTTGGTAAATTTTCTTGTGTCATTTTGGAATGATAACGAGAGGAGAGTATTTAAGGTTTATGGCGATAGAAAACGACAAAGCAAAGATATATTTTGCAGCAATTACATGCGACATCAAAACTCATAATAGATACGTTAGACTCTGGAATTCTAAACGGATTTATGCTAAAGGGCGCCCCGGACTTGTTGTCCGATTGCCTTCGATTGAATCACGCCTGCTCCGCCGATTGCCCGTTTTTCAGGCTTTAAGGAGCTCAGGGGCAACAGGATAGATGGCTACGGCAGTTCGATAATCGTCCACCCAGCCGTAGTCAAGAACGCCGCCTTTCCGCGGCGCTTCATAAGTCACGCTGGTCTTGCGCCTGTTTAGACGCGCCAGTTGTGTCACTGGAATAGGGCCTCTTGGGGCTTAGGAGCGGGTTTCCGGTCGTGACCTCCAGTGTGGGTAGCCTGTGTTCGCCTTGTAGGGCCGCTACCAGAAGAGAGAATGGACCGCTCCGATTGAAAATGACGACTGCGACTTGACCGAATTCCTATTTCCGCCCGGAAAGCCGAAAGGCCAGCCCGCAGTCTTTTTCGCGATTATTCTCCTTCTTCTGAATCTCCCCGCCGTCGTCACGCCCGTCTTCGAAAACGCTGTACACAACGAATCCCTCAGGCTGCACACGATATAGCAAGTCCCGACCAGTGAAAGGGTCCGCCGGTATTTCTTGCCCGAATTGCGGAACCAGCTCCTGCAGGGTTTGCGGCAGATTTCCCTTCTCCCGCTGATACGATTCGATCATCAGAGCAATGCGCACGCAACGGCATTTGGCCACACCGGCCCCTGTCGGACCGACTGCTCGCGTCATGGGCGGCATCAACCCCCCCTGCATAAAACCGGGCTTCTCCTGCTCGATTACTCTGACGCTTTCCCACACGTCCGGCCACGGTTGTCTTACCGCATCGGCTACTCGCGCCAGGTTGCGAAGATATAACGCCACTGCGTACCGCAGGAGCGGCGTCGGCGGCCACTGCACCTCCATCGTCACGTTCCCGTTGCCCTCCGCCAGGAAAGCCCGCATGTCCTTCGGCATCACGCGAGTCGTCACGCCCAGCGTGTACACTCGCTCCGCACGGACAACCTTCTCCAGATTCAGCCCCAGTTCAAGCTCCTCCAGCGCCTTTTGCCACTCCATCAGAACCGATGGAGACGGCAGACTCTGCTCCACCACGAACTGTACGTCGGAACACACCATTGATATCAGGGCCAGCCGAACCAGATAGACTATCAGAACCTGCTCCTGGTCCAGCGAGCCGGCCGCCTTTAACGCAGCCATAACCGAGCGCCCGGCTTCATCGCCACGCCCCATCACGGCTAAATATCTGCTCCGTAACGATAGCAGCCTCGACAACGCCCGAATCCGCCCCAGTCGGTTCATGCATGCACGCATTCCATATTGCAGCTCCGCATCCAATCCTCCCGTGGGCAGCCCCGCCGCACGGTCCGCCAGTCTCAGCGTCTCCTCGTTGACCCGGAGCGCTTCCTCGATCCGTCCTGATAACGCCGCGTCCGGTTTCGGCTCCCCCTGCCCACGAGCCTGCCGATTCAATTCGTCGAGCAATTCCGACACCGACTTATCCACCAACAGCTCCAAGGCCGCCGAATAGTATCGACCCGCGCTGCCGGATGGCTCGGGGACTCCCGCACTTTCGCTTATCTGCTTAAAGGTTAAAGGTTCCCCGGCTGTCGCAACGCGGTCCAGTTCCTTACGAAGCTTGCGCGTCGCCGCATAATCTACGATCACCCATGCCAGGATTCCCAACGCGACCACGACCGCGGCCGATATCATTACCCATCGCAATAAACGACGCCATAGAGGTTTTCGAGAGAGTTTTTCTGGTTCCATTATATTTCTCCTGTGTGTAGGTTACTCTTTAGTGAGAAAGTTTCCGGTTGTGCCGCCCCATAGCCCACCGCCAGACGCAGCGCAAGATACCTTCTGCCCGCTCCTTCGGCATCCATCATCTGCGCCAGCTCTTCTGCCTCCGCACTCCAAATCTGCCCGGGTTCCAGCATACCGCCCATTTGTCTTTCCATCCGAACGGTGGCCCAATGTAATCCTATGCTGACCAGGAGCACCGCCGCCGCAGCCGCCCAACCGACGATCTTCCATCGCAAAGTCACCCGCTGCCCGGAGGAGAGAACCCGCCCCTTTAGTCCCATCGGCGGCCCCGATACACGGTATTTCAGCAGAAGCTCTTCGATTTGCTTATCTTCAGAACTCATCGCGGTTCCCCTGCCTGTTAATCAACAAACAACTTCTCAGTCTATCAATGGCGTATCGATATCGGCTCGCGGCGGTATTTACCGAGATTCCAATCGCCTCTGCGACCTGCCGAAACGTCATCCCTTCATACACCTTAAGCTGAATCACCTCTCGCTGCTCCGGCCCAAGCTGCCCCAGTGCCCGTTCCAGCTTCTGCCGTTCCTGCTTGTCCCCGCCCATCGCATCCGCCGCTTCGAGAATCTGTCCTTCGCTCGACGGTTGCGCCGGCAATCTCTTGCGCCGCCTCAGCACTCGATAACACTCGTTTCGCACGGCTCGGGTCAGGTACCCTTCCCATGAGGCCACTTCATCCGCCCCACACCGTTGGTTCAACAGCTTGACAAATACCTGGTGCATTGCATCTTCCGCCAATCCACAATCCCATAGAATCATCAGCGCCTGCCGGTACAGCCGTTCGCCATACCGGTCGTAGAGCTTTTCCGCCCATTCCTTTGTTATGCGCCGATCGTTACTCAACAAAACCGCCCGAACTCTGAGGTCATGACCCTTTCTACATATTAAGACCCTCGACCCGATAATTATGTCTGTAAATCTCCCCCGGCACAATATTTTTGACGTTCAAAACGGATTCTCCGCCTGACAGTTGTCAAAGACGCCGAGCGGCAGATACCCGCAGGCAAGCACATGTCCGAAAAGTTGAGACATCCGTAACCTGTTGTTGCGCAAATCCTTCCAGAACAGACCGTGACGGCCGAATACCTGAACGCGCCGGGTAGATCGCACGTTTGAATCCTCTCAGGTGTATTGAAGAACCAGCCGGGGCCAAGACGACGGCGGACGTCAGCGAGTGCGCAAATTCACCAGGAGGAAAATGGTTGTGGAGAGTATCGGGTGCGCCCCGGCATGTTGGCCATAGCAACAGGCGCTTATTCGCAGACACAGACTGCTTAGGCCTTGTACAAAGGAGATTCAAGGATTTTTGCCTGAAGCATGTACATCAGGATATCACACCTGCTGATGATGCCGACCAGCCTGGTGCCTGATGTAATGGGGACCCTTCTGAAATCGTAAGTCATCAGGCAATCGGCAATATTTGACAGAGACTCGTCTTCAGCGAAATAGATCGCAGGCGTTGTCATGAACTCTTCAACGGTTGCTTCTTTCTCGAACTCATCAGCCTGAAGTAATCTAAGGACGTCCTTTTCCGTAAGTATCCCCAACAAAGTCATATCTTCTCCGACAACAGGCAAACCTGTCACGTCGTTTTCCACCATAAGCCTTACCGCCTCGGTTATCGGTGTTTCTTTTGTAACGCTGACCACATCCGTTGTCATTAATTCTTTTGCCTTGATCATCTCGTTTACCTCTCCTAACTGCTCAACGGC
>Ga0315287_10001902_pt1 | contig 19557 bp, 17 predicted proteins | sample YL17G11_0_MG_FD_205037 | JGI IMG/M metagenome (GOLD analysis project Ga0315287, IMG submission 205037) | Sediment microbial communities from Yellowstone Lake, YNP, Wyoming, USA - YL17G11_0 | ecosystem: Environmental > Aquatic > Freshwater > Lake > Sediment | place: USA: Wyoming | collected...
TATTCTATATTCCGGCGTTGCTGAGCGTATCCAACAGGTCGGAAATCAGCATGGTCAGGGATGGATGACTGACCTCGAAGTGGCTCAGTGACTCCTGCAATCTTTGTACAAACGATGGCTGGACCTGGCTGGATTCTTCGCTTGAGCGGTCCAACAGGGCATGGATGTCGGCATCCAGGTCTTGCAGCAGGACCCTGCCCTCATCGTCCACGCTGCGGGACTGGCGGATCTCGGCCTGGAGCTTTTCGAGCTGTTCGCGCAGTTTCGGATCGTCCATGGCAGGTTCCTCCGGTGTGGGGTAGTTTACTTATTCTAGCATTAAATAAAGGAGCACCGCAAACTATTCCTCCGGGTTGGGTACCCCACCTTCACGACCCCTCGACTTTCAAAAATGACTCACCTGGAATTGAGCTGCTACAATAAATCAAGCAGCGTGTAATCGCTGCCTGATTAGCTTAATCAAATCGATCGTTATTTACCGCCGCGAAATCCCTTACCGCCGTCGGTTGTCGTGGCGCTGTTGCCGTAGCCGTTGCCATTGTTGCTTGTGACAATGGTTTGGTACAGGTCAGTGCCCAGATATTGCGGCTGATAGGTTTCGCCTGTCAGGCGGCCCAGGACGCGGACGTAGTTGCGCAGGTGGTTGAAGGAGCCATTCATCAGGTTGTTATAGACCCATTGAATGTCGGTATTGGTCGTCGCTGCGAGGCGGGACTGCAGATCGGCGATGTCCACTTCTTCGATGGTCGCGCCTACTTTCAAGGCATCCGCCAGGGATTGGCTGCCAGCGTTCATCAAGCCGTTATAAAGGGATTGGAGCGTCGGGTCGTTGAAGACCCCCGCAGCAGACGCCGGGACCGCAATGCCGTAACGAACGAGGAGCGTGTACACGGAATCCATGTGTCTCTGTTCGCTTGTGGCAATCGATTGGAAAATGGGCTGCCCCCACTGGGTGAATAAGGCGTTGTATACATCCCGCGCCAGTTTTTCTTCCTCATACATGTATAACAGCCCAGCGGTTTCTTCGGCGGTCAGCGTTGATGACTCTGAAACAACGGCAGCAGAATCAGCGGAAGCGCTCTCCAACACGGGAACCGTTTGAGTTTCAATGGATACAGGCGCAGCCTGTACCGCGCAGGCGCTTATGCCCAAAACAATGGCGAGCATGGCGACCATCGAGCTTAAAACTAGTTTCTTGAACATGGTATTTCCTCCACATCAGTTGAGAATTTTTAGTTGTGTTTTGTACAACGCTGAACCTATGGTAACAAGGAAGTGTGAAGGGAATATAAACAATCCTGAAAGATTATTGAAAGAACCAGCCAGCGAAACTTACATGCAGGGTGCTCACCGGTCCCGGGAAGGGATATTAAGCAAAAAGGTGCGTAGGCGTGAAGCGCCGTACGCACCTTTTTGCTTATGGTCGAAAATTACCCCATTACGTTGTTATTTTGGGAGAACCCCGATCTTGTATTACTCCACCCTCACGACCTTCTCAGCTTTCAAGAACGGCTCGCCGCGCGAAGCATCCATCTCCATCACGCCAGTCACGAACACGGGCACAGATGACGACAGCACGTCTTTCGCCCGTCGGTAGACATCAGGGAACAGAACCACATCCAGCGCACCGGACAGATCCTCGAGGGTCAGGAACATCATCAGGTCGCCTTTGGCGGTGCGGCTGCGGCGGGAGGTCTGGCGCACGCCGGCCACCGTCACTCGCTGGCCGATGCGCTCCAACGCGTCTAGGCTGGAGACGGCCTGCGCGGCGGTGATCTTGTCGATGAGCAGTTCCAGCGGGTGCGCCTCGAGGCTGACGCCGAGCAGTTCCTGCTGGGCGGCCATCTTCTGATCGAGGGGCCAGTCCTCGCCGGCGTTATCCTCCCACTCAAACAGATTGGGTTGATTACGCTGCCAGCCGCCGTTCTGCACGCGTCGCAACACGGCAGGGATCGTACCCAGCCCCTCCAGCGCACCGACCTTTGCCAGGTTCTCCGCCTCCTGCGGGCGGGGATCGGCGCGGGCCAGGAAATCCTCCAGCGAGCGGAAGGGCCGACCGCGCAGGATGCGCTCCATCGTGCGCCCGGTCAGGTCCCGCACCTGGTCCATGCCCATGTAGAGCGCCTTGCCCTGCGGACCCTGCCCGACGGTGAAATTCCTGCCCGAGGCATTGACGTGCGGCGGGCGAACGGTCAGCCCCAGCCGGCGCGCTTCGCTCAGGTAAACACGCTGGCTGTAGTAGCCGCCCCAGTTAGCCAGCACAGCGGCCATGAACTCAGCCGGGAAGTGGGTCTTGCACCATGCCGAGCGCCAGGCGACCTTGGCATACGAGGCGGCGTGCGCCTTGGGGAAGCCGTAGCCGGCGAAGGCGGCCATCATCTCCCACACCCTCTCGCCGGTCTCGGTTGGGATGCCGCTGATGGATTCGGATTCCCGAATAAATTTCTGCTGTAGCTCCTGCATCTTCTTGCCGGGGTCGAAGTGGCTCATCGCGCGGCGCAGCAAATCCGCCTCGGCCAGGCTGAATCCCGCCAGTTCGTGCGCGATGCGCAGCACCTGCTCCTGGTAAAGGATGACGCCGAAGGTCTCGGCGAGCAGCGGCTCGAGCGCGGGGTGCAGGTGGCGGACCGGCTCCTCGCCTTTGAAGCGCCGCACAAAGGCATCCTTCAATCCCCCGCTGAGCGGACCGGGGCGGTACAGCGCCAGCGCCGCCATCAGGTCGTCCTCGCTGCGGGCGCGGATCTCGCGCAGGGTGGCGCGCATGCCCGGGCTTTCGATCTGGAAGCAGCCAATGGTCCCGCCGCTCTCCACACGCCGGGAGGTCTCAGAATCGTCTGCTGGGATTGATTCAAGGACGGCTAATGATCTCGCCAACACGACGTTGGCGGGATTGCGCTCTGGCGACTTGAAGCCGCTCGACTGCCCTGCTGGTATCGTGCCGGCTTGTCCCGGCGTTGTCCAGGCCGGGGCAGGATGGCGCAAGGGCGGCACGAAGCCGTCCTGCTGGATGAATTCAGCCACATCACCCAGCACCGTCAGGCCGCGGATGCCCAGCAGGTCGATCTTGACCAGCCCCAGCGCCTCGACCGATTCCAGGTCGAACTGGGTGATGGTGACGCCCTTGCTGCCCGAGCGCATGACCGGCACGAGGTCGGTGATCTTGTCGGGGGCGATGACCAACCCGCCAGGGTGGACGGAGAGATGGCGCGGCAGCTTGATCAGGGCTTCGGCCTCGTCGAAGATGTGCTGGTGGGCAGGAGAAGTATATGCGGCACGGAGTTCAGCAAATGGAGACGGCGGCACCGCGCCTTCATCGTGTTCCTCGAAGCGCGCCCAGAAAGCATAGGGCAGCTGGTTGACCATCTCGCGTACCTTCTGCGGGTCAAGCCCGTGCGCCTTGGCCACGTCGCCCAGCGCCGAGCGAGGACGGAAGCGGTTGATCGTCCCCACCATCGCCGCCCGGTCCGCGCCGTAGGTATCGAAGACATGCTGGATGATGCCGTCCCGCCGTCGCGAGCACAGGTCGGTGTCGATGTCTGGCGGGGTGGTGCGCGCCGGGTTGAGGAAGCGCTCGAAATACAGGTCGAGGCGCAGTGGGTCGGGGCTGGTGATCCCCAGGCAGTGCGCCACCAGCGATGAGGCGGCTGACCCCCGCGACGAAAACGGGACGCCGGTCTGCCGTGCGTAATTCAGGATTTCCTCCACGATCAGGAAGATCGGCTCGAAGCCCATGCGCGAGATCACGTCCAGTTCGCGGTCCAGCCGTTCGCGGACCTGCGGGCTGATGGGGCCATAGAGTTTGTTCGCGCCTGCCTCGGCTTTTTGACGCAGGCGCTGAGCCGCCGTCTGGCCGGGGGGCACGGGCACGGTGGGCATGTGCGCGACCCCCAGCGGCAGCTCGAACTTGCAGCGTGCGGCGATCTCCTCCGTCGCTTCAATGGCAGAGGGGAAGTTGCTGAAGCGCCGTTCGATCTCATCCTGGCTGGGAAAATGCGCGCCAGGAGGCGCAGCCGCACCAGGTGGTAATTTATTTACTGGCAGATTCAGCCGGATGGCGGACAGCGTACGCTGCAGGGATTCCTGCTCAGGTGAAAGATAATAGATCGGGTGGGTGACTACACAGGGAATTTGCAGCCGGTGCGCCAGCATCGACCTGTGCACCGCCGTGCGCGGATCATCCAACGCGGCATACAGCCTGTCTTTGAACATCACCTTGAGAACTACCAAGGGTCCAGATTCATCCAGCGCTGTCTGCGCAGGTGATGGAACGATGGCAATCAGGTCGTCGGAAAACCGGCTGAGCATGTCGAGCGAACACCCTGCTTCGGGACCATCTCGTAATGCCATCGCGCTGCTCAACCGGCACAGATTCGACCAGCCGTTTAAGTTCATGGCCAGAAGTGAAAGCATATTCTCGGCTCCACTCCTCTCTAATAACTCAATCTCCAGTCCAAGAACCGGCTGTATCCCCGCCCGCTGGCAGGCGACCGCAAACTCCACCGACCCTGAGAGCAGACGGTGATCCGTCAGCCCCAGGGCGGAGAGGTGCCGAGCCTCTGCGGCTTGAACCAGTTCAGAAGGCAGCAGCAGGCCTTCCTGCAGGGAATAGGCTGAATGTGCCGTGAGAGGAATGAACATCAGGGTGATTCTAACAGGTTGGAAGAAATTAAAAATCTGGCTTGCCAGATCTATTCGGGACGGCTAAATGATCACTCCCAAAGCGCGATGATCAAGGGCCGCAGTTCAGCCAGCACCTGGTCCGCCATCGGCGCAGAGGGGACAAATGGCAGCAACTGCTGGCGCCACTCCCGCCGGGCTACATCCTGTAATTCGCCAACCAGGAAATCCTCGGGTGATTCAAACGCCACGCGCCGCACATCGCACTTGCGGCGCGTCAGGTCGGGGATCTGGTTGTTCAGCCGGCCTTCCCGCGTCAGTACTGACCACAAATCGTAATAGTCCCGGCAGACCCGGCTGGCGCCCCAGCCGCGTTCGCGCAAGCGCTCCCGGCTCTGCAGCAATGCGCGCAATTTCTCCGTCACGATTTCAGCCAGGGAATAAGCATTCACGGTTACCGCGAAATCCTCACCAAAGCCGTGCAGAATGGGGCGTCTTTCCACAGGCAGAAGGATTGGCTCGTCCACCGTGATTTCCACCTTCAACCGGCAGAGCGCCTCCCGTTGGCCGGGAAAACGGACGCGCACCAGGAAGGCGGATTGATTGCCGGGGTGGGGCTGCTTCAAGGCCAGCATTTCATGACGGACCTCGAACGGACCGAGTTCAAACAGACTTGCCGACATCCGCTGAACTGCACCTTGAATGGCCTGCTCAATATCAGGTAGAGGGCCGAGGCTTCGCGTGGAAAAATCCAGATCTTCTGAAAATCGGTACTCCGAATAGTATAGTTTTTTGAGCGCCGTACCGCCCTTGAGCGCCATGCTTTCCCCCAAGCCGGGCGTTCCTGCAATGGCCGACATCAGGTAACTGAGGGCATAATCCTTTTCAACGATATCGAGGCGCACGCCGCTTTCACGGGCGCGGGCGCGAAGCACCTGGTTTACATCAGGCATGGGGACTCTTCTTCAGGTTTTCGATGATGCGCCAGCGGGAATTGTACATCTGGCTGGCAGGACGCTGCGGGTCGAGGCGATAGTAGGTCTTTACCGGAAACGATTGTAAAGGGACCATGTCATCCGGGTCGGCGCCGCAATGCTCCAGCACCCACCCCATGCGCTTGATGACCGCGCCTACGTTGTACCGCAGGGCATACTGCACCAACCTGGGAACTTCGATGTGGGGCAGGGTATTCTCAAGGATTTCGATGGCGGCGCTCATCCCACCGAAGACATCCGGGCGGGCGACCAGGTCGAGCGCAGTCCGCTCTGGGTCCGTGACGGCGACCTGCTGCCAGTTGTTGACCCAAACCTTCTGATGCCCGAAGAACTTCTTTTCAGGGACGTGGAGATATTCCACTTCCACTCCCATCGCCTTCCAGACCGCCCGGCCGCGCGGACGGTGAGCCTGCCCGGTGCGCATTTCAGGTGTGACCACCTTGCGGGGGGTGGATGCCTGCACCATGGCGGGGAGTTGGGGGGTGAAGCCGTGCTGCGCCAGCGCGGACCAGTGGCTGACAGCCATGGGCTGCACCAGCGCCGCGGCGACTGCAAAGGGCGGAATATCCCCGGCGAACAGCGGGCTGCGCACCGCATAAGTGCCGCGCTTGAGGATTTCGAGCCGCCCGGCTGCGGCCAGCATGCTGATCAACTTCAATAGATGCTGAGTGGACAACCCCTGTTGTTCCGCTATGGGCCTGAGCTTCTCGAGTGTGAAGAGTGGGCCAAGTTCCTGAGCGGCGGACTCAACCAGCGTTATTCCTTCAGATTGTGAGTATCGCGAGTCTTGATGGATCATATTTAACCGTTCTCTTTTAAGCGGCGGTGGGCCAAATGAAATGGAAAATTTATGTATATTGTACTACTTTAATTACTTATTTGGTAATTATCGAAGTACGAAATACATATATTATATCTCCCGTCCAGTTTCACTAGTAGCAGTCCTGCTGACAGGCGACTGCAAATTCCACGGACCCCGAGAGCAGACGGTGGTCGGCCAGACCCAGAGCGGGGATGTTTTGCGCCTTCGCCGCCTCAATCAGCTCGGAGGGCAATAACAACTTCTCTTGCAGAGAGTAAGCGGAATGAGTGGTCAGAGGGATGAACATCAAGATGATCCTATCAGGTTGAAAGGGATAATTGACTCGTAAAACGCTACGGCAAGGCATTCAAGTTTGTTTACATCTTTTCGCGATATGTTGTAAAAACCAAAAAAAACTGATATATTGAGAGCAATATGTCATTCGATCCAACATATCCTCAAAAACTGGCTTTGTTGCCCCCAAAGGCAGCTATTGCCAATGCAAATTTTGGCAACCTGCTCCTCAAAGCTCGGGTGGGACTCGCTGAGCTAAAAGGGGCGATTGGATTGATCCCAAATCCAGAGCTTTTGATTGCACCTGTACTCATCCGTGAATCCGTGGCAAGTTCAAATATTGAAAATATCAACACCACCCTGGCGGATGTGCTTCAATGGCAGTTGTTCCCCGAGGCAGAACAGCGTCCGCCGGACAAGGAGGTGCTGCGTTATAAAGAAGCTATGAACTGGGGCTTTGAAAATTACGGGAAATTCGCGTTGTCATCGCGCCTCATCACAGGAATTCATGGCCGTCTGATACCCGATGGCGGTGGTCGTTACCGCCGCGAGCAAAACCAGATCGCCAACCTAGCCAGCCACAAAAGCCTTTACACCCCGCCCATCGCAAGCGACGTTCCGGAATTGATCAACAATTGGGAAAATTATGTTAATGCAATGGATGAGACAATTGATCCCCTCATCCGCGCCGCCATCGCCCATTATCAATTTGAAGCCATTCATCCTTTTCGCGATGGCAACGGCAGGACTGGGCGCATCCTGATGGTGTTGCAGCTCATTCAAAGCGGCCTGCTATCATTGCCAATCCTATATATCAGCGGTTTTATCAACCAGCACCGCTCGGAATATTTTCGGCGCTTGCTCGCAGTGACCACGCAGGGAAATTGGACAGGTTTCATCGAATACATGCTCGAGGGCTTTTATCTCAAGGCAACGGAAACCCACGAGGATTTACAAAGGATCACCAGCCTGTTCGAAGAAATGAAGGAGCGGCTAAGGTCAGATAACAGGAAACTCTACAGCGCTGAACTCGTGGAGTCGTTGTTCACCTATCCCGTGATCACGCCCACCAAGCTTGCCAGCCAATTGAGCAAGCATTACACCACCACCAGCAAATACCTGGAGCAACTGGCAAGGATGGGCGTTCTGCGAAAAGCTGTTATTGGTAAACATCATCTGTTTGCCAATCATAAACTGCTCGATTTATTGCGCAAATGACCCGCATCATCACCTACTCCCTTCGGCTGAATTCACCCAGCTCGGATGAGTACTACCGGGCGATCGCGGCATTCGCGGATTCCTGGCTCGAGCGGACCCTGCCCCAGTCCCTCGACCTCGTGACTGGCTTCCGTGAGTTCCACCTCAGCCATGGTGAACCTGACCGTTCCGACGCGGAGTACCTGTTCGAGCTTCTGGCATTGGGGGTGCTGATTCGCGAGCACGGACGGGAGGCTGGCCGCATGCCCTCGTGGGCGGAGTATCTGCTGCAGGGACTGGTCTCTGTTCAAGGCCGGTATCCTCGGGCGGAGTCGATTATCAAGGCGCTGCGCGGACTATTGGGTTGGCTGTCCCGCTGTCTTTCTGATAGCGGGGTGGCGCACAGGTGGCACGAAGCCGACGGGGTGGCGCTCATGCGGCTTGTGGCCGCATGGCTGGGGGCAAACGACGAAGCCGCCAAGGAAAAACGCTTCTCGGAGTGGGGTGCGTATTTCACTCACAAGGGAGAGTCCTTCGCGCAGGCCGCTGTCTCGCGTTGCCTTGACCTCGCTGATGAGTTCAACAAATCAAGCACAGAGGCGCTTGGTAAGTACACGGAAAACGTCGAGCGCTTCCTGATGGATGAAGCACCCAATTATCGTCGCCGTTATGACGCACGCCTCGTCTCAAGCACGCGGCTGGAATATCATCTCGGCATGCTGGGCACCGAGATCCTCAACCGGGCTTTCCGCGCGCGCTTCCTTGAGACAGAACACAAAATGGTGATTCTCCCCCCTTGCATGTGCGCCCCTGAAAAGGAATGCAAGGCGGTCAAGACCCCCTTCGGAGCCAAATGCCAGGCCTGCACGCCGTCGTGCCGCGTCAACCAGATCACCACACTGGGCGAGAAGCACGGATTCAGCGTCACGATGATCCCCGATGATGTGAAGGTCTTCGGTCTCGGCAGGGATGCGGGGAGCATCGGCCTGGTGGGTGTCTCGTGTGCGCTCACCAATTGGAACGGCGGACTTGAGACTGGCAATTTGGGCATCCCCGCTCAGGGACTGCTGCTCGATTATGTCGGTTGCAAGTTCCATTGGGACAAAGAAGGCATTCCGACAGATACCAACTTGAAAAAGCTGCAGGGAATATTGGAAGCTTGAGAATTCCGGTCTTGGCAGTTATTTTGGATTGTGCGATTTGACTTCCATCGTGTTCTTGAGGCTGCCCCAATCAGCGTTGAAAAATTTTCTGAGGATGCTCTATATTTCTGACGGTGAAACGAGGTGAATAGATCATGGAATATTCAGAATTGATCGCAGCACGGTACAGTGTGAGGGCCTACCGCAATGACCCTGTCGAAGAGGAGAAACTGCAGGCCGTGCTGGAGGCGGCGCGCCTGGCGCCAACGGCTGCCAACCGGCAGCCGTTCCAGCTGGTGGTGCTGCATACGGCCGGCCGGCAGGAAGAGATCGGGAAGATCTACCACCGACCTTGGTTCGTGCAGGCGCCCCTGGTGATCGCCGTCTGCGCCATTTCCTCGCAGGCGTGGGTGCGGGAAAGCGACCGCTTCAATGCCCGCCTGATCGATGCGGCCATAGTGGCGGACCATCTCATCCTGGCCGCCACGGACCTGGGGCTGGGCACCTGCTGGATCGCGGCCTTCAACGTGGAAGCCGCCCGCCGTGTGCTGCAGCTGCCCGATGAAGCCGAACCGGTCATCTTCACGCCGCTGGGTTATCCGGCCGATGAACCGGGTCTCAAGGTCCGCAAGCCGCTGAGCGGGCTGGTGCGGTACGAACACTGGTGAAAGGGAAACATCATGAACATCGTCAAACCGGAATCTGTCGGGTTATCGTCCGAGCGATTGGCGCACATCAAAGGCGTCATGCAGACCTACATCGACCGGGGGGTCTTTGCCGGAATATCAACATTGGTCGCGCGTAAAGGAGAATTGGCGCACCTCGGCACTTTCGGCTGGCAGGATCTGGAGACCAGAAAGCCGATCACCGAAGACACCCTCTTCCGCATCTACTCGATGACCAAGCCCATCACCAGTGTTGCGGTGATGATGCTGTGCGAGGAGGGGAAACTTCGGCTTGGCGATCCGGTCTCGCGCCACGTGCCGCAGTTCAAAGACCGCAAGGTGATGGTCCTGCGCGAGGGCGGCTACGACCTCGTCCCGGCGGCACGCGAGGTCACGATCCACGACCTGCTCACCCACACCAGTGGCCTGTGCTATCCCGACGAGGAACCAACTCCGCTCAGTGAGATCTACCGCAAGGCGTTTGAACAGATGACCAAAGGGGCGGATCCGACTCTGGAGAAATGGATCTCCGCTCTCATCGCGATGGACATCCCGCTTGCCTTTCATCCCGGGACGGCCTTCCGCTATGGCCTCTCCATCGACGTGCTGGGATACATCGTGCAGGTGGTCTCCGGTCAGCCGTTCGACGAGTTTCTGAAGGAGCGCATCTTCAATCCCTTGGGCATGGCCGACACCGATTTCTGGGTGCCGCCGGAGAAGGTCGGGCGTTTTGCGGCGCTCTACGGACCGGCGAAAAAGGGCGGATTACAGATCATCGGGTCACCCGATGGAAAGGATTACACCAGGCCTGACCGCGCGCATTCGGGTGGAGGCGGGCTGGTGTCCACGCTGGGGGATTACTTCCGCTTTGGACAGATGATGCTCAATGGCGGCGAGCTCGAAGGCGTACGCATCCTCGGTCGGAAGACGGTCGAGTGGATGATGCAGAACCACCTGCCCGCGGGCATCCACGACAACGATCAAGTGTGGAACGGTTTCGGGCTGGGTGGTGCGGTGCTGATCAACCCGGGGCTGTCTCCGCGCCCCGGCTCGGCCGGAAAGTTCGGCTGGATCGGGGCCGCCAACACCGAGTGGTGGATCGATCCCGCCGAGGAGCTGAATTGCATCCTGATGCTGCAGTACATGCCGGGCTTCACCATCCCGATCGTCGAGGACTTCGCCCAGCTGGTCTATGCGGCGCTGGAATAATGAAATGCTGCATGCTATACTAATCTCATGAGTACCCTCTTCTCTGATACCCACCCGAAAATGGAAGCCCTGCAAATTAAACTTTGGCGGCAGGCAAGTCCTACTAAAAAGATGAACATGTTGGGGCAACTTAATGCATCTGCGCGACTGTTGGCTCTTACAGGGCTGCGCTCACAGTATCCCAATGCAACCGAAGCTGAACTGCGCCGGCGACTGGCAGGTCTGATACATGGGGAGGAGTTGGCTTGCAAGGTGTATGGGGAAATTGGTCATGCAGAATGAGCCTATCGAAGTCACGCTGAAAGTTACTGGTGTTCTTGAAAACCTTGGCGTCCCCTACATCATCGGCGGCTCCCTTGCCAGTACGCTCTACGGCATGGTGCGCACCACACAGGATTCGGACATCATCACCGAAATGCACATCGAGCACATTCAACCGTTCATGAAGGCATTGCAGGATGAGTTTTACATCGATGAAGAGATGATCGCGGAATCCATCCAACGTCATTCGAGCTTCAACATCATCCACCGCGATACCATGTTCAAGGTGGATGTCTTCATTCCTCGTCCAAGACCTTATCTTCAATCGCAGTTTACCCGCGCCAGGAAGCAGACCTTTTTACTTGATGCCGAGGTCAGTGCCAAATTTGCCAGCCCTGAAGACGTAATCCTCTCCAAGCTTGAATGGTATCGCCTGGGCGGGGAAGCCTCTGAGCACCAATGGCGCGACGTCCTTGGTGTGATGAAAACGCGCGCTGGCGGGTTGGATCTCGATTATCTTCGCAAGTGGGCCGGGGAACTCAAGGTCACGGATCTGCTTGACCGCGCCTTGAAAGAATCAAATTAATCCCATCCAGGTGTCATCCTGGTTGGGGGGGATTTTGTCGAGCCTGTCTATAGGGGGTTGGAATAGAACCAAAAGAAACCAGGAATTACTGTTGCTGAAAAAGAACATCACCTGAGCTGCCTGAACCTGATCAGCGGCGTGGTTGCTTTTGTCCTGACACCAACCTGACACAAAACTATGTTATCCTGTTGGAAATGTCCGCCCGAATTCTGATTGTGGATGACGAACCCGCCGTGACCGACCTGCTGGCCTATAATTTCCGCAAGGCCGGTTATGAGGTTCTGCTGGCTGGCGATGGGCGCGAAGCGCTGAAACTGGCCTACGAAGCCACCCCCGATCTGATCCTGCTCGACCTGATGATCCCCGAAGTGGACGGCCTGGATGTCTGCCGTGAGCTTCGGAAAACAAGCCAGGTGCCCATCATCATGATCACCGCGCGGGGTGAGGAGATCGACCGGGTGGTGGGGCTGGAACTCGGCGCGGACGATTATGTCTGCAAGCCGTTCAGCGTGCGCGAACTGATGGCGCGCGTCAAGGCGGTGCTGCGCCGCGGCCAGAAAGAGGATGAAGAAACCGGCAGCCTGCTGCTCGGAAAGGGAGGCCTGCGGCTGGACGTCGAGAGCCGCACGGCGGTCGCTGGCGCGACCACGCTCGACCTGACCCGGCTGGAATTTGACCTGCTGCATTTCCTGCTGGTCAATGCAGGGCGGGTGCTCACCCGCGAACGCCTGCTGGAGCAGACCTGGGGGTACGATTTCACGGGTGACACCCGCGCGGTGGACAGCGCTGTCAAGCGCCTGCGTGCCAAGCTGCGTGCCGCCTCCGCTGAAGCGGATTCCATCGAAACTGTGCGCGGCGTCGGTTACCGGTTGAATCGCTGAGCCATGCGTTTATCCCTGCAAACTCGCCTTTCCTTGAGTTACCTGGTGGTGGTGCTGGTCGGGATGACCGCCATTGCGCTGCTCGTCTGGCTGGCAGTGGAGCGGTTGTATATTTCCACCCAGCGCGATAATCTCCTTGCCCAGGCACGTCTGACCGCAGCCGCCCTGGATGGACAGCCTCTCCCAGAAACGCCCGCCGAACCTTATACCCAGGCCGCCAATGTACTGCCCGGTATCCATACCCGTTTGCTCAGTGAACAGGGCGCGGTCGTCCTGGCATTCCCTTTTACTTCAGCGACAGGATTTCTCCAGGCTCCGCCGGTTGAAAATGCGGTCTTTGTCTCCCCTGAAGAACTGCGCCGGCGCCCCGAGATCATCCAGGCTCTTCAAGGCGAACCGGCCACAGCGGTCCGCCGCGTAGCTGCCATTAATAATCAGCGTGTACTTTATGCTGCCGCACCGGTCACAAGGCAGGACGGGGGGGTCAATGGCATAGTATATCTGGCCGTGCCTCTGCCGCCTGCCGGTTTACCAACCGATACCCTCCTTCAATTGAGCGGAACCATACTTTTCGCTGTGATATTAGCCCTCTTTGCTGCCTGGCTGCTTTCCCGCCGGATCGCTCAACCGGTTGAGGCGATTGCCCGGGCCAGCCTGGCTGTTAGCGCGGGGGATCTCACCCGGCAGGTCCCGGTGGAAAGCGCCATCCGGGAGTTGGAAAGTCTCGGCCAGGCGTTTAACACCATGACCGGGAACTTGAGCAAAGCCGAACAGGCGAAAAACGCCTTCATCGCCGATATCACCCACGAGCTGCGCACTCCCCTGACGGTCGTCAAGGGCACGATCGAAACACTGGAAGATGGCGCGCTGGATGATGTCGAAGGCAGGCGCCAGCTTCTGGATTCGATGCAGCGCGAAACCGACCGCCTGATCCGCCTGGTCAATGACCTGCTGGTGCTCACCCGCGCCGATGCCGGTGCGCTGCAGCTGGACTTCCGCCCGCTTGAGCTGCGGTCTTTCGTGCGGGAGCGGTGTGCCCATTTTTCCATTCTGGCTGGCCAGCGCAGGGTTAATTTGATCATGGAAGGACAACCGGATGAACAGCCTGCCTGCGTTCTGGCAGATAGCGACCGCCTGGCGCAGGTGCTCGATAATCTGCTGGACAATGCGCTTCGCTACTCCCCGGAGGGGTCTTCCATTACATTGGATGTATTTTCAGCAGATGGCAGGTGGGCTTGTTCCATCCGCGACCAGGGACCTGGTATTCCCTCCCGGCACTTGCCGTTTGTCTTTGAGCGGTTCTACCGCGCGGATGCCTCCCGCAACCGCGGCACGGGAGGCACCGGCCTGGGCCTGGCCATTGCCCGGTCCCTGATGCTGGCTCAGGGCGGAACGATCACCGCCGAGAGTAACGAGGGCCAGGGAACGGTCCTGACCTTCCTGCTCAAGACGGTTGAAAACTGTCCCGGAACTGACCAGGAACTGACACTCTCCTGACCTGCTGGATTGTTAAGATGGGGGCAATCAGAAAATTGCCAGATAATTCCATAACAATCAGGAGGTCCCATGAAACAGTTTTCCACGTACGTTAATCTTATTTTGTTTTCCGCCTTGGTGCTTGGTTCTTTTTCCTTTGGCCTGCCGCGTTCTGCGGTACAGGCAGCCCAGGCCAGTCCCACTCCCCAGGCAGCAGAATCACAGGCGGACTGCAACGCGAGCCGTACCGTTAGCGTGAGCGGTACGGCGGTGGTCAATGTCACGCCCGACCGGGCATTGATCCAGCTTGGCGTGCAGTCGAACGGCCTGACGCCTGATTCGGTGGAGGCGGTGAATGCGGCTGCCATTCAAAAGGTTATGAAAGCTGTGCAGGCGCGCGGTGTCGCAGCCAAGGATATTGCGACCGACCTCTATGTGATCGAACCGATCTATGAAGATTACGATTCGCTTTATATCAAAGGCTACCGCATCAATAACGTGGTCGCGATCACCCTGCGCGACATCCGGCAAACCAGCCCGGTCATCGCCGCCGCGTTGAAAGCGGGTGCCAATCAGGTCTTGAATGTGGAGTTCTACACCAGCGAACTGCGCAAATACCGCGATCAGGCGCGCGAGCTGGCCATGAAGGCTGCCGCAGAAAAGGCGAATGACCTGGCCAGCGCTGCTGGAGCTGAAGCGGGATGCGTTCTGAACATCAACGAAAATACCTGGTCTTATTACAACGGCGGATGGTATGGCCGCAATCAGAATCTCTGGACGCAGAACACCGTCCAGAATGCCGCCCCCAGCGGAGGCGCAGGCGGCTCGGCCGGTGATGAACCGATCAGCCTGGGCCAGATCTCGATCAAAGCTGAAGTCGGCGCGACCTTCTCTTTGAAATAGAAAAAATCTTACACGCGGTTTGTTATGGAAGAGCCTCCATGCATATGGAGGCTCTTCGTATGAGCGACCAGGGATTTGATAATTATTCCTGTACATTAATGACGGCAGCCACAATAAAAACAAATCGCAGGTCATATTAAAGATAGCCTGCTGGAGGGACTAATAAATTTAACCTCTTCTGATATACTGAATGTACGACACTCTGTCGAAAGTCGAGACCCTAATGAGCACTCCTGCCCAAACAACCCCCATTGAAATAAAAAAACCTCTGCCTGACCTGACCTTGGACCAGCTGCCCGGTAAGTTGCAGGAGGCCGCTGCCCGTGCCGGCTGGACCGAACTGGTACCGGTTCAGGCGCGTGCCATTCCCTATATGCTTGCCGGGCGTAATATGATGATCCAGGCCCGCACCGGCAGCGGCAAGACCGGCGCGTTCCTTCTGCCCATGCTTGAGCGGCTTGACCCGGCGCGGCAGACCTGCCAGGCATTGGTCCTCGTCCCCACCCGCGAACTGGCCCGCCAGGTATGGCAGGAAGCGGAGCGGATCTGCGGCGATTCCGGTCTGCGGACGGTGGCGGTCTACGGCGGTGTCGGCTACGGGGCGCAGATCGAGGCGCTTAAAAAAGGCGCTCATATCGTGATCGGGACGCCCGGGCGTGTGCTGGACCACCTGCTCCGCCGCACGCTGATGCTCGACCAGCTCAAAATGATTATCTACGATGAAGCCGACCGCATGCTTTCGATGGGGTTTTACCCGGACATGATGGAAGTCCAGCGCTACCTCCCCAAACATGCCATCCACACCTGCATGTTCTCAGCGACCTTTCCGGATTCCGTCATGCGCACCGCGCGGGAATTCATGCACAATCCGGAATTTCTCAGCCTGAGCAGCGACCACGTCCATGTCACCGATACCGAGCATGTTTTCTATGTGGTACCCGGCATGGACAAGGACCGCTGCCTGGTGCGTATCATCGAGATCGAGAATCCTGCTTCCGCAATCATCTTCTGCAACACCAAGGTGAGAGTTAATTATGTGAACGTGGTCCTGCAGCGCTTTGGGTACGACGCCGATGAATTGAGCGCCGACCTCTCGCAGTCTGCGCGCGAACAGGTGCTGGGGCGTGTCCGGCAGGGAACTCTTCGCTTTCTGGTCGCGACCGATGTCGCCGCGCGCGGGCTCGACATCCCCAGCCTCTCGCACGTGATCCAATACGAACCGCCTGAAGAACTGGAAGCCTACATCCATCGCGCCGGACGCACCGGACGGGCAGGCGCTGCCGGCGTGGCCATCTCGCTGGTGAACAAAAGCGAGCGATTCGCCCTGGAACGCATCGCCAAGGAATTCAGCATCTCCATGACGGAACTGCCCGTCCCGACGGATGCGGACGTGGCAGCGGTGGTCGCGGAACGTGTGACGGCCTTGCTCGAAGCGCGACTGCGTGCCCGGGACAAACTGCAGACGGAGCGCAGCCAGCGTTTCGAGCCGCTTGCCCGCAGCCTCGCTGAAAATGAGGACGAATCCGCCATCATCACCATGCTGCTGGATGATTATTACCAGCAGACCCTGCATGCGCCTGTCCCGCAGCCTGGTGAAGCGATTGTAAAGAAAAGACAGCCGGATGCAGCCCGTGGTTTCCAGCGCCAAAAATCCCGTCGGGGACGATGATTGGTCATTTTGTTTTTCTGCGTGCGTGAACTCTAAAAAGTACGTCCAATTCCCAACCGGATCAAATGGAAAATGTACACAACCGGTTATTACCTTCCAGGTCATTGTAATGGAATCGATTTGCTCTATTCCACTGTTGTGCCTGTGATGATTACTCAAACTCACCTGAGATATACTCCCGGTTATTAAATATATCTCCCATGGATATTTCACAGTTTCCTTTCGTCAGTAACATCCACGCAAAGGGGTATAATTTCGGCTTGATCCTTAGCGGAAGAACGGTGAGTCTTTCCTTTGCCCAGGCCGCAATTGTATAGAAATTTATCCAGGAATCAATAAATATGCATTCAGATTCTGATGTGCAATTTGCATTTGAAAAATGGGATAAGGATATCGGTCCGCACCGTAATCTATTCGATTTACGCTTGCGTGAATTATGGCATTCGTATGACTTGATCATGTTATTCGTTCGCCGGGACTTTGTATCGACCTATACCCAGACGATTCTAGGTCCGCTGTGGTATCTGATCCAACCAATATTGACAACGATAACATTTACAATCATCTTTGGCGGTTTTGCACAACTCTCAACCGAAGGGCTGCCGAAATTCCTTTTTTATATGTCTGGTGTTATCATCTGGACCTACTTCGCCAGTTGCCTGACGAAAACATCCGACACATTTATCAATAACGCACAATTGTTTGGAAAGGTTTATTTTCCCCGTCTGGCCGTCCCGGTCTCTATTGTCATTTCCAACTTGATCGCGTTTGCGATCCAATTTGTGTTTTTCCTGGTCTCAATGGTCTTTTTTGCTCTTCGAGGGTTTGAGTTTCATCCCAACTGGTTAATCCTGTTGACCCCTCTTCTACTGCTCATTATGGCAGGCCTGGGTCTTGGATTCGGAATTATCATTTCCTCTCTTACCACGAAATATCGCGACCTTCGTTTTTTGGTGCAATTTGGTGTCCAACTTCTAATGTTTGCGACTCCCGTAATCTATCCGGTTTCATCCATTCCACCCCAGTTCCAAAAGTTGATCATGCTCAATCCGTTATCCGCGGTCGTGGAAACCTTCCGTTACGCATATCTTGGTGAAGGGACGATCAGCGTTGGCCAGCTGGCATACAGCTTTGGTTTTATGCTTGTGGCAATTCTCATTGGTGCGGTGATCTTCAATCGCGTTGAAGCAACATTCATGGATACGGTATGAGTAACACCGTAATCTCCATCGAAAATCTGTCCAAGGCATACCAACTTGGGAAGATTGGAACCGGCACGCTTCACAATGATCTTAAGGTTTGGTGGGCAAGAGCGCTAGGCAAACCCAATCCGCTGCTTGGGATAGGGCTACAGGATTTTGGGAACCGGAAGGGTGAAACGGTCTGGGCGCTAAGAAACATCAATTTTAAAGTGAACAGGGGTGAAGTGTTGGGTGTTATTGGCCGCAATGGTGCTGGAAAGAGCACGCTCCTTAAAATTCTTTCGAGCGTGACTGCTCCGACCAGCGGCCATGTGAAAATAAAAGGCAATATCGCCAGCTTATTAGAGGTAGGTACTGGTTTCCATCCTGATCTCACAGGACGGGAGAATGTATACTTGAACGGGGCTATTTTGGGGATGAGGAAAGCGGAAATAACGCGGAAGTTCGAAGAGATCATAGAGTTTGCCGAGATCCAGCAATTCATCGATACCCCGGTCAAGCGCTATTCGAGCGGCATGTACGTACGTTTGGCTTTTGCAGTGGCAGCGCACCTTGAGCCGGATATAATGTTAGTGGACGAAGTGCTCGCGGTTGGCGATGCTGCCTTTCAGGCAAAGTGTTTAGGGAAAATGGGAGATGTCGCAAACCAGGGGAGGACAATTTTATTCGTAAGCCATAATATGGGGGCCATAAAAAAATTATGCGGGCAGGCGATCAGAATTCACCAAGGTCAGTTAATTGCCTCCGGCGATACCCAAACTGTTGTTGACCGATACTTATCAGACTCAGGGGCTGAATTGGGGCCATCTGAAAGAGAGCTGGAGAATAATAAAAACCGATCTGGCACCGGTCAGGCTAAAATAATCAAGATTGCCTTAATGGATAATAATGGGATCAAAAATAAAATAATAGGAATTGGAAAGCCTTTCCAAATCGTGATAGATGTCGGCTTCGAAAGTGATATTTCAAAAATCGTTATCGGGATTCAAATGGCTAATCAGGATAAGGTGCATATTCTTAATCTGCGTAGCGATGGGCAAAACAGAATTTTCGGACCATTTAAGCAGGGAACTAAAAAAACGTTTATTGTGGATATTCCAGGCTTACCACTCTATCCGGGAATTTACTTAATTGAGCCGTGGGTAGGGGAGCATGGAGGCAAAAGGATATATGATCATGTCTATGATGCCATGCAAATTATCATGGAGTCAACGGGACATTATGAATCCGAGTCTATTATTAAGAAAGGGAAAGGACTGATGTTTGTCGACTGTGAATGGGAGGAGAGTTCTCTAAATTCCATAATTTAAACAGTGCACGAATATTTATGGTGGATGTGTTGCTTGGCTGTTATCTCAAAGACATATTGAGGAAATGGATGTTAGGTGGCAGATATGAAAATGGTAATCACTGGTGAACATTTGCCGCCTTGGATCATTTTAATTACCCGTCCAAAATCTGTAAAATTTGAGGGAGCATTGACAGGTCTATGAGCACATCCCATTCTTCACCCATCGTATCTGTCATTCTTCCGACGTACAACCGGGCGGCTCTGGTAACGAGGGCGATTGAGTCAGTTCTAAGGCAAGAATTCACGGATTTGGAATTAATTATCGTTGACGACGGATCCAATGACGAGACACCTGAAATCATCTCCG
>Ga0315287_10001903_pt1 | contig 19546 bp, 20 predicted proteins | sample YL17G11_0_MG_FD_205037 | JGI IMG/M metagenome (GOLD analysis project Ga0315287, IMG submission 205037) | Sediment microbial communities from Yellowstone Lake, YNP, Wyoming, USA - YL17G11_0 | ecosystem: Environmental > Aquatic > Freshwater > Lake > Sediment | place: USA: Wyoming | collected...
ATCTCGCTGCGCAGAGGACAACTGACTGGCCGATCTGGAAGAATCGCCGGCCCCTGAACGAAGGGATGCTATTTCTCGATCCCGATCGGCGAGCTGTCGTTCCAGGTCGCTCACGCGGCTGCTGAGCATGGCGTTCTGCTTCTGTGCCGCGGCGAGTTGGTCCCTCAGCGAGGGAGGCGGAGGTGGGGGAGGCGGGCAGTTGCTGTATTCCAAGCTGTCAGAGGGACTCAATGTAACCCCACTGGGGCACATGGATTGCCAAAGAGAACATCCGGTCGTGGCCAGTAGGCCGAGGACCAGAATAATTGACGTCTGAATCGGTTTCATCATGATCTCCCTTTCTTGTGTAGTGACTGCTCGTGGCACCTTAGACGTTGGACGTACAATGTGCACACTTCGTGGCCTTGAGCGGAATCGTTGACAAACAGTGCGGACAGTCTTTGGTCGTCGGGACCGCGGTCGGCGCAGGCTTCTTCAGCCGGTTGACTTGCTTCACCAAAATGAAGATTACAAAAGCGATGATAATGAAGTCAAATGTGGTTTGAAGGAAGACCCCGTAATTGATGGTGGGAGCTCCCGCCGCTTTGGCTGCGGTGAGAGACGGCTGTGGCGTTCCGGACAGATTGAGGAAGAGACTGGAGAAATCGACTTTGCCCAGCAATAATCCGATGGGCGGCATCAGCACGTCGCTGACAAGCGACGAGACGATTTTGCCGAATGCTCCGCCGATGATGACACCGATCGCCATGTCGAGCACGTTGCCCTTCATGGCGAAGTCTTTGAATTCTTTGAGCATAAATCTCCCTCCTTCTAGAGGATATAGGTGAACTGCGCGTCTATCGTTTCTTGGTCGTGTCGAAGTTGTACCCAAGGGTCAGGAGGTACAAGTTGTCCGTGTAGCTGAAATTATTATGGGTAGCAAGCATAAACACTACGATACATGCTGATGTGAGCGACTCGAGCATCGCATCTGGAGCAATGGTTGCCGAAGGTAGGCAAAGTCAATGCCGTTGACAGTGATAGGCCCATTTCACTAAATATCTTTGCAGATGTATGGCCAGCAGACAGGTAATGCGAAGGTACTGTCCTGGATCTCTGTGGCTGATTTGGTGTGGAGAGGGGCTATTCCGCCACAGACAGTCGGCGAAAGAATCGGAACGAGTTCGAATACGGAGGAAGTCTGGGTGCGGAGAGCATGATGGCTGTGAGTAGGGGTTGATCAGACATTTTCTCCTTGCGCTCCTCTTATCGTCCGAAGAGTCCTCTCAACAGGTCCTGGCCTTTTTGTTTGAGGTCGTCCGGCTTGGTCGAGCCTTTGAATAGATCGCCCAATGCTTCTTTCACTTTCTCCTTCACTTGTTCCTGGATCTTGCCTGTCAAGGCTTTCGAATCTAACCCATACGACGGCGCTTGCACGGTCCCGGTGATGATCAGCGGTAGACTCAATCGGCCTTCTTTCATTGCGAGCTTGACAACAGGAGAAGCGCCGGCAATCTTTTGACTCAAGCCCTGCGATAGGTTGAGGTGCATGGTGAGGTTTAGTGTCTGATCAAACCCGATGGTGCCTCCCCCCGTGGCCTGGAAGTCGTGGCTGTCCATTAAGAGGTGCTGAACATTGATGATCCCTTGCTTGATCGCAAGATCTGTCTCGATCGTCGAAAACACAGTGGCTTTGGCATTGTCGAGCGAGATGCCGGCGACTTTGAGGATAGAGATGGCCTCCTGGAGGAGGTTCACGCCCTCGATCTTCCCATCTTTGACGGCGATGTGGCTTGTCCCTTCCAGGGACCTGGTGAGGTCCGGCATGGAGAAGCCGCGGCCTTGTAGCGCGAGGTCGGCTCCTGCTGTTCCGCTGATCGACACTTGTGTCGCCGCGACGGCATCAAGGGCAGGACCGAGCTGGAGTCCTTGGATCGTCATGGTGCTATTGAATGGCAGGGCGTCGGAACCGGCGATAAGTGTGCCCTCTCCCTTCACCTGTCCGTCGAACAGGTGGAATGAAAGGGCAGTCAGTTTGGCCTCTTGTCCCTTTATCTCTACAGCGATCCGGAGATCCTTGATGTCGACCGGTTTATTCAGTGGGAGCGTCATCGGTAGATTAGCCGTATTGATCACCGGCGAACTGATGTTCACAGTCGCATTCTGGCCAACGGTCTTTCCTGCGATGGTGAAATCAGTTTTCCCCAAGCCAAGTTGAAGATGTATCGCGTCAATATCCGTGGTTTCTTTCAGTGGACCGAAGGTGCCGTCCAGCGTCACGGGCAAATTGAACGGTTGGACAAGGGCGCTGAAATGCAGGCTCGGGGTTTGGCCGAGACGAATGGATTGGAGCAGCAACTTCATGTCCTGCAACACATACTCAGTCGGTTTGGCGGCTGACAGATCACGGTAGGTCAGTTTTCCACCGACGATAGAGACTCGATCCACGGCCAACAATGCCAGAATTTTGAGCGGGCCTTCGGTCGATGGAATCGGCGCCCGCGATGGAGTTTCAGGCAGCTCAACGCCTGTCCGACCGATGGTCGAAACGTTCAGGACACCGTTTTTGTTCTTGATGACCGTAATAACAGGATCCCGGATCGTGATTTCTTCGACCTCAACCTTGCCGCTGAGCAACGGCATGAGTTTGACCCCAACGTCCAGCGACGTGAGAGAGGTAAAGGGGCTTGAGCCGAATGCCGGGTCGTCCAGCACGACAAACCCGGCCACCCTGGCACCGATCCGGGGCCACATTGTCAGGCGGATGTCTTGCAGCTGAACCTTGCGATTGAGCGCCTCTTCGATCAGCGGCTTGTATTGGTCTTGATACTTGTTGAGGTCGATAATGAAGGGCAGCGAAAGGATGGCTGCCACCAAGAAAATGACTAGTATGCCCAACCCGATGAGAATCTTCATCGCCACAGCTCCCCGTGAGTTCTTTGCAGTATAGGAAGGGGACCGGGGAGGGTCAATGCCATGGCGATTAGCACTGGTGGTCACCTTGCCGGTCATCAGACCGCGTGTTAAGATGCCGCCTCGCGAAAATCGGTGCGGAGAGGTGCGAGAGTGGTCGAATCGACATGCTTGGAAAGCATGCGTCCCAGCAATGGGACCGTGGGTTCGAATCCCACCCTCTCCGCCACGTGAAGACGTGAAACGTGAGGCGTGAAGCGTAAGGGGCGAGAGTGTGGGAGAGCATGAAAGCCCCGAGGGTGGGATTCGAACAGGGGGATCGCGGGGGGATTTGTCCCCCGCGTGGGGAGCCTACGAGGGGGCTGGCCCCCTCTGTAGGAGCGCGAGCAGTTTCAGCGAGCGCGACTTCGAATGCACACCCTCTCCGCCACTCAAAGAAGTGCTGAGTTATCAGTTCTGAGTTCTTAGTTAGAGGATAAGGAGACGGAACACAGCGTCGCATTCATAACTCAGCACTCAAAACTCAGAACTAATTGAGGATAGGGGCTGGGCCCTGTGCAACAGAACCCTGTGAACCCCGCCAGGTCCGGAAGGAAGCAACGGTAAGCGGTCAGTTCTGTGTGCCGCAGGATCACCTGGCCCCGCTCTCTTTGAAGAAGTTCTGAGTCTTGAGTTCTGAGTTGGGAGTTGGGAACAAAGAACTTTTCCATCTCCAGAACTGACAACTCAGAACTCAAGACTTAGAACTCATAATTGGAGCGTAGCAACGTTGGATTACCAAGTTTCTGCCAGAAAATACCGGCCGGGCACGTTTGATGACGTGATCGGACAGCCGCACGTTGTTCAGACGCTGGTCAATTCCATCACCACGAAACGAATCGCCCAAGCCTATCTCTTTTCCGGGACCCGCGGCGTGGGGAAAACCACGGTCGCGAGAATTCTCGCCAAGGCGCTCAATTGCGAGCAGGGGCCGACCGGCACGCCCTGCGGCACCTGTTCCAACTGCCTCGAAATTGCGCAGGGGACCTCCGTCGATGTCATGGAGATCGATGGGGCGTCCAATACGAGCGTGGACGATGTGCGCGAGATCCGCGAGAACGTCAAGTTCGCCGCGTTTCGCGGGAAGTACCGGGTCTACATCATCGACGAAGTTCACATGTTGTCGAACTCCGCTTTTAATGCGCTCTTGAAAACGTTAGAGGAGCCGCCGCCGCATGTGGTGTTTATCTTCGCCACTACTGAGATTCACAAGATCCCGGCGACGATTCTGTCCCGCTGCCAGCATTACAACTTTCGCCGGATTGCGCGAACCGAGATCGTCGAGCGGCTGCGCCATGTGGTCGATCAGGACCAGATCGTGATCGAGGAACGGAGCCTGATGGCGCTCGCCCGGGCCAGCGAAGGCAGTATGCGTGACGGGTTGAGCCTGCTCGACCAGGCGGTGGCCTTCGGTGGCAAGACGATCGTGCATGCGGATCTGGAAGCCCTGCTGGGAGCGGTTCCACAAGAACTCGTTCGTGCCATGATTCAGGCGATCACGGCTCAGGAGAGCGCCGCGGCGCTTCGCGTGCTGGCCCAACTGCTGGACCAAGGGCATGATCTGCGGGCCTATTGTGCGGAGGTGGTTGAGTATCTGCGGAACATGCTGGTGGTGTCGGTGGTGACCTCACCCCAAGAATGGCAGGGGCTGATCGAGGCCTCCGCGGAAGACCTTGCACAGATGGCGGCTGATGCGCGCTCGTTCTCGCCTGAGCTACTTCAGGAATTGTTTGCGATCTTCACGCAAGCGGAGGACTCGCTCAGGCTCAGTGCCCATCCTCGGTTCGTGCTCGAAACAGCGGCTGTGCGTGCGACGCGGTTGCTGCGTCGAGCGGATGAGAAGCCAGTGCAAGCGGTGCAGCCAGCCCAGACGACGCGCCCTCCTCTATCAGTTCCATCGCGCACGGGCCCGCCGGTCTCACCGGCTCGTTCTGCAGATCCAAGGCCTTCCTCGCCATCGCGGCCTCCTCAATCGACAGTTCCTATGGCAGCCGCTTCCATACCGGTGAGGTCTTCTGTTGTCGGGAATACGGCGCCTCCAAGAGGCCTCTCGACGAATCCTCCGAACGTCCGGCCCCCTGGCACTGCCGGTGAGGTGAAGGCTTCGATGCCTGTGGCATCGAAGCCAACTGATGACGGACGCCTTGCGGTGACGCTCAATTGGGAACAGTTTCAGGAAGAAGTAGCCGGGGCCTTTTCCAATATCGCGCCCTTCTTGGAGATGGGTCGGCTCGTGGGTGTGGACGGCCATGTCGTGACGATTGGATTTGCCAAGCAGGCGACGGTGGCCCGAGGGATGATTGAGAAGCCCGACAATATTGCGGCGCTCACGTCGATGTGTGAACGACTGAGCGGGCAGACGGTCCGGCTGCGGATTGTCGAATTGACAGAGTCGGATCCTCCAGGACCGACGATGGCGCAGCTCAGGGCGGCGAAGGAAAAAGAACAACGGCTGGTTCTCTTCGAACAGGCGCGGGCGCATCCGGTCGTCAAGCAGGCGCTGGAGATGTTCGGTGCAGAGCTCGCAGAGGTCAGACCGGTGTCGAGCCAGAAGGAGGTTGAGGAATGAAGAACCCGATGGGCAACATGGGAAATCTGTTGAAGCAAGCGCAGGCGATGCAGGCGCAAATGGCGAAGGTGCAGGAACAGGCATCGGCGAAGACGGTGACCGGGACGGCCGGCGGTGGCAGCGTCACCGTCACGGCCAATGGGGCGATGCAGCTTCTCGGCATCGTCATCGATCCCGAAGTGGTGAAAAGTGGCGACGTGGAGATGGTGCAAGATTTGGTCATGGCCGCGTCGAACGATGCCCTCAGGAAGGCTCGTGAGATGATGGCGGATGAGATGAAATCGGTTACCGGTGGGATGAACGTCCCCGGACTGTTCTAACAGGATGCTGAAAAAGTCCGCCAGCGGCGTTCTCGCTTCGCTCAGAGGCTCAACGTACCGAAGTGTACGCCTCGCCTCTTCGCTCGCTGCGGCCTTGCTGGACGGCCTTTTTGAGCATCCTGCGAGGCATTATCCCATTCCCATCGAAGTGGGGGCAATCGAATTTTCACCGTGGCACAACAGTTTTTTCGCAGACTCTTCTAGCAGGCTATCACGTCATGGCAGTTGATCAACAAGGATTACTCGCACGGTTGGTGCGCGAGTTAGTCCGTCTTCCTGGCATCGGTCAAAAGTCGGCACAGCGATTGGCGTTCCATGTCTTGAAGACCGAGCGCGAAGAGGCGCTCCGCCTGGCCGAGGCGATTCGTGCCGTCAAAGACGGGCTCTCATTTTGCCGACAATGCCGGAACATCGCCGAGGGGGAACTCTGCGAATTTTGTCTCGATCCCAAGCGGGACCAGACAAGAATCCTGGTGGTGGAAGAACCGAGCACGACGTATGCCATCGAGCGGGCTGGAGCCTACCGCGGCTTGTATCATGTATTACTCGGTGCCTTGTCTCCGTTGGACGGCGTCGGACCGTCCGATATCAGGGCCGAGGAGTTGGTCGATCGGGTGAAGCTTGGAGGAATTCAGGAAGTGATCCTCGCGACAAGTCCGACGATCGAGGGCGAGGCGACCGCCATCTACTTAACGAACCAACTGAAACCTCTCGGGGCCCGGGTCTCGCGTATCGCCTATGGCATTCCGGTCGGGATGGATATCGAATATGCCGACGAAGTGACGCTGCTGAAGTCGATCGAAGGCCGCCGGGATCTCTAACGGACGCCACACACGCGAGAGCGACGAGCCCACGCTGCCCATTGACCCCCCTCCAGGCCCCTGCTATAGTTTTGCGGTTCCGGACGGTTGTACTCATCAGGCAGGTTGCTGTATGAAAGCAGGCCCTTCCGCCAAGCGAATATTGCCCACTCCATCAGTGGCGCAATCTGTCACTGCCAAGCGCAGAGCCAAGACATCGTCCCCCGGAAAAAAATACGCGGCTATTCGTCGTGACCTGGAGCGGCAGCGCAAGGCCATGCTGGAGGAGGTGGGTGAGGGTCTCGCCAATCCAAAGGGTCAGGAGGCGTTTCCGGACGTCAGCGATCAGGCGTCTGCGGAGGCCGAGCAGAATTTTTCGATGCGTATCCGTGAGCGCGAGCAACGGTTGATCAAGAAGATCGACGAGGCGCTTGAGCGAATGGACCAGAGCACCTATGGCATCTGTGAGCGCTGTGAAGAAGAGATTCCCTATCCGCGACTGAAAGCCCGCCCAGTCACCACCCTCTGCATCAACTGCAAGACGCTCGAAGAACAGGCAGAGAAGAGTCGGCGCTGAACGTGTTGCATTGCTCCACCTCGAACTAGTTCGAAATTCCGCACAACGTTTTTGTGAATGACTAGCCTGCATTATTCATGACGGTTCGTCGCGAAATCGTCCAAAACGCGTTCCTCGTGAAGCGGATCTCGTTGGGGATAAGAGCGTATGGCTCGTATAGCAGAAGAGGAGAGCGTATGGCTTATGGCCGATAGCCTGCCCTAGAACAGTACGAGATCGTCTTTGTCCGTGCTATACGCCATTAGCCATAAGCTCCCGACCTCCGCTATATGCTCTTTTCTTCGGACGAGATACGATCGACGCTTCATGCGCAAGTGCAGCGAATCCGCGATTGCCGCAGAAGCGCTCATGAATAATGCGGGCTAGTGTTTCAACGCCTTGACGCGTTGTTGGACGAGGGCGATGCGACTGGCTTCATCGGGGATACCTTCGACCAGCGCGAGATAGGTCTCATACTCCGAGAGGGCCCGCTTGGGATTCGTGGGCTCGTAAGCCTCAGCCAAGTTGTAGCGGGCAATGGCATAGTTGGGGCGGAGCGTGACGGCTTTTTCGAATGAGGCGAGCGCGTTTGCCTTGTCTCCCAGCTTGCTGTACACCGTGCCGAGGTTGTTCAGGACTTCTGGAGTGCTGGGTCTGATGGCCAACGACTGAAGCATCTCCGTCTTGGCCTTCTCGTGCTGTCCCTTCCCTTCCCATGCCAGGCCCAGTTTGTGATGAGCTTCTGCCAGCCACACTTTATTCGTAAAGCCGCTTGCGATCGCTTTCTGATAGGCAGTGGCTGCGGTATCGTAGTTCTGGGTCCCGCAGTAGGAGAGCTGTGCGGTTTGGCCGCGCGCAAATTGCTGGAGCGAGAGGAAGGGTTCCTTGTCCTCCGCGCCTTGACTGTCGAGCGGTTGCCCGGGCTTCTGGCCGCTTGGATGGCGCAACCGTTCCAAGAACTCGTGCCGATAGGGTGAGAACAGCCGTACATAGGGGTCGATCGTCACAGAAGCCTGGAGCAACACCGGTTGCTCGCGCGTGCCAAGGACCAAGTACTGTGTCGTCGTTTTCTCGTCGCCGGTTTCATACAGGGCGCTGGAATCCATGCTCGTCTTTGAGGACAGATTCGCCACGTTGAGATAGAACTCCAATGCCGGCTTCAGTAGCGATAAGGTGTGGCGGAGGACCGGGTAGGGATTCAAGTCAAGCCCGGAGGGAAAGGTAAAGAGGGTTCCAACCAGCATGTCATCTTCATCGAAAAAGTAGGACTCGTCGCCCTGTGATGGGCTTCGGTCGGCAGGGAGAACCAACTCTTGTCCGGTGCCCCAGTCTCGTGGCTTGAGGGTAGAGGCAGGATGTGTCTTGAGGAAGTCGGACTTCGAAGTGCAGAGGGTCGTGGACTTTAAAAGGATCAGGTCGCTTTCAGACGGTGGGAGGTTCTGTCTTTGAGCAGGAGTTTCGCAGGCGCTCAGCAAGAGGCTCAGTCCTAGCCCGCAGACCAGCCACAGTCGAAATGGCACGGCACAAGGCGCTTGCGTGTCACGTGGATTCCGACTCACCAAGGGAGCATACACGAAACTGGAAAGGGTTTGCCAACGGGGTGACAAGGCAACGCCCGCTCTCGTGAGGAAAGCGGGCGTCGAATCTGAAAACAATGTGTCTGCGGAGATTATCGCCGTTGGCTTTCCAGCATCGAATCCTCACTCGTGTACCCGAAGAGGTACGGCATCTGGCTAGGGAGCTTGTAAAATGGTCGGTTCAAACCATAATCCAAGGCGACCCCGACTGGGTGCAAGAGAAAACCGGTCCAGCGCCAAGGATTATCGCTTGGGGCTGCTCCGGCCGCTACATCGGTGTAGACCAGGGATGTGGGGTCCATCACACTGTAAATACTGGCCGGGGGGGTATAGCCCCCATCTGCATCGGCCGACGCCTGCTGCTGGGGGTTTCCGGCACAACCGACTGCGGTGGCCAGCAGGAGAATTCCCAAGGCAAGAGCTGTAGTCCGCATAGATGACCTCACTTGTCTCGTACGGTTCAGAGTTGACGGTCGCTCGATAGACTGAAGTGTAGCCGACCTGCAGGATTCTGTCCAGGATTGGAGCGATTCAGGCAACATCATGAAAACCGTCAGTTCGGGCGAGGGGTATGGATCGGGAAGGGGGAGGTGGAGAACATGGTGGGCGATACTGGTATCGAACCAGTGGCCTCTTCCGTGTGAAGGAAGCGCTCTACCCCTGAGCTAATCGCCCACAGCAGATGAAGTTTAGCATGGGGTCATAAATTGGATCAACCGTGGCGCCATGCGTCATGCGCAGCGAAGTCGTCTTGACATCCCCAAAACGCGGTTCCTACAATGCCCCATCTCTCACTTTTTCTTCACGGAGTTTCACTCGCATGCGCGACGACATTGTCATTATCGGGGGTGGTCTGGCCGGGTCTGAAGCGGCGTGGCAGGCGGCCAATCGTGGAGCGAAAGTGACGCTCTATGAAATGCGTCCAAAAGAGATGACGCAAGCGCACAAGACCGGTGGTTTGGCAGAGCTGGTCTGTTCGAATTCGCTCGGTTCCGCGGATATACTGAATGCCCCCGGTATCTTGAAAGAGGAAATGCGCCGTCTCAACTCGCTCATTATTCGAGTGGCGGATGATGTACGCGTTCCAGCCGGATCGGCCTTGGCCGTCGATCGCGAGCAGTTTTCATTCAAGATTACTCAGGCACTGGAAGAGCACCCGAACATTCGCATTCTGCGTGAGGAGATCACCGAAATCCCAACGGACTGTCTCTGTATTCTGGCGACCGGTCCGCTGACATCCGACAAACTGTCTCAGGCAATCGCGCAATTGACCCATACGAAGCATTTGTATTTTTACGATGCGATCTCTCCGATCGTGGATGCCGATTCCATTAATATGGACGTCGTATTCCTTGCATCCCGTTACAACAAGGGCGGGGATGACTATCTCAACTGCCCCATGGACGAGGCGGCCTACAATGCATTTTACGAAGCGTTGCTTGCCGCAGAGAAAGTTCAACCGAAAGAATTCGAAAAGACCGCCTACTTCGAAGGTTGTATCCCCATCGAGGTGATGGCTGAACGAGGCCGCCAGACCATGCAGTTCGGTCCGTTGAAGCCGGTGGGCCTTGAGAATCCCAAGACGGGTACGCGATCTTATGCTGTGGTGCAGCTCCGGACGGAAAACGTCCATCGATCTTGTTACAACCTCGTGGGATTCCAGACTAAATTGACCTACGGGGAGCAGAAGCGGGTGTTTCGCATGATTCCCGGTCTTGAGCAGGCAGAGTTTCTCCGCTACGGCAGCCTGCATCGCAACACCTTCATCAATTCTCCCCAATTGCTGCGCGCCACCCTTCAGTTCAAGGCACGTGGCACCCTGTTTTTCGCAGGGCAGTTGGTCGGCGTCGAGGGTTATACGGATTCCGCCGCGATGGGAGGGTTGGCCGGGATCAACGCTGCCCGTGGCCTTGCGGGGTTGCCGTTGGTCACGCCGCCGCCCACCACTGCGCATGGCTGTCTGCTGTCGTACATCACGACTACGGACCCTCGTCACTTTCAGCCGATGAATACGAATTTCGGGCTCTTTCCTCCCCTTGCCACACCGACGAGAGACAAGGAGCGCAAACGGCGGCTCACGGGACAACGGGCACTTGAGGATTTGACGGCATGGATGACGCAATTCGAGCTTTCATGACGTTTCTTGACCTGGAACGTCATGCGTCGCATGAAACAGTGCGCAGCTATGCTTCGGATCTCCGACAGTTTCAGGCCTTCATGACGGCGGAGTATCCAGACGCCCACGCGCTTGATCCTGCCACGGTGCAAACGGAGTCTATTCGGGCCTATCTTCACTGGTTGGACCGCAAGCGTGAGAAAAGCACCTCGATGGCCCGGAAGCTCGCCTCCCTCCGCAGCTTCTATCGCTATCTGCAACGAGAGGACATGGTCGGCCTCAATCCTGCCGAGGCCATCAGGACCCCGAAACAGCCGAAACATCTTCCGCGTGTTTTGACCAAAGACGACGCAGCAGCGCTGATGGAGTTTCCTGCCGGCCAAACAGGATCGTCGCTCCGAGACCGTGCGTTACTGGAGACGCTCTATTCGACCGGGGCTCGCGTGAGTGAACTCGTGGGGATTAATCTCGAAGATCTTCGTGCGTCCGAGGGGCTGGTCCATCTGCGAGGAAAAGGCCGGAAGGAGCGCATCGTGCCGATCGGAAATGTGGCCCTACGGGCCATTCAGGCATATCTGGCTCAGCGGCCCCTGCTGGATTCTCGAGATCTGACGACGAAGCGCGTCTCGTCCCCGGTCTTTCGCAACAGTCGAGGAGGGCGGTTGACGACTCGTAGCATCGCTCGCATCGTGGCCGGCTATTCGAACCGGCTTGCCGGTGGTTCCGTGAGTCCCCATACGTTGCGTCACTCCTTTGCCACCCATCTTCTTGATGAAGGGGCCGATCTGCGATCGATTCAAGAGATGCTTGGGCATGCCTCATTGAGTACGACGCAAAAGTATACACACCTGGCGACGGATCAACTCCTGGCCGTGTACGATAAGACGCATCCGCGAGCCGGTCGCTCGACCAGCGTGCGTGCCGTGAAGGACTGCAAGCCATGATCATCATACGGTTGCCGACGACCCTCTGTGTCAGACGAGGGTCGCGAGGCGTGCGAGAAGCGAACTTGCTCGTCCCGCGTTTCTCGCCTTTCGCGCGTTTCTTGCCATGGGAGCCAAGATATGAACAGGCTGATTAAGAAAGCAAACGTCCTGATCGAAGCTTTGCCCTACATTCGCACGTTCAAGGGCAAGACGATTGTCATCAAATATGGCGGTCATGCGATGACCGATGCGCCGCTGAAAGAGCGGTTCGCCCAGGATGTCGTGCTCTTGAAATATGTGGGTCTCAACCCGGTCATTGTGCACGGCGGGGGACCCCAGATCGATAAGATGCTCCAGCGTTTGGGTATCGAGGCCAAGTTTCGCCATGGGGTGCGGGTCACAGATGAAGCCACGATGGAAATCGTGGAGATGGTGTTGGCCGGCAAGATCAACATGGATATCGTCGATCTCTTGAATCGCCATGGCGGCCTCGCGGTCGGTTTGAGTGGAAAGGACGGCGGACTTATGCTTTCTCGACCACTCACGGCCAAAGCCTGGGCGGCAAGTCTGGAAAAGGATCTTGATGACGGCGAGGGGGACGAGGATTTTGGCTTGGTGGGAGAAGTCCAGTCTATTGATCCCACTCTGGTGCGGAAACTTCAGCAGGATAATTACATTCCCGTCATCGCACCGATTGGCACCAACGGAGAAGGGGCTACATACAATATCAACGCCGATCTGGTGGCCGGGGCTATGGCTGCCGCGCTGGGTGCGGAAAAGCTGGTGATGATGACCGATGTGAAAGGCATTCGCGGTGCGAATGGGCGCCACCTCTCGACGGTCTCACGCAAAGATGTGCAGCGGATGGTGAAGAAGGGCACGATCAGCGAAGGAATGTTGCCCAAGGTGCATGCCTGCTTGGATGCGCTCGGTGGCGGCGCCGGCAAAGCCCATATCATCGACGGTCGAATTCCGCATGCCATTCTCCTCGAAGTGTTTACGCGTAAAGGTATCGGGACCGAGATCACATCGTAGTCGGTTAATCCAGTCAGTCTCTTGTTGTGGTGAACCAGCGCCTCCGAGTCAGCCGCCATCTTGAGTCCCTCGTCGGCGAGCGTCATCCTGAGACGAGTCCTCGCGCGCTTCGGAAGGCGGCGCACTATCTAACGACACAGTTTGCAAAGTCCGGGTGGGCCACCAGCAGCCAGCTTGTGAGTGCGTGGGGCAAGGTCTATCGCAATGTGGTGGCGACCAAGTATCCGGACTGGCCAGGACAAGGAGAGGAGTTGCCCCCACTCCTGATCGGGGCCCACTACGACACCGTATCCGGGTCACCGGGCGCGGATGATAACGCGAGCGGGCTCGTGGTCCTTCTTGAGGTGGCTTCGCGCCTCCGTTCGCGACCTCTCGCGCGACCCGTCTGGCTCGTGGCATTCTGTCTTGAAGAGCAGGATCGACTGGGGAGTCAGGCGTTCGCGTCCCGCTTGGAAGCCGAGCACCGTGAGTTGGCCGGCGCGATCATCCTGGAGTGTGTCGGGTTCGCCAGGAGTGAGGCCGGCACGCAGCAGATTCCTCCCGGCGTCCCCATCGCGGTGCCGACCCAGGGAGACTTTCTTGCCATTGTGGGCAACGAGGCATCCCGGTCTTTGGTGATCCAGCTTGAACAGGAGGCCCAGCGGCATGCGGCCCAGCTCAAGCCCCTGTCATTAGTGGTGCCAGGCCGAGGGGAGGCCATGCCTCATACCCGTCGTAGCGACCATGCCTCATTCTGGGATGCAGGCTATCCAGCCGTGATGTTGACCGATACGGCGAATTTCCGGAATCCACATTACCATCGTGAGACTGATACCGTGGACACACTGAATCTTGAATTTCTCTTCAACGTGGCAGCAACGGTGACCGAGACCGCGATTCAGATTGCTGGAGTACGACCATGAAGACGAGCCGCACGAAGCTGGCCCCCGCAACCCGTCGTCTCGTGACCGAGGTGTATGGCCGTCTCGACTATGGCGCACTGGGACCAGTCTACTGTTATGAAGGCGGCGATGAGTTCTGGCGAGCGAAGCGGGGGCCCTGTGACCGTCTCGGGAGTCGGGTCGCCGTTGTATTGAGGCGGAAACTAGGACGGGGCGGCCGCAGTCTCTACGTCGGTGCCGGGGTGGCGGAGCTTCCCGCTATGATTATGGAAACGGTGGAGCTGGGTCGGACGGTGGAACCCTATAATCTCCGGAGAGCCGAAGTCGCAGCTCTCACCCGTGCCTGCCACTCGATTCCCCTCACGTTCCATGCGGTTGATGCGGCCAGCGCGAAGGGCCGATTCGATCATCTCTGGATGGTCAGCGTGTTGAATGATCCTGAGCGATTCCCGCATCTGTCGCCTCTGTCTTATGGACAAGGCAATCCTCTCACCCTCGACCCCCTGAAGTTTGGTAAAGAGCGCCGCATCGTGCGTGCGTTGGTTGCACGTTGTATGGGAAAGCTCGCGAGGCCTGGCTTCGTTACGACCACCACAGAAGAAGTCCTGTGGATTGCAGAGTGGTGTCATCGGCATCGAGTGCCCTATCGGGTTGGGAAACGCTACTATCCGACGGCGTTGGTTGGGGACCCGATCTGTTTTATTCAAATCGGCAAGGGATAAAGGGTCTGGGCGAGGCGTCTAAAGATCTAGCAGGCTGCGGGGAAAGGCCGCCAGCAGAAGAAGACCGTTATTTGGTTTGTCTGGTCTATCTGGTTTGTCTGGTTTTGCGGTTGAACGAAACAAACCAGATGAACCAGATCAACCCTCGCGTCTCGCTCGGCTATCCTGCTAGATTTGGAAGCCGGGTTTGGCTCTTGATGAGTTGTCTAAGTACCGGCCTGCGTATTTCACGTAGTTCTCCGCCGACTCCTTAATCCACACGAGTTCTTCAGCCGTGACCGATCGTTTCACCTTCGCGGGTGAGCCAAGGATCAGGCTGTTGGGCGGGACGATTGTCTGTTCCGTGATCAGGGCCCCGGCTCCTACGACGGAGTCTTCCCCAATCACGGCGCCGTCCATAATGATGGCGCCCATGCCGATCAGCACACGATCCTTAATCGTGCAGCCGTGGAGTATCACCGCGTGGCCGATGGTCACCTCACTGCCAATGATAAGCGGATGGGTATCGTGGGTGACATGGAGCATACAGAGGTCCTGCACGTTGGTCCGGTCACCGATCCGGATATAGTGCACGTCCCCGCGAATGACGGCATGGAACCAGACGCTGCAGTGCTCGCCTAGCACGACATCGCCGATGACGATGCCGGTCTCTTCGACAAAACAGGACGTGGGAATAGTGGGTTTGATACCCTGAAATGTGCGGATCATGCAGCGCACTGTAGGGGAATCGGCCGGCGACCTGCAAGGGGGGTGTGGGTCAGTTTGATTTCTGTCTTCTCATGAAGGCCACATAGGGGCTAAACCCCTTTGGGTTCGGTTCGGGAACGATAGATAATACTTCCCGCCCTTCCCTCCCATATTGATCGTGAGTTCTAACTCCAAGTGCAACACTACCGGCCCTGATGGGCTGGGGTGTTGCCATGTCAAAACAATGTTACACGCACAGGCAGGCAGCGAGCGAAAAGGCGTACGCTTCGGTACGTTGAGCCTCTGAGTGACGCGAGAACGAAACTGGCAGGATTTTTCAGCATCCTGCTAGGCTGTTCCCGTTGGCCCTGTCACGTCTGGTTCAGGTCCCCGCAACTGGCCATATTGAAGATCCCGCATCGAGCTAGCCGTCAGCGAATGACCACAGCAGCGAATTTCTGTGAAGCCGGCTCCTCCGTCTATGATCATGACGCGAAGCCCGCAGGAATCCTGATACAGCTTCTTTTCATCGAGAACGACGGCAGGAGGCAAGCTCCCCTTTTTCCGTCCGCGCGCGGTCGCCACATCGGGCACCAGATCCTCTTCCGTCAGGGCATGGCCGCAACAGACGATCTTCTCAAATCCCTCGCCGCCGCCCATGACTTTGACGACCAACCCACAGGCAAGCGGGTGCCGCTTGAATTCGTCGAGGACGTCGCCTTTCTTCAGTGCCACAACTCCTCCATCCCCGGAGACGAATCCCTCTCGCCCTATAACGTTGGAACCTTCGTTAACCGCGCCCCAACCTGTTCGATCGTGTGCAACAACGCCTGATGGGTTCGACATCCCGCAACGAGCTTCGCGTCGGAGATCGTCACCGGCTTATAGGGCGCCACAAACCGGTCTTTCAGGCGGGCGATTCGAGCCGCCGAGAGGTTCAACCGTTCGGTGGAAATCATGCCTGCCGCCACCGCCTGCTCCACGGCCCCGAAGGCAGCGACTTCCCGATCCCGATCTTGACAAATCAACAAGACATCGCATCCCGCCAGCACCGCACGAACCGCGGCGTCTTCCACGCCGTAATGGTCGATGATCGCGTGCATTTCTAAGTCATCCGTCAACACCACTCCGTCGTATCGCAGTTTCTGGCGCAAGAAATCCGTGATGATGGTCGGCGAGAGCGTGGCGGGCAATTCGTTATCGAGGGCTCGGTAGAGCACGTGCGCGGTCATCATCGACGCGACACCCTGCTCAACGGCACGACGGAACGGGGGAAACTCGACGGCTTCCAATCGCTCCCGCGATGCCTCGACCACCGGAAGTTCTTTGTGGGAATCGGTATTCGTATCGCCGTGACCGGGAAAGTGTTTCCCGCAGGCCACGACCTTGTTGTCTTGCAGCCCTGCCGCCGTCGCCAACCCCAGCTCACAGACCACATCCGGCGTCGTGCCGAACGCGCGGTCGCCAATGACCGGATTGTCCGGATTGCTGTTCACGTCGAGCACCGGCGCCATATTCATGTTCACGCCCACCGCCCTCAGTTCTTTGGCAATGGTGGCCGCAGCCGCATACGCCAATTCGGTTGAGTTGCAGCGGCCCAACAGGTCGCAAGGCGGAAAAATCGTAAAGCCCTTCGGAAGACGGGAGACCCGACCACCTTCCTGATCGATCGAGATCAATAGCGGCGAATGGGGGCTGCAGGCCTGCAGATCGTTGGTCAGGTCGACTATCTGCTCGACGGATTCTAGATTTCGCGAGAAGAGAATGACGCCGCCCGGCTTGTATTCTTTGATGAACGAGGCCAGATCGGGCGTCACTGACGTGCCCAGAAACCCGACCATGAAGAGCTGCCCGATTTTTTCGCGCGAGGTCATTTGATATCGTTCCAACGTTAGAGACTCCGATCAATCAGGTACTGCACCAATAACCTGGTTCCAATCGCAGTGGGACCCTTCGGAATGTAGGCCCGTTCCCGCTCGCTCCAATCCGTACTGGCAATATCGAGATGCACCCACGGGCAGTCCCCCACGAACTTGCTCAGAAAGAGTGCCGCGGTGATCATGCCGCCGCCACGGCCGCCGATGTTGCGCATATCGGCGACATCGCTCTTGAGCTGTTCGAAATATTCCTCCCACAAGGGCATCTCCCACACTCGCTCGCCGGCCTTCTGTCCCGACTTCCGTACCTGTTCTTTGAGGGGCACATCGTTTCCGAACATCCCGATCGCAAATTGGCCGAGTGCCACCACACAGGCCCCCGTGAGCGTTGCAATATCGATCAAGGCTGCCGGCTTATAGCGCATCGCATAGGCGAGGCCGTCGGCCAGGATGAGCCGGCCTTCTGCATCCGTGTTCTGCACTTCGACGGTCTTCCCCGAAAGCGTCTTTACGATATCGCCCGGCTTCATTGCCCGGCCACCCGGCATGTTTTCCGCCACGGGCAGGATACTGATGAGACGCAGCGGGAGTTTGAGTCTGGCCGCCGCCCGGATCGAGGCCAGGACTTCGGCCCCCCCCGTCATATCGGCTTTCATGTGTTCCATATTTTCGGCAGGTTTCAGTGAGATCCCTCCCGTATCGAAGGTGATCGTTTTCCCGACCAGCACGACCGGACGCTCGTCTTTTTTCTTGGCTCCGTTGTATTCAAGGATGATGAACTTGGGCGGCTCCTGGCTCCCGCGCGCCACGCCGAGCAGCGCACCCATCCCCAAGCGCGCCATCTCTTTCTGCTCGAGAATCTTGATCGTGATTCCTTCAGCTTTGGCAATGGTCTTCGCTTCGTCGGCGACCCTGGTGGGGGTCAGGACGTTGGAGGGATGATTACAGAGGTCTCGGACAAAGACGGTTGCCTCTGCCGTGGCGACGCCGCGCCGAATCCCCTCTGTCACCTGCCGCAACTGCCCCTTCTGCGGGATGAGAATCCTCATCCCTGCGACGTCATGCTCTGAGGCAGCCTCGCTCCGATAGACAGTGAACTGATAACTGCCCAGGATCGCCCCTTCAACCATCGCTTGCGCCACCTCGACCAATGACATCCCGCCAGGCATCACGGTTGGCAGAACCACTGTAAAGGACCCGACCTTCGCCTGACGGACGCGTTTTGCGGCTGAGCCCATCGCTTGCCGGATCGTCTCAATCGTGACCTCGTTCTTTTTGCCTAAACCGACCAGCACGAGCCGCTTCGCAGGCACCGTGCCCTGCGTGTGGTATAGCAAGACTTCGTTGGCCTTGCCTTCGAATTCCTTCGTTTGCACCAGCTTACGCACCGCGCCCCCGAGGGCTCGATCGAGCAGGGCCGCATCCTGTGTGGCCAATCTCTCTCCTTCGCAATGCGTCAGCACCAACACTTCTGCGGATGTCGTCTCCGCTCGCCCAACCTGTACCTTGACCTGCATGATCTTCATTCACGTCTCCTTCGTTCTCGTCCAAAGAAAAGAGCATATAGCGTATGGCTTATGGCCAATAGCATGCACGGAAAAACCAGAACTTTCTTTGTTCGTGCTATACGCCATAAGCTCCGCCCTCCCATGAGGTATTCTCGCGACCTCTTACACCCCTCGCATATCCGGCGCCCATATATATTTATGTAACTGTATCTGGAACCGTACAGGAAGCTTGTCGGCCAGAATCCACTCTGCCAGCTCACGCACATCGAGTGTGCCAAAGACCGGACTGAGGAGCACCGTACAGCGGCCGGCTAAGTCATGCTCGCCAAGAACTTCACGGGCCCAGTCGTAATCGGCTCGGTCGGTCAGGACAAATTTCGCCTCGTCTTTGGCCGCCAGCTTAGAAAGATTCGGCCAGTGCATCCGGTCTGTCATACCGCTTCCCGGGCACTTCACATCCAGGATCACATGGACACGTGGATCGACCGGCGCAATATCGACTGCGCCGCTGGTCTCAAGGAGGACTGTATAGCCGGCATCGCACAGTCTGGTCATGAACGGGAGACTCTCAGGCTGGACAAGCGGTTCCCCTCCGGTGACCTCCACGAGGCGGCACCCGTAGGTTTGCACCTTTGCCAGGACCTCATCGGTTGAGCACTCGTCCCCTCCATAAAAGGCATAGTCGGTATCGCACCAGGTGCAGCGAAGCGGGCAACCGGTCAGTCGTACAAACACACAGGGCTGTCCGACGTAGCTCGATTCGCCTTGAATACTATGGAAGATCTCGGTAACGCGCATGGCTCAAGACGTGAAACGTGAAACGTTGATCGTGAAACGCGAGATGGAAACCTGTGAAAACTGTACGACCGTAGAAACGGTTAACGTTGAACGATTCACGGCATTACTTCCACGTCGCGACAGGCCAGCCGAGGCGGCGCGCTGTGCGCGCCATGCCCCGGATCGGGTTGACCACCAAGGGATGCCCGACCAATTCCAGAATGTCGTGATCGCCAGGGCTATCGCCATAGGCGTAGGAGCCGG
>Ga0315287_10001905_pt1 | contig 19539 bp, 15 predicted proteins | sample YL17G11_0_MG_FD_205037 | JGI IMG/M metagenome (GOLD analysis project Ga0315287, IMG submission 205037) | Sediment microbial communities from Yellowstone Lake, YNP, Wyoming, USA - YL17G11_0 | ecosystem: Environmental > Aquatic > Freshwater > Lake > Sediment | place: USA: Wyoming | collected...
GCCCGCAGTCGCCGCAGTTCGCGCCGCGCCAGCAGCAGGTGGCGAGCCGCCAGTGAACACCGGCGCTGCTTCGCGAGACTGATGGTCGCCGCAGCGTGCCCGTAGTCGCTGCGCGAGCGCGATCTCACTTCAACCAGCACCAGCACCTGCGCCGCGCGGTCGAGCATGACGAGGTCGATCTCGCCTGCACGGCACCGGTAATTGCGCGTAAGGAGCACGAGTCCTTCCGTCTCGAGAAATCGGAGCGCACGTGATTCGGCGGCGCGGCCGATGTCCGTCGTCGTGAGCGACGAGTGGTCGGGTGATTGAGGCATCGGGCGAACCTGGCTGCGCCGTCACGATGACGGCCGGTCGCCCGTTGTCGTCTATTGCGGCGGCGGCGTGCCCGCCGAATTTGCAGCCGGTGTCTCGCGAAATACCGCGGCCGTCGCGCCCGCGGCCTGCGGCTTGCCCGATTCGATGCGCGCGAACTGCAGGTTGCGTTGCACGTGACCGTCCGCACGATTGAGTTCGAGCATGCCGGTCAAGCCGTCCACGCCCGCCGCGACGCCGCCTGAACTGCCGAGCTGCTGTGCCAGACGGAACGCGTCGTAACCGAACGCATAAAGCCGCAGACGACCACGCGATCGCCCTGCCCAGTTTTCCTGCAGCGCGTCCCAGAGTTCCTGCGCACCCTGGCCGCCCGACAGCAGCCACGGCATTTCCGGAAACACCATGCCGTCCATGTCGGCGGCTGCGCGCACGCTGGGATCCCAGGCGTCCGACGTCGCGTAGAGCGGCAGGTCATACGCCATCTGGAAACGCAGTTGTGGCCGGATCGCCCGCGCAGCCTGCGGCGTCGCCGCGACGAAGGCGAACTGTGGCCCGGAGGCTTGTTCGGCGACCGCATTGCGCGGGGGCAAGGGCTGACCCGGATTGGAGCTGCGGTCGCCCGCGCCACCGTAACGGCCGAGCGCTGTCCGCAAGGGTCCCGAGAAATCCTTCGCACCCGCTGGGTAATACTGCGACGACATCAGCGTGACGGCACCGGCTGCCTGCAGTTCCTGGACGAAGGCGTCGTGCACACGCTGTCCCCAGGCGTTGTCGGGGAACAGTGCGACGCCGCGCACCCAGCCGTCGTCCGCGATCCGTCGCGCGACGGCGCGTGCTTCCTGCTCCGGCTCGAGCGCGAACTGGTAGAGAAAGGCTGGAGCGGGCATTCCCGGCGTCGTCGCAGCGGAATTCAGCGCCAGTGTCGGCACGGACAACCCCGCCGGCTGCGCGGCAACGACCGCGGCGATGTCTTCCTTGGTCAGCGGTCCGACGACCATCCGGGCGCCGTCTGCGATCGCTCGCTGATATGCCGCCGCGGCACCGAGCGCGGCCGTGTCGTACAAATCGATGCGAGGCCGCGTGTCGGCGGACGATGAAGCGAACCAGGCCGCTGCAAAGCCATCGCGCACTGCGGCGCCGGCGGACTGCTGCTTGCCCGAGAGCGGCAACAGCAAGGCGATCTTCGTCGAGGGCCCGCCGCCGATCGTCACGGAGCCCGCTTGTGCGAGGCCCGCATTGGGAAGGAATGACGTGCCGGGGTGACCCGGATGCCGTGCAGTCCACGCTGTCACGGCGGCCGTGTGCGCAGCGTCCTGGTCGCCCGCAGTCACGATGGCCGGCAATTCGAGCCAGCCGCGCTCGCGTTCGGACACCCCCGCGGCCGTGACCGGGCCCGGCGGCCGCAGCAGCAGCTGGTCGAACAGCAGGCGGTCGTTCGCGGCTCGCGCTGCAGGCGAGGCGAGCAGCGCCGCACGTTCTTCGAAGGTGCGGACGCCACCGAGGGCATCGCCCGTTGCGATTTCGGCGCGCCCGCGCAATGCGAGCAGGTCGGGGGCGGACTCGGGCGGCCAGGGTTGCGGCAACGCTCGCAACGAGCCCAGGGCGCGAACCGCATCGCCGCGTTCGAGCGCGACACGTGCATCGACCTCGGCCAGCAATGCGCGCTCGTCGTCGGTCTTGACACGACCCCGCACCTTGTCGAGCAGGCGCTGGGCGTCACCCGTCGCGCCGCCGATGACGTATTCACGCGCAGCCAGCAGCGCCGTAGCGGCGTCCCAGTTCATGAAACCGCGCCGGGCGAGTTGCTCGTAACGAGCGGCGGCTTCGAGGTGTTGTCCCTCGCGTGCGAGTATCTCGGCCTGTGCCAGGGTTGGCGCCGTCGGCTGCGCCTGCGCGACTGGCGCCGCGAATGCGTACAGGATCATCGACGACGCGACCCAACCGGCCCAGCGGCTCGTGCGGCGAGCTTGCCCGCTTCGAGGCGATACGTGCAGCATGCGAGATCCCTGGGAGGCGCGCGTGACCGATACTGCGACGGATTCTACGGGGCGGAAGCCGGCCGGCGCACTGTTCGTCGTGGCGACCCCCATCGGCAACCTGCAGGACCTGAGTCCGCGGGCCGCCGTCTGCCTGCGTGACGCCGACCTGCTGCTGGCCGAGGACACCCGGCACACGCGCACCCTGCTCGAGGGCTGCGGTATCGCGCGTCCTGCCAGTTCGATCGAATCGCTGCACGAGCACAATGAACGCGAGCGTGTCCCGGCACTGGTGGCGCGCCTGCAGGCCGGCGCGCGCATCGCGCTGGTCACCGATGCGGGTACGCCGCTCATGAGCGATCCGGGCTCGCTGCTGGTCGCGGCAGCCGCGCGCGCGGGCGTCGAAGTCGTCTCACTGCCAGGTCCTTGCGCGGCGATCGCGGCGCTGTCGATCGCGGGTCTCGCGACCGATCGTTTCGTGTTCGAAGGATTCCTGCCGGCCAAATCCACTGCGCGACGCGCGACCCTGCAGGCGCTCGCGCAGGAAACGCGCACGCTCGTATTCTACGAAGCACCGCACCGCCTCGAGGACACGCTGCAGGACCTGGCGGCCGTGTTCGGCGCGGAGCGCGCAGCCGCCGTGGCGCGTGAAATCACGAAACGCTTCGAGCACGTCTACCGCGGCACGCTTGCTGCGCTGGCGGGCCAATGCGCGACCGACGCCAACATGACGCGAGGCGAGATCGTGCTCGTCGTGGCGGGCGCGCCCCGGCAAGACGACGAAGACGCGGACGCGCTCGCGGCAGCAGGCACGCTGAAGGTGCTGCTGCAGGAGTTGCCGGTGTCGCAGGCTGCGCGCATCGCGGCGCAGCTCACGGGACGAGGCCGCAAGGAGCTTTACGAGCTCGCGCTGGCGCTGCAGCAGGGGGCGAGGACTGGTGATTAGTGATTAGTGATTAGTGACTGGTCGTGACGCCGCAGTCCGACTAATCACTAGTCACTAGTCACTACTCACTATCCCCTATACTTGCCGCGGGAGTCGGCCAGGCAACCGCTGCGTTTAACGACGTGGAGGAAAGTCCGGGCTCCATAGGGCAAGGTGCCAGGTAATGCCTGGGGGGCGCGAGCCCACGGACAGTGCAACAGAAAGCAAACCGCCTATGTCACGGCTCGTGCAAACGGGTCGTGGCAGGTAAGGGTGAAAGGGTGCGGTAAGAGCGCACCGCGCCGGTGGCAACATTCGGCGGCACGGCAAACCCCACCTGGAGCAAGACCAAATAGGGAAGCGCGCGGACCTTCGGGTCCGTTCCTGCTGCCCGCAGGGGCTTCCGGGTAGGTCGCTCGAGGCGCACGGCGACGTGCGTCCCAGATGGATGGTTGCCCTCGACAGAACCCGGCTTATCGGCCGACTCCCACCTCTTTCCTGCCAGGTCGGCCCACAACGGGCCTGACAACCCACTTCGTCCCACCAACCCGTCCACCCGGTGGGACGCGTGCGACCACCTTTTGGCGGCTTTCTCCCACAAAAGCGCGCGCTGCGCCTGGCACGTCGGCCGCGCAGCGGCCCCCCGTCGCTGCCCCCGCGAGTCCGTTGGATGCGATTTCCCACGCCAACCCAATCATGACGCGCAGTTCAGGAAGATTCGCTAAGTACATGATTGTTTTAGCAAACCGAAAACGGGTTCTGGCGAGCTGGATCGCATCCAAGCTAAGTCACTGTCAGGGCTAGGAAAATTTTGGTGCGAACCGTTGACGCTGGCTGCACCCCGACCCTATAGTGGCGGCGAGTGGGAAAAAGTGGGATGAAATGGGCTGCCGGCCCGGAAGACGCCTGAAATGTTTCGTGGAGCCAACAAAGTCACCCTCGACGCCAAAGGCCGCGTGGCCATGCCCGCGCGGTACCGGGACACGCTCGTCGAGCGCAGCGAGGGGCGGCTGGTGGCGACCGTGGATCGCGCTGACAAGTGCCTGCTGATCTATCCCCTGCCGGACTGGGAGGAGATCGAGCGCAAGTTGATGCGCCTGCCGACTCTGAATCCGCAGGCACGGCGGTTGCAGCGGCTGATGGTCGGACACGCCACGGACCTCGAGCTGGACTCGCACGGTCGCGTGCTGGTCCCGCCGAAGTTGCGTGAATACGCGGGACTTTCACGCCAGGCGATGCTGATCGGGCAGGGCAGCCGGTTCGAGCTGTGGGACGAGCAGCACTGGAACGAGCGTCGCGACGAATGGCTGCAAGCGGGTGACGAGCCGGGTGAACTGCCCGCCGAACTCGAACAGCTGTCGCTGTAGGCGCGCGAGGTGGTGGCGCACACGCCGGTACTTCTCGACGAGGTGCTGGCCGGACTCGCCGTCAAGGCAACGGGGCGTTACTGCGACGCGACGTTCGGCCGCGGCGGTCATGCCGCGGCCATCCTCCAGCAGCTCGGTCCCGCTGGCCGCCTGTGCGCCATCGATCGCGATCCGGAAGCCATTGCAGCCGGTAGCGAACGGTTCGTGGCAGAGCCACGCCTCACTCTGGTTCGGGGGTCGTTCGGCCGGCTCGAGGAGCGGGTCCGCGCGGCAGGTTGGGAAGGGGGGCTGCAAGGCGTGCTGCTGGACCTGGGGGTCTCGTCGCCGCAGCTCGACGAGGCCCGGCGGGGCTTCAGTTTCATGCAGGACGGTCCGCTCGACATGCGCATGGACAACGAGTCCGGATTGAGTGCCGCGCAATGGCTGGCGCGCGCGGGCGAGCGGGAGATTGCGGACGTGCTCTTCAAGCTCGGTGAAGAAAAATTCTCGCGTCGCATCGCACGCGCCATCGTGGCCGCGCGGGCTGAGACGCCGATCGTCACCACGCGGCAACTGGCCGGCATCGTGGCTGGCGCCGTGCCGACGCGCGAACCGGGCAAGCATCCGGCGACTCGCACCTTCCAGGCGATCCGCATCCACGTGAACCGCGAACTCGAGGAAGCCGAGGCCGCGCTGCCCCAGGCCGTCAACCTGCTCGCGCCGGGCGGCCGCCTGTGCGTGATCAGCTTCCACTCGCTCGAGGACAGGCTGGTCAAGCGCTTCATGCGCCGCGAAGCGCAAGGCGACCCGATCTACGCCGAGTTGCCGGACGTGCCTGCGCACGCGCGACCCCGCCTGAAGCTCATCGGCGGCGCCGTCATGCCGGGTGACGAGGAAATCGCGCGCAATCCGCGCGCCCGCAGCGCCGTGCTGCGCGTGGCCGAGAGGGTCGCCGCATGAGCCAGGTGCAGCTGCGGCTGGCGATCGCGGTGCTGTGGGTGGCGGTCCTCGCCTCCGCGCTCGGCGTCGTCTACGGCAAGCAGGAAGCGCGCAATCGTTTCAACGAGCTGCAGAAGCTAACGACCCAGCGTGACGACCTCGACATCGAGTGGGGCCAGCTGCAGCTCGAGCAGAGCACGTGGGCCACGCATGGCCGCGTCGAGCAGGTCGCGCACGATGACCTCGGCATGGTGACGCCGCAGGCGTCCGAACTGCGCATCGTGCAACCATGAAGCACGGCTCCTCGCTGCGCGATCATCACGCCCGCGACGCGGCCCCGACCGAGGTCGGCGGCTGGCGCTTGTGGCTCGTCGGTGCGCTGCTGACGCTGTGCGGCATTGCGCTGCTGGCGCGCGCGATCTACCTGCAGGTCATCGACCAGGATTTCCTGGCGAAGCAGGGCGACGCCCGCATCCTGCGCGACGTGAAGCTGTCGGCGAACCGCGGCATGGTCCTCGACCGCAACGGCGAGCCGCTCGCGGTCAGCACGCCGGTCGATACGGTCTGGGCCGATCCGCGCAAGCTCGCGCAGCACCCGCAGGATTTCGCCCGGCTCGCCAAGGCGCTCGATCGCGACAAGAACTGGCTTGCCCGGCGCGTCACCAGCAACCTCGATCGCGAGTTCGTCTACCTGGTGCGCCACATGCGCCCGGCCGATGCCGACAAGGTGAAGGCGCTCGGCATCCCGGGCGTCGACACGCTGCGCGAATACCGTCGGTATTACCCGGCGGGCGAGGTGACGGGGCACCTGCTCGGCTTCACCAACGTCGACGACGTGGGCCAGGAAGGCCTCGAACTCGCGTTCGACCAGTGGCTCGGCGGCGAACCGGGCATCAAGCGCGTGATGCGCGACCGCGAAGGCCGCACGATCGAGGACATCGAGCGCATCAAGGCGCCGCGTCCCGGCCAGGACCTGCGCACGAGCATCGACCTGCGCGTGCAGTACCTCGCCTATCGCGCGCTGAAGCAGGCCGTGCAGGAAAACGCGGCGCACGGCGGCTCGGTCGTCGTGCTCGACATCCAGACCGGCGAAGTGCTGGCCATGGTGAACCAGCCGGCGTTCAACCCGAACGACCGTGAGCAGTACCTGCCGTCGCGCTACCGCAATCGCGCCACCAACGACTTCTTCGAGCCGGGCTCGAGCATCAAGCCGTTCGTCGTCGCCGCCGGCATGAAGACCGGGCGCTACCACTCGGACACGCTGATCGAGACCGGGCCGGGCACGCTGCGCGTCGGCATCAAGACGGTCAAGGACAAGCACAACCTCGGCACGATCGACGTGCGCACGGTGCTCGAGAAGTCGAGCAACGTCGGCGTCGTGAAGATCGCGCTGACGCTGAAGCCGCAGGAAATGTGGTCGATGCTGCACGACCTCGGGTTCGGCTCGGTCACCGGCTCGGGCTTCCCCGGCGAGTCGGCCGGCATCCTCACGGGTTTCGAGCACTGGCGGTCGATCGGCCAGGCCACGATGGCCTATGGCTACGGCCTGACGGTCACGCCGCTGCAGCTCGCGCAGGCGTATGCCGTGCTCGGTGCGGGTGGCATTCGCCGCCCGGTGAGTCTCCGCCGCGTGGATGTGCCGCCCGAAGGCGAGCGAGTCATGGACGAGGCGAACGCCCGCGAACTCGTGCAGATGATGGAGAGCGTCGTGAGCGAGGCCGGCACGGCTCGTCGCGCCGCCGTGATGGGTTACCGCGTATCGGGCAAGACCGGCACCTCGTGGAAGGCGCAGGACGGCGGCTACAACTCGACGAAGTACATGGCCGTGTTCGGCGGCGTCGTGCCGGCGAGCAACCCGCGCCTGGCTGCGTTAGTGCTCGTGGACGAGCCGAGCGCCGGCAAGTTTTACGGCGGCGACGTCGCCGCTCCCGTCTTCTCCGAAGTGATGTCCGGCGCGCTCCGCCTGCTCGCCATCCCTCCCGACGACTTGCAGCGCGTGCCCGCCACGACGCTCGTGCAAGCGCAGGATCCGTGGTGAGCACGCGATGAACGCACTCGGCAAGACCCGCCAGAGCTCGGGTTACAACATGACGCTCGGTCGCTTGCTCGAGGGTCTCGGCGTGGCCGCGCCGCATGGCCTGCAGGTGACGGACCTCGTGCAGGACAGTCGCGCCGCGACGCCTGGCTGCGTGTTCCTGGCGTGCCCGGGCCGCACGACGCACGGCCTCGTGCATGCGGCCGCCGCCGTCGAGCGCGGCGCGGTTGCAGTGCTGTGGGAGCCGGGTGCCGACCTCGAGCCGCCGGTGCTGCCGGAGCGTGTCGCTGCGATCGCCATCCCGCATCTCAGCCGGCACGTCGGCGAGCTCGCCGATCGCTTCTTCCGCAGTCCATCGGCCGACCTGCGCGTCGCCGGCATCACGGGCACGAACGGCAAGACCACCACCGCCTTCCTGCTGGCGCAGGCGTCGGACTTCCTGGGTCGTCGCGGCTGGTACGTCGGCACGCTGGGTCACGGTCATCCGGGCAGCGTGCAAGAGGCTGGACTCACCACGCCCGACGCCGTCACGGTGCAGCGTCGTCTCGCCGAAGCGCGCGACGAAGGCGCGTCGACGCTGGGCCTCGAAGTGTCGTCCCACGCGCTCGACCAGGAGCGCGTCGAAGGCGTGCATTTCGACACGGCCGTCTTCACCAACCTGACGCGCGACCATCTCGATTACCACGGCACGCTCGAGGCGTACGGTGCCGCCAAGGTGCGGCTGTTCCATACGCCGGGCCTGCGTTGCGCCGTGATCAACGTGCGCGATCCGTTCGGTCGCGAGATCGTCGAGCGACTCGATCCGGCGCTCGAGAAGATCGTCTACACCACGGCCAACGACGTCTGGGCCGAGCGTGGCACCGGCTGGATCCGCGTCTCCGAGATGCGGGCGACGTCGACTGGCCTCACGATCAACGTCGAGACCAGCTGGGGTACGGGCCTCCTGTGCTCGCCCCTGGTGGGCGAGTTCAACGCGGAGAACCTGCTCGCCGTCCTCGGCGTGCTGCTCGGCTGGAACGTGCCGCTGCAGAAGGCGCTGGCCGCACTCGCGCTGTGCGTTGCACCTCCTGGCCGAATGGAAACGTTCGGTGGCGGCACGCAACCGCTGGTCCTGGTCGATTACGCGCATTCACCGGACGCGCTCGCAAAAGTGCTCGATGCGGCCCGCGCTCACGCACGCGGCCGCCTGATCTGCGTGTTCGGTTGCGGCGGCGACCGCGATCCCGGCAAGCGTCCGCTGATGGGCGGCATCGCCGAGGCCGGCGCCGACGTCGCGATCGTCACCGACGACAATCCGCGCACCGAGGAATCGGGCGCGATCATCGCGCAGGTTCTTGCCGGCATGCGCGACGCCGACGCGGCGCACGTCTTCCCCGACCGTGCCGAGGCCATCCGCCACGCCATCGCTGACGCCGAATCGGGCGACGTCGTGGTCATCGCGGGCAAGGGGCACGAGGACTATCAGATCGTCGGTACCGAGCAGCGCGCGTTCAGCGACCGCGAGACGGTGCAGGCCTGCCTGGCCGGGGGCACGGCGTGATCGCCCGCGATCTCGCAACCTTTGCCAACGTGAGCAGCGGCGTCCTGCAGGGCGCCAACGCGACGTTTGCGCGCGTCATCAGCGACTCGCGTGCCCTGGAGCCGGGCGCTCTGTTCGTCGCGCTCAAGGGCGAGCGCTTCGATGGTCACGACTTCGTCGCCGATGCCGCGAAGCTCGGTGCCGCCGGCGCCATCGTCAGTCGCCGTCTCGATTGCGCGCTGCCGCAGGTCGTCGTCGCCGACACCCTGGCGGGCCTGGCGGCATTCGCGAATGCCTGGCGCCGTTCGTTTGCCGGCGTCGTCGTCGGCATCACCGGCAGCAACGGCAAGACGACGGTCAAGGAAATGACCGGCGCGATCCTGGCCGAGCTCGGCCCGTGCCTCGTGACGCAGGGCAACCTGAACAACCACATCGGCGTGCCGCTGACGCTGTGCCGGATCGAGGACGCGCACCGTTGCGCCGTCGTCGAGATGGGTGCGAACCACCAGCGCGAAATCGCGCACCTGGCCGCGATCGCGGAGCCCACGGTCGGCCTGGTGATCAATGCCGGCCAGGCGCACCTCGAAGGTTTCGGCGGCATCGACGGCGTCGCCAAGGGCAAGGGCGAGATGTTCGAGGCGCTCGGGCCGGATGGCACCGCGGTGATCAACGCCGACGATCGCTTTGCTGCGTTCTGGCATGGCCTCGCAAGCCGTTCGGGTCGCGTGGTCACGTTCGGCCTGCGCGAGCGTGCCGACGTCTCGGCCCGCGACGTGCGCAGTCACCTCGGGTCCGCAGGATTCGTGACGACGTTCGAACTGGTCACTGCATCCGGCACGCGCTCGATCGAGCTGGGCCTCGCGGGCGAGCACAACGTCATGAACGCGCTCGCGGCCACCGCAGCCGCGATGGCAGCCGGTGCGGGACTCGACGCCGTGCAGCGCGGCCTGCAGTCGATGCGGCCGGTCGCGGGACGGCTCGAGGTCAAGCAGGCGCTGCGTGGCGCGCGCCTGATCGACGACGCTTACAACGCCAACCCTGGTTCGCTGCGCGTGGGCTTGCGGGCCTTGTCTGGCGTGCCGGGCGAGCGCTGGCTGGTCCTCGGTGAGATGGCCGAGCTGGGCGAGGAAGGACCGCGCCTGCACGCGGAGATGGGTGCGCTCGCGCGCGAGTGCGGCATCACGCGGTTGCTCGCGGTCGGCGCCGGCTCGCAGCCGGCAGTGGAATCCTTCGGTCCCGGCGCGTCCTGGCATTCGAGCACCGATGCCCTGCTGTCCGCGCTGCTGCCCGACCTGCACGACGGACTCACGATCTACGTAAAGGGTTCACGCGTGAATCGGCTCGAACGCGTGACCGCGGCCCTGGTGCCCGGCGGCACGGCACCGGCAGGGGGGCACTAGATGCTGCGCCACGTCGCTGCCTGGCTCTCCGAGTACTACTCCGGGTTCCACGTCTTCCAGTACCTGACGCTGCGGGCGATTCTCGCGGCGCTGACGGCGCTCGCGATTTCGCTGCTGGTCGGGCCGCGCATGATCCGCTGGCTCGCGCAGTACCAGGTTGGCCAGCGCGTGCGTTCCGACGGACCGCAGACGCACCTGAGCAAGGCGGGCACACCGACGATGGGCGGGGCGCTGATCCTTGCCGCGATCGTCGCGGCCACCCTGTTGTGGGCTGACCTCGCCAATCGCTTTGTCTGGGTGGTGCTGCTGGTCACCATCGCATTCGGTTTGATCGGGTTCTGGGACGACTACCTCAAGCTCGTCGTCGGCAACTCGCGCGGGTTGATCGCACGGTACAAGTACTTCTGGCAGTCCGTCGCCGGCCTCGGCGCCGCGATCGTGCTGTATGCCACGGCGCAGTCGCCTGCCGATACGACGCTGTACGTGCCGTTCTTCAAGCACTTCGTCGTCCCGCTCGGCGTCCTGTTCATTCCGCTGACGTACTTCGTGATCGTCGGCTCGAGCAATGCGGTCAACCTGACCGACGGTCTCGACGGCCTTGCGATCATGCCGTCGGTGCTCGTCGCGGGCGCCCTCGGCGTCTTTGCCTACGCGTCGGGCAATGCCGTGTTCTCGACTTACCTCAGCATCCCGTACATCGCGGGCGCGGGCGAGGTGCTCGTGTTCTGCTCGGCGATCTTCGGCGCGGGCCTCGGTTTCCTGTGGTTCAACACCTACCCGGCGCAGGTGTTCATGGGTGACATCGGCGCGCTTGCGCTGGGCGCCGCGCTGGGCGTGATCGCCGTCGTCGTCCGGCAGGAAATCGTGCTCTTCATCATGGGCGGGGTCTTCGTCATGGAGACGGTGTCGGTGATCCTGCAGGTGGGGTCGTTCAAGCTTCGCGGCAAGCGCATCTTCAAGATGGCGCCGATCCACCACCACTTCGAACTCAAGGGCTGGGCCGAACCGAAGGTGATCGTGCGCTTCTGGATCATCACCGTGGTCCTCGTGCTGTTCGGCCTCGCGACGTTGAAGCTCCGATGACTGCGACGCTGCACACGCCGCCTCCGCTCGCCGCTGGCACCCGCGCCCTGGTGCTAGGGCTCGGTCGCACCGGGCTTGCGGCTGCGCGCTACCTCGACCGCGAGGGACTCACGGTGCGGGTCGCGGATACGCGCGCGAACCCGCCGGGCGCCGACGCGCTGCGGGACAAAGTCCCGGCGGCGGAGCTGCGGACCGGTGCGTTCGACTCATCGCTGCTCGACGATGTCGCGCAAGTGGTCATTTCGCCCGGACTGTCCCAGCAGGAGCCCGTCGTGCGCGAGGCGCTCGCTCGCGGATTGCCGGTCGTCGGCGACATCGAACTCTTCGCGCGCGCCGCGCAGGCGCCCATCGCCGCGATCACCGGGACGAACGGCAAGAGCACGGTGACGACCCTCGTTGCCGAGATCGCGAATGCCGGCGGCCGTCGCGCGGTGGCGGGTGGAAATCTCGGCGAACCGGCGCTCGACCTGCTCGAGCGTGCGACACCCGATCTCTACGTGCTCGAACTGTCGAGCTTCCAGCTCGAAACGACGCGCTCGCTGCGCACCGTGACCGCGACCGTGCTCAACGTCACGCCCGATCACATGGATCGGTACGCCAGTCTCGAAGAGTACGGCGCGGCGAAGGCCCGCATCTTCGACGGCTGCGACGTCGCCGTGATCAACGCCGATGACCCGGCAGTGCGCGGCATGCCGCGCCCGGGCCAGTCCGTGCTGTCATTCAGCCTCGAATCACGTGAGGCGGATTACACACTCGAGTGCGCACCCATGCCGATGATCGTGCGGCGTGGCGAGCCGTTGCTGCCGCTCGCCGCCATGCGGCTGCAGGGATTGCACAACGCGGCGAACGCGATGGCTGCGCTCGCAATGGCCGAAGCTCTCGCGCTGCCGCTCGGTCCGGCGCTCGAAGCGCTGTGTGCGTTCGGCGGCCTGCCGCATCGTTCGCAGTGGGTCGCGGATGTCCGCGGCGTGCATTACGTGAACGATTCAAAGGGCACGAATGTCGGCGCGACGCTCGCTGCGGTGCAGGGCATGGCCGGGCCGCTCGTCGTCATCGCCGGTGGCGACGGCAAGAACCAGGATTTCTCCGGGCTGCGAGAGGCCTTCCGCGGCAAGGTTCGTCACGTCGTGCTGATCGGGCGCGATGCGCCGACGCTCGCAGCCACGCTGGCCGACGTCTGCGCCACGGAACGCGCCACGGACATGCCGGCCGCCGTGCGCGCGGCACATGCCGTCGCACAGCCGGGCGACACCGTCCTGCTCTCGCCGGCCTGCGCGAGCCTCGACATGTTCCGTGACTACACCCATCGCGGCGACGAGTTCGCCGCCGCCGTCAGGAGTCTCGCTGCATGAGCGCGCCGGCTTCCACCGTCAACACCTACGCGCGCTCGAGCGGCCAGCCGCGACGCCTGGTGCTGGATCCCTGGATCATCGGCACCGTGGCCGCGTTGCTGCTGATCGGCCTGATCATGGTCGCGTCGGCGTCGATCGGCATCTCCGAGAAGGAGACGGGCGACGCGTTTCATTACTTCACCAAGCAGTTGATGTTCGTCAGCCTCGGCCTCGTCGCCGGCTGTGTCGGACTGGCCGTCCCCACGCGCATCTGGGATGAATATTCGAAGTACTTGCTGGGCGGCGCATTCCTGCTGCTGGTCCTCGTGCTCGTGCCCGGCATTGGCGCGGAAGTAAACGGTTCGCGGCGCTGGGTTCGTCTCGGCTTCATGAATTTCCAGGTGTCGGAAGCGACGCGCGTGATGCTGCTGATGTACGTCGCGAGCTACGCTGTGCGCCGGTCGGACGAACTGCGCAACGACTTCAAGGCCTTCATGGTGCCTGTTGCCGTGCTCGGCGCCGCCGCGGTGCTGCTGCTCTGCGAGCCCGACTTCGGTGCGGCCACGGTGCTGTTCGCGACCGGCCTCGGCGTGCTGTTCCTGGCCGGCGCACGCATCGTCCACCTGTTGGCGCCGATCGTCGTCGGCTCCCTCGGCCTGGCGACGCTCGCCGTCATTTCGCCATACCGCCTGCGCCGCCTGACCGGCTTCCTCGATCCCTGGGGCGACCCGTTCAACAGCGGCTTCCAGCTCGTGCAGTCGCTGATCGCAATCGGCCGCGGCGAATGGTTCGGCGTCGGTCTCGGTGCGAGCGTGCAGAAGCTCTTTTACCTGCCCGAGGCTCACACGGACTTCGTCTTCGCCGTGCTGGCGGAAGAGTTCGGTTTCCTCGGCGTCACGGTCGTCGTTGCCCTGTTTGCCCTGCTCGTGACCCGCGCGCTGATGATTTCGCGTGAAGCGGCGCAGGCCGGGCAGGCGTTCCAGTCCTACGTAGCCGCGGCGATCGGGATCTGGCTGGGCCTGCAGGCCTTCGTGAACATCGGCGTCAACATGGGCCTGCTGCCGACCAAGGGCCTCACGCTGCCGCTGCTCTCGTACGGCGGCAGCAGCATGCTGGTGACGCTCGGCTGGCTTGGCGTGCTGCTGCGCATCCATCACGACACGCAGGCAACGGGTCGTGTGCGTGTCGCACCGCGTGAGGCTCGCCGCAGATGACGCGCAAGGTCGCACTGGTCATGGCGGGCGGCACGGGCGGACACGTCTTCCCGGCGCTTGCCACTGCGCGCGTGCTGCAGCGGCGCGGCTACGACATCGTGTGGCTCGGCACGCAGAAGGGCATCGAGGCACGGCTGGTGCCGGCCGAGGGAATTCCGGTCGAGTGGCTGAGCGTGAGCGGGCTGCGTGGCAAAGGTGTGCTGACACTGCTGGCAGCCCCGTTCCGCCTGCTGCTCGCCATCAACCAGGCGATGCGCGCGATCCGCAAGCATCAGCCCGAGGTTGTGCTCGGCGCGGGCGGATTCGTTTCTGGCCCGGGTGGTATCGCGGCGTGGTTGCTGGGTCGCCCCCTCGTCGTGCATGAGCAGAACGCCGTCGCGGGCCTCACCAACCGTGTGCTCGCGCGCTTCGCCAAGCGCGTGCTCGAGGGATTCCCGAACAGTTTCGGCAGCGGCGTTAAAGCCGAGCGTGTCGGCAATCCCGTGCGCCCGGAGATCGTTGCCGTGGCGCCGCCTGAGCGACGCTATGCAGGACGCGAAGGTCCTGCGCGCCTGCTCGTCTTTGGCGGCAGCCAGGGCGCCGCACGCCTGAATGCCGTGCTGCCGGCTGCCATCGGCGAACTGCCGACGGCGCTGCGGCCCGCAGTGCTGCACCAGACCGGCAAGCACAACTTCGAAGAAACGGTGCAGGCGTATCGCTCGCGCGGCATCGAGGCGGACGTGCGGCCCTTCATCGACGACATGGCCAGCGCCTACGGCTGGGCCGACCTCGCGGTGTGCCGCTCGGGCGCGCTGACGGTGGCCGAACTCGCCGCGGCTGGCGTGCCGGCGATCCTGGTGCCGTTCCCGGCCGCGGTCGACGACCATCAGACTCGCAATGCGGAGTACGCCGTGAAGGCTGGCGCCGCGAAGCTCCTGCCCGAAGGCGACCTGACGCCGATCTCGCTGGCCGTGATGCTGCGCGCGCTGCTCGAGGCAGGACGACCGCTCCTCACGCGCATGGCGGTGGCCGCGCGCACTAGCGCCATCGTCGACGCGGACGAGCGTCTTGCCGACGCCTGTGTGCAGGCGGCGGGGGAGGCGGCATGAAAGACCGCATGCGCCGGATCCACACGATTCACTTCGTCGGCATCGGCGGCAGCGGCATGTCCGGCATCGCCGAAGTGCTGCTGAACCTGGGCTATGCCGTGCAGGGCTCCGACGTGAAGCAGGGCGAGTCCACCGAGCGCCTGCAGCAGCTCGGCGCGCGCGTGCTGATCGGCCACCGCGCCGAGAACGTCGACGGCGCCGACGTGGTCGTCGTCTCGAGTGCGATCAACGCTGCGAATCCCGAAGTGGCGCGGGCGCTGGCCGAACGTATTCCGGTCGTGAAGCGCGCCGAGATGCTTGGCGAACTGATGCGCTTCCGCTATTCGATCGCAGTGGCCGGCACCCACGGCAAGACCACCACGACGAGCCTGATGGCGAGCGTGCTGGCCGAGGGCGGCACGGATCCGACGTTCGTCATCGGCGGCCGGCTGAAGAGCGCGGCCAGCAATGCCCGCCTGGGTGCCGGCGAATTCCTGGTCGCCGAAGCCGACGAGAGCGATGCGTCCTTTACGCACCTGCAGCCGATGATCGCGATCGTCACCAACGTCGACGCCGATCACCTCGGCACGCACGGCGGCGACTTCGAGAAGCTCAAGCTCAGCTTCGTCGAGTTCCTGCACAACCTGCCGTTCTACGGACTCGCCGTCGTCTGCAACGACGATGCCAACGCCCGCGGCTTGATTCCCAGCATCGCGCGGCCCTACCTGACCTACGGCTTCGACGAATCCGCCGACGTGCGCGCCGTGGACATCGAGCGGCTCGCGGGCCGATCGAAGTTCACCGTGCTGCGCCCGGGTGGCGCGCCGCCGCTGCCGGTCACGCTGAACCTGCCCGGCCGGCACAACGTGTTGAACGCGCTTGCGGTGATCACTGTCGCGACCGAACTCGAGATCGACGATGCCGCCATCCAGCGCGCGCTGGCCGGCTTCCAGGGCATCGAGCGACGCCTGCAGTGGATCGCCGACGTCGATACCGGTGCCGGCAAGGTCACGATCGTGGACGACTACGGCCACCATCCGACCGAGATCGCGGCAACCGTCGAGGCCGCGCGCCAGGGCTGGCCGGACCGTCGTGTCGTGCTGGTCTTCCAGCCGCACCGCTATTCGCGCACGCGCGACCTGCTCGATGAGTTCGCGCAGGTGCTGGCGGATTCCGACGCGCTGGTCGTGGCTGAGGTGTATGCGGCCGGCGAGGCCCCGATTCCCGGCGCCGACGGCAAGGCGCTCTGTCGTGCGATCCGTTCGCGCGGCCGCGTTGAACCCGTGCTGCTCAAGTCGCTCGACGAACTGCCGGATGCGCTCGCCGGCATCGTGCGTGAGGGCGACGTGGTGCTGACGATGGGCGCCGGCCACATCGGCGCCGTCTCCAATGAACTGCCGCGCACCCTGCCGGCGGCAGTCGCCATGCGAGGCCGACGCTCATGACTTCGCCGCTGCTCATCAAGGATCCCGCCCAGTTCGGCCGTGTCGCCGTGCTGCTCGGCGGCACGTCGTCCGAACGCGAGGTGTCCCTCGATTCGGGCCGCAACGTGCTCGAAGCGCTGCAACGCCGCGGCGTCGACGCCACCGCAGTCGACGGCATACCTGCGCTGGTCGCCGCGCTCACGGCGCCGGGCGGCCGCAAATTTGACCGCGTATTCAACATATTGCATGGCAATCGCGGCGGCGGCGAAGACGGCGTACTGCAGGGACTGCTCGAATCGCTCGGCGTGCCGTACACCGGTTCCGGCGTACTCGGGTCGGCGCTCTCGATGGACAAGATCCGCACCAAGCAGGTGTGGCTCGCGCTCGGCCTGCCGACGCCGGCCTACGTCAACCTGCAGCGCGGCGAAGACGTCGTCGCTGCGGCACACAAGCTGGGCCTGCCCGTGATCGTGAAGCCCGCGTGCGAAGGCTCGAGCGTCGGCATCACGCGTTGCTTCAAGGACGCGGACCTCGCCGCGGCTGTCGAACTCGCGGCGCGCTACGAAGGCTCCTTGCTGGTCGAGCAACTGATCCAGGGCGAGGAGTACACGGTGGGCGTGCTTGGGCTCGAAGCGCTGCCGTCGATCCGGATCGTGCCGGCGGGCGAGTACTACGACTACCACGCGAAATACGTTGCCGAGGACACGCAGTACCTGTGCCCGGGCATGACGGGTGCGGCCGAGCAGGAGCTTGCGGGCCTGACCCTCGCGGCATTCTTTGCAGCCGGCTGCAGTGGCTGGGGCCGCGTCGATTTCATGCGTGACCGGTCGGGCAAGCCGTGGCTGCTCGAAGTGAACACGGCGCCGGGCATGACCAGCCATTCACTCGTGCCGAAGGCGGCGCGCCAGCGCGGCATCGAGTTCGACGAACTCGTCTGGCGCGTGCTCGAAACGAGCTGCCGCGGACAGGAGGCAGGCCGATGAAGTTGCCGTTCAGCAGGAAGCAGCGCAAGCAGGCGACGCGTTCCGAACCCAAGTGGTGGGAGCGCCTCGACTGGAATGCCATCGGCACCACGGCGGCCATCGTCGCGGGCTGCGTCGTCGTCGCACTGCTGCTGATCTTCGCGCTGGACCGTCCGGTGCGTCGCGTCCTGCTCGAGGGCGCCTTCCAGCGCGTCTCGCCACCCGAGATCGAAAGCGCCGTCGCGCAGGTGGCGCAGGGTGGCCTCGCTTCGGTGGACCTCGATCGCATCCGCAAGCGCGTCGAATCCATCGACTGGGTCGACAACGCCGTCGTGACCCGCGTGTGGCCCGACGCGATCCGCGTCGTGGTCAACGAAGAGGTGGCCGCGGCGAGGTGGAACGACACCGGGCTGCTGAACGCGCGCGGCGAACTTTTCATTCGCAACGCCCGCTACGTGCCGCCGGAACTGCCGCTGCTCGAAGGCCCGGAAGGCAGCGAGTCGCAGGTTGCACAACTGTACATCGATGCCCAGGGCCGTCTGCTCGAATCCGGATTGCGCCTCACGGGCGTCCGGCTCGACGACCGCGGCGCGTGGGAACTCGAGCTGGCGGATGGCCTGCAGGTCAGGCTCGGCCGGCAGGACGTCAAAGACCGCCTCGAACGCTTCATTCGACTCGCGAGCCCGATGGTGGCCAAGCGGGTCGCGGAGATCAATTACGTGGACATGCGCTACACGAACGGCTTCAGCGTGGGCTGGAACGCCCGTTCTGCACTGGCCGTCGCCCCGCAGGAGGACGCGACACCCGATGCCTAGAAAGCCTGAAAGAAACCTGCTCGTCGGACTCGACATCGGCACGTCGAAAGTCGTCGCCATCGTCGGCGAACTCACCGCGGACGGCACGATCGAAGTGGTGGGCGTCGGCTCGCACCCTTCGCGCGGGCTGAAGCGCGGCGTCGTCGTCAACATCGACTCGACGGTGCAGTCGATCCAGCGCGCGGTCGAGGAAGCCGAGCTGATGGCCGGCTGCCAGATCCATTCCGTGTTCGCCGGCATCGCCGGCAGCCACGTGCGGAGCCTGAATTCGCACGGCATCGTCGCGATCCGCGACAAGGAAGTGACGCAGAGCGACGTCGAGCGCGTGATCGACGCGGCGCGCGCCGTGGCGATTCCAGCGGACCAGAAGATCCTCCACATCCTGCCGCAGGAATTCATCATCGACGCGCAGGACGGCATCCGCGAGCCCGTCGGCATGTCGGGTGTCCGGCTCGAGGCGAAGGTCCATATCGTGACCGGCGCGGAGAGCGCCGCGCAGAACATCGTCAAGTGCGTGCAGCGCTGCGGCCTCGAGGTCGAGGACATCGTGCTCGAGCAGCTCGCGTCGAGCTACGCCGTGCTGGCCGACGACGAGAAGGAGCTCGGTGTCTGCCTCATCGACATCGGCGGCGGCACCACCGACGTGGCAGTGTTTTCAGGCGGTGCGATTCGCCACACCGCCGTCATCCCGATCGCGGGCGACCTCGTCACCAACGACATCGCGCAGAGCCTGCGCACGCCGACGCATCACGCCGAAGAGCTCAAGGTGAAGTACGCGTGCGCGCTGTCGCAGCTAGCCAACGCGGACGAAACCATCGAAGTGCCGAGCGTCGGCGATCGTCCGGCGCGACGCCTTGCACGGCAGACGCTCGCCAGCGTCGTCGAGGCGCGTTACGAAGAGATCTTCGTGCTCGTGCGCGACGAACTCGCGCGCTCCGATTACCACGACAAGATCGCAGCCGGCATCGTCCTCACGGGCGGCAGCGCGAAGATGGACGGCGTCATCGAACTGGCCGAGGAAATCTTCCACGCGCCGGTGCGGCTCGGCTTGCCGCAGGGCGTGAGCGGGCTGGTGGACGTCGTGCGCAATCCGATTCATTCGACTGGCGTCGGGCTGCTGATCTTCGGCCGCAGCACGCGCCACGTGAATCCATCGCAGCATGGCGGGATGGGTCCGCGCAAGACGATCCA
>Ga0315287_10001906_pt1 | contig 19535 bp, 15 predicted proteins | sample YL17G11_0_MG_FD_205037 | JGI IMG/M metagenome (GOLD analysis project Ga0315287, IMG submission 205037) | Sediment microbial communities from Yellowstone Lake, YNP, Wyoming, USA - YL17G11_0 | ecosystem: Environmental > Aquatic > Freshwater > Lake > Sediment | place: USA: Wyoming | collected...
GCCAGGGCGGCGACGGGGAAAGAGGCGGTTTGCGCCTCTTCCCCCTCTCGCCGCGCCTCCTCCTTGCCCGTCGCCGCCGCCTCCGCCGCCGCCGCCGTCGACGCCGCCGCCACCGCCGCGACCGACCTCGGCGTCAGCTCGAGGCTCACGCCGCTGTCGTCGAGCAGCAGCTTGGGCCTGGTGCCGCTGGCCCTGGCCAGGTCGTGAGGGCCGAAGTGGCGCGGGAGCAGGGCGCGGAGCGTGGCGACGGAGGAGGAAGAAGAAGCTCCGGGTCCGCCGGCTTCTTCTCTCCGCCTCCTCCCCTCCTCTCCCTCCCGCCCCTCCGCGCCCTCTTCCCCCTCTCCTCCGAACTCAAACTCCAGCTCGTCGGCGCAGTTGAGCTCGCAGCAAAACTGCCTGCAATGCCCGCACGGCGGCGCGGACACCGCGATCCTCCGCAGGCCGCCCTCCCCGCGCTGCGAGGCCAGCGCGACGACAAACTGCTCGGCGTGCACCGACCCGGCGAGCGGCGCCCGCGGGAGCTCGAGGTTGCACCCCACGAAGACCCGCCCCGAGGAGCCCAGCGCTGCCGCTCCGACGCGGTAGCGGGAGGTGGGCACTCGAGCGGACCGCGAGGCCGAGGAGACGAGCCTGGGGAGCAGGGCCAGGACGGAGGGGAGGCGGAGGGCGGAGGCGAGGGACGAGGCCTTTTTTTTTTTTTTTTTTTGAATGAGGTTGAAGAAGAAGAAGAAGGTTGAGACGAGAGACGAAGTTTTTCTTCTCATTTCGACAACGTTTTTCTCCCGTTTCCTCGAACCGCGCCTCCACTGTCCTCTTTTTTGGCCTTTGATCACGCTCTCCGACGCCAGACGAGATCACTGGATCCCTCTGGAGTAACGAAAAAATCACGCACTTCCTCTGCGCTGAGTACGAAACGGCCAGAGAGAGCGGCGGCAAGAAGGGCGTCATCGGCGTCGGCGTCGTTGTTCTGCCGTGCCTTTGCTGCGTCGGCAGCGGCAGCGTCGGAGGCGGGAGCACCCGGGCGCTCGCTCAGAGATGGTGGAGCGTCTGATCCCTGCATCTGAGTGACGACAGGCAGAAGAAAAAGGCCAAACTCTGGCCCCTTGCTTGCTCGCCTGGGCCGAGCGATCGAAGACGAGGGGAGTTTTTTTCTCCCTTTTGTGAATGCATGCTGCCGAAATCAGTTCTCTTGTTTTTTCCCTCCCCTCCTCCGACATTGCGTTCCCGTCCAGCGGCGAGGAGCCTTCGTCCACCAGGAGTCTCTTCACCCTCCTCGATTATCATCCGCGCGGCGGATCTCCTCAGCTGCGGGGGTCTCACCTCGGACAGAGAGTTTGTTTCTTCCTTTCGACGCGCCAACACAGCACAATTTCTAGCCTGACACCATGAGGTCCTCTCTCTCCTCCCTGGCGGCCACTATCCGCGCCCTGGATTCGCTCGAGCAGCCAAACGCTTGGTTTTATTCGGCTTCCGCCGGGGCGGGAGATGGCGGGCCAGCGAGTCTCGCACCCGAAACGAATCAAGGTTCGATTTCGACGGCGGCGGAAGCGGCGGAAGCGCCGACCTCGCCCTCGCCCTCGACCGCGACGACCCCGCTGTTGGCAAAGACAGCAGCCCGCGGCGCCGCTGGCGCCTTTGCCCTCGCCGCCGCAGCCTCCCTCGCCGCGCAGATCCTCTCGTCGCTGTTCTCCTCTCCTCCTCCTCCTCTGGGAAGGAAGGGCGGCGGCGGGAGAGAAGAGGAAGACCTCGCCGATCTCCTTCGAGCCCTCGCCCTCGCACTCGTCCGCAGCAGCAGCGGCAGCGAGGGGACCACGCCGGCGACCAAAACGAAGAAGAGAAGCAGCGGCTCCTCGCGCGCCGCCGCCGCCGCCCTCTCCGCCCTTGACGCCCTGCTCACCGCCGCGCGACTCGGCGCCGCCGCCGCCTTGGGCGTCGGCGCCGCGCGGCTGGCCAGGGCCGCCGCGGCGAGGCGCCTCGGGGCCGACGGGCCCCGAGCGAGCGCCGCCGCGGCGCTCGCCGGTGGCCTCGCCGTCGCCGCGGCGGCCCCGTCCGCCTCCGCGCGCAGGGCCGCCGCGGCGTACGCGGTGGTGCTAGCGGTGCAGGCTGCTGCCTCGGCGACAGGATCGGACGGAGGGATCGCTGCTGCTGCTGCTGCTGCTGCGAGCGGCGGCGGAGGTCGCCGCGCCTCTGTCGCCGCGGCGGCGGTCGCCGGCGCCGCGCTCACCTTCCTCGCGCTCCCGCTGCCCCCGCTGCCGCCCTCGATGCTCTCTTCGTCGCCTCCTCCTCCTCCTCCTCCTCCTCCTCCTAATTCCTCGCGCCGCAGACGCCGCCTCTGGGCCGTCGTCGTCCGCGGCGGCGGCGGGGACGAAAAGGCCTCTCCACCCTCGTTTTCGGTCGCGGCGATGACGATGATGCTCTCTCCTCCTCGTCGCAGCTCTCCTGGTTCTTCTCCTTCTCCTTCTCCTTCTCTCCGCTCCTCCGTGCTTCGATCCCCAGCCTGGAAGGACGCGTTTCTGAGGCTCGGGCCCTGCTACGTTGCCGCGAGCGTCGCGGTCCCTCTGCTGCTCGAGGCTTGGAGGAAGAAGAAAAAGGACGACGACGTGAGCGGCAGCGGAAGCGGCGGCGGAAGTGGCGGCGGCGGCGGCGAGGGCAGCTCTGCCCGCAGGCGCGACGAGCAGCAGAGACGGGCGGAGCCGGAAGGAGGAGAAACAGCAGCCTCAGAAGAAGAAGAAGAAGAAGAAGAAGAAGAAGAAGAAGAAGAAGAAGAAGAAGAAGAAGGAGAAGCAGACGGCCCTCGTCGCTGCACGCTCGTGCCGCCGACGAATGTCCTCGCCGCCGCCGCCGCCGCCGCAGCTTCTTCTTCTTCTTCTTCTGCTCCTCCCTCTCCGCCTTCCGACCTCGAGCTCTCGCTCGCCCGCGCTCTCAGGTCGGCCGCCGCCGTCCTCGCCGCGGCCGCGTCGTTCGCCGCCGTCGGCCGCTTGAGCGAGATAATAGCACCCAATCGACTTCCTCGCCTCCTCTCCGGAGGAGCTCTCTGCGGAGCTGCCGCCGGGGCCGCTCTCGCCGTCGTCGAGCGGAGGCATTTCGCGCGCGACGCCTCCGCCGCGGCCGTCGCCGCCGCCCTGGCGAAGGCCAGCGAGAAAGCTCTCGAGGTCTGGCCCACTGCTGCTGCCGCCGCCGCCGCAGCAGCAGCAGTGGACTCGGTCGTCCTGGCGACCTCCCTGGCGCACCTGGCCTCGGGCGCGGCGGCGGGCGGCGGCGGCGGCGGGAGGCGGAGGCCCGCCCCGCCGGCCGCCGCCGCGGCCGAGGCCGCCCTCGGGCCGAGCTCTGAGATTTTTGTTCCCGCTCCTGCTGCCGCCGCTTCCGCTGCCGCTGCTCGGGCTTCTCCCTCCGAGGGGCAGCACAGGCGCGCGGCCTCGCTCGCGGACTGGACGCTGGAGCTGCTGCCCGGGGACTTCCTCGGGTTCCCCGACGACGGCGGCGACGGCGACGGAGACGGAAGCGGCAGCTCCCCGGCGTCGAGCTTCGAGGACATCGGGGGCGAAGCGGCGGCCGCCGCCGCCGCAGAAGCGGCAGCAGCAGCCGCTGCGGCGACTCTGCCCGTTCCTGCTCCCGCTTTCGCCGCTGCGGAGGAAGAAGAGGAGGACGCCTGATCTTTCCCCCCCCCCAACGATGGAAGAGCGTGTGTGTAAACCGCAAGGGAGTTTTGTCCATGGCTCTTTTCTTCTCGGTCCCTCTCGTCTCCAGGGCCACGCGCAGGTGAAAGGCCGTCACATGAGAGCTGGTTAAAGAGGGAGAAAAAAATCCACAAAATTGGCCGCCTCGTAGGCGCAAGTCTTCACTAGCTTTTTCCTTTCCGCCGCCTCGCTCATCTTCCTTCTCCCTTCACCGTCTCTCCATCCTCTCCAAAGGTGCCTTTCTTTCTTGTTTTATTTCGGAACAAGAGTCATGATGCGACCTCCTTCGATCGATGGTCGTCAAATCGATCGGCATCGGTCAAAGACGTCAGCAGCGGCGTGGATTAGAACTCGATCTCATTTCCTCGACGGCAAAAAAACTCATTTCCCCCCCAAAAAACAGAAGCAATGGCCAACTTCCTCACTCTCCTGTTCGCTCTCTTTGCGATGACGGCCTTTGGTGAGTCGTTTTGCGATCGCCGAGAAGGAGAGAACGAAGAAAGAGAGAGGGTAGCTGATCAAAGACGCGCGATGTTTTCGGTTTGCATGTCCTTTTTAGACAGCTTTGCAACTTGCCGTCGAGCAGGTTCTCGTCGACAAAGCGCTTGCCGTCGACAAACTCTCTCACCTCTTTTTTTTTGTCCTCTCCCCCTCCACCCTCCTCCACACACACAAACAAAAAAACAGCCGCCACCCCCGCCGACGCCTGGTGCAGGTGAGCAAAGAAGAGATTGGGGCGCTTTTTCTTCACTCTTTGATCTTCTCTTTTCCATCTCGCTGCCCTCCGCCTCCTGTCTCTCTCCTCCAGCCTCACTCAAAGACGACCCAACCTCGAAAAAATCCTTGTCTCTCTTTCCTTCAGGGGCTGGCGCTGCGGCGCCGGTCGCGGCGTCGCGGGCGCCGCCGTCGGCACCGCCGCTGGCGTCGGAATCGGCTACGCCGTCGCCAACAACCAGAACAACAACTGCTACAACAGTGAGTGGTGAAGATGAGTGGAGATTGGAGGAGAGGGAAGAAGAGGAGGGAGAACTGAAGGGAAAAAAACGGAAAAACTCCGGGCAAACTGTACCACCGCTGACTCTGCTCTCTTACTCCCCTCTTTTTTTCCGAATCCATAAAATAAACAGACTGCTGCAACACCGGCGGCTGTGGTCGCAAGATGCTGACCTTCGCCAAATAGGAAGTTTTTTTTTCGCGCCCTTATTTGCCTTCTTCCTTTTTTCTCTATCCCAGGGCTGTCTCTTCTTTTGCGAACGAGTGTCTCCTTGCGCGATTGAAATCCCAAACAGATATCTACCAAATCTAAAAATAAAGCGAGCGAGAGGGGGAGAGAAGGGTTAAAAAGAGAGAGAAAGGAAGTGTTACGCAGCCTGAGTTGTGAAAGACTCGAGGGACGTTTTCCTGTTGTTGGCTTGGCTCCGCTCTCTCCCACGCGCTCGCGCTGTTGTTTCGCCCTTTCGTTTTCGTTTCCTTGTAAAGAGAAAACATATCGAGAGGAGCGATGATGACAAAGAGAAGGATAAAAAAAGGACCAAACAAGAGAAGAGGTCGAGAGAGTCTCTCTGAGAGGAAACTGCTCGTCCTCTTCAGCATTCACAAACTCGTCTTCAATAAAGGCCTTCCTTCCTCTTTCTTCACCGCAAGGTGCGTCTCCTCTTTTCTTTTCCCCTAAAACCTGTCTCATCGCCACACTCGAGCCATTAGCGAGAGGTTCGGGAGGCGAGAAGGGACGGTGAGGGAGATCTTGCCCGGTTTGCACGGAAGTCTTTTCGATCACCTAATGGGAATTTTGGAAAAAACAAAAAGAACTCTCGACTCCACAGGATGTCCAACTCGTTCGCGCTTCTCTTCGCCCTCCTGGCCCTCCTCGTCCTTGGTGAGTCATCCGGCGAGTGCATCCGCGCATATAGAGCGAGAAAGATGGAAACTTGCAGGCCAAGATTGCGCAGCAGAGAGAGAAAGAAACAGAACTTATAAATGATGGCGAGACGTCCGTATCTCCCTTGCCGCAGGTGGTCGACAGGGGAGATGAAAAAAAAACGGACAGCGCCCCTCCTCACCCCTCCCCTCTTTTTGCCTTCACCTCCTTCCCCTCTTTTTCCCCACCACAGTCGCGGTCCCGACCCCCTCCGATGCGTGCTGGTAAGAGTTTGAGAGCGGTTTGTTGCTGTCCGAGAGAGAGAGAGAGAGAGAGGGCTCTAGAGGAGAGAAGACGAAAGAAAAACCCGAAACCTTAAGCATTCCTCTTTTTCCTCGACCCCCCCCCCCCAAAAAAAAAGGGGCCGCGGCTGCTGGGGCGGAGGCTACCGCTATGGCTGGTACGGCGGCGGCGGCTGCTACAATGGGTGCTGCGGCTGTGGCCGCAAGCTGATGTCCCGCTTCCTTGGGAGCGCGGACGAGCAGTAGAGAGAGAGGGAAAGGAGAAAAAGTGAAGTCTCTCGATCAAAAAGGAAGAAAAGGGGCTTTTGCGCCCCCACTTTTTAAGCCCCTTTGCCTTTTGCGTCCTTCTCAAGCGCCTCTCCCATTGCCGTGAACAACAAACTTAGCTAAAATAAAAAAAAGAAGAAGAGTGAAAGGGGCGGAGCGGAGCGGAGTTGGGAGAGGGGGTGAACGGAGACGTTTCGTTTCCAGAAACACTTCTCTCGCTTGCTGCTTCTGCTCCTCTCTCTTTCTCTCTCTCTCCCTTGCGTGTAAAGAGAAAAGAAAAAACAAAGACTAGAAAAGACGATGCATACGAAAACGAACGACGGTTTTCTTTATTCTACAAGGAGGAGTCTCTTACCCCCCCCAAAAAAGAGCAAAAATCACTTTGAGCTCTCCATAGCCCGCGCGACCTCCGCGCCGACCCTCTCGACCTCGAAGCTCTCCACCTCGACGCAGCATCGCACGCGCTTGGATCGAGGGACTATCACCATCCCCATGGCGTGGTCCTGCTGTTGATTCCGCGAGTGGTGATGGCCGTCGTCGAGGGAGAGCGGCGCGTGAGCTTCCGTTGCCGCTGCTGTCGTTGTTGCCGACGTCGCCGCCTCTCCCGACGACGACGAGGGCGCCCTCTTCTCTCCTTCTCCTTCTCCTCGCTCTTCCGCTTTCTTTCCTGCTTCTTCACCTAAACCTCCTCCTCCTCCTCCTCTTTCTCCTCCGAGGGTCAGAGTGTCAGCCAGCACGAGATTGCCCTGCGGGTCGAGGCAGGAGAGCACCCCGGAGAGCACGCGGCCGTCGGAGACAGTGACCTGTTTTGAAGTTTTTTTGGATTTTTTCCTCAAGGTCGAGGTTCGTTTTTTTTGTTCCGTCGCTTTCTTTCCTCTCTCTGTCTCTCGCCCGAACGGGCAAACAAACAAGGAAAGAACTACTCTCACCCTCAGCCTACGTCCAACGAGCCTGCCGATCGCCAACAGCGAAGGGTGCGACCGGCCGTCGATGGGGAGGGGGGCGTCGGCCTCGGCGCCGAGCTGCACGACCGAGGTCGTTGCCGCCGCAGAAGGCGGCCGGGAAGTTGACGGCGACGGCGACGGCGGGCTCATCGCTGCTGCCTCGGTGGCAACTGCACTCAATCAGTCCCCGCTCTTTTTTCCGGTTCTCTTTTCGAGAGCCTCCACAGCACTGCAGATGCGTGTGCCAGCGAGTGAATGGGCGCGATAGTAAAAAGAAACACGAGAGAGAAGAAAAAGAAATTTCGGGGGACGATTGAAACGGTTTTCTGAATTTCAACGTCGTCTGCCTTCACACTTTCTCTTATGAAAAAAAACAATTCGCCCATTTCAAAATGACCACGGACCCGCCAACTCCCTCTTCCAGCCAGCGAGACGCCTTCGTGAGGGAGCTAGTGAGCGCCCTCTGCGATCTGGGCGTCGAAAAAATCGATCCCGCTGCCGCGAAGCCTGGAAACGGGAGCCGTCCGACGTCGCTGCTGACCGATCAGCATCGAGCTCGATCCTCGGCGTCCGTGACCCCCTTTTCTTCCTCGTCTCTGCGCCTCGCCAGGGCCGCGCACGCCCGCCTCCAGTTCGACCACCCCTCGCTCGACGCCACGGCCGTCGACGCGCTGTCCAAAGCCGTTTTAGAGCTAAAATTCGTCGACAAAATCGACCAGAGGAATATCGCGCTGGCACCGACGAGGAAGCTCGTTGCGGCGCTCGCGGGCGACCCGCCGTCGCTGGCCCTCCCCGCCGGGGACGAGAGCGGAGGGGACGAAGCCGGCGAGGCCGACGAGGACAAGGCGCGGGCCAGGGCCCTGGACGCCGCCGCGGCCTCTTCCGGCTGCTGGGACCGCCTCGCGGTGAGCTACACCGTGAAGATGGTCCTCTCCGTCCTCGAGTCGCTCCCCCGTCCTTCTTCTTGTTCTTCTTCGTCCTCGACCTCCGAGGCGAAAGGCCCGGGCTCCTCTCCTCCTCCTCCCTCTGCCCTCTCGCCGCTCCTGCTGCTCTCGAGGCTCGCGGCGGAGCTCGACGAGGAAGGGGAGCGCGCGGAGGAGGAGGTGGCGAGGCGGGCGGCGGCTGCGGCGGCGGGAGGCGGCGCCGGAGGGGAGGAGGTGGAGCGGGCTCTCGCCGCCTTTCTCGGGCAGCACGACGAAGAAAAAGAGGAGGGAGAAGGAGAAGCCTCTGGTGCTGCTGCTGCTGCTGCTGCTCTCGAGCCCGGAGAGCGCACCGGCGAGGCAGAAAGCGACGACGACAGCGACTACGACACCCCTCTGCACCAGGAGGCGGCGGCAGGAAGGGGCGCCCCCGTTGGCGACGGCGTCGACCCCCTCTCTGCTGTCGCCGCGGGCGAAGACGACGACGACGACTCTGCGCCCTCTTCCCTCCTCGCCGCCCCTCCGTCCCTGCCTTCCGCAGTGCGGGCAATGGTATCCCTAGTCCAGGCCGCGAGGTCCCGCGTGGGGAGAGGGTGGGGAGAGGCGGGAGGGATCGAGCTCACCGCGGCGTGCCTCGTGGCGGTAAGGCGGGCCGCCGCCGCGGACTCCGAGGCGAGCCCGCCGCTGCGCCGCCTCGGGACCGAGCTGCTGCTTCTCGCGAGGGACGGCGCCGTAGCCAGCCCCCTCAGGGGGGCCGCGGCCCTCCCCACGCTGCTGGAGGCCCTCGGGGGAGCGAGCAGTGGCGGCAGCGACGACGACGGAGCCCCTCGCGCCCCGGCGGCCCTCGCCGACGCCGCCGAGCTCTTCGCGGCCGTCGTCGCTGGTTGGCCCCTCCCGTCTCCCTCCTCCTCCTCCTCCTTCGCCTCCTCTTCATCTGAGTCCCGTCTCGCTCTGGCGAGGGCCTGGAAAGATTCGACGACGGGTGCGGCGGGGAGGACGACGAACCTCCTGGAAAGCCTCGCCGCGGCGCTCTTGGCGGCGACGGGAGGCGGCAGCCTCGAGGGCGCGAAGAGGGCGCTAGCAGAGTTGAACGGCGACGATGACTCCTCTCCTCCTTCTTCTTCTCCTCCTCCTTCTTCTTCTTCTTCTTCTTCTTCTTCTTCTTCTTCTTCTTCACCTTCTTCTTCTTACCTCCTCGGCGCGGCCTGCTCGGCGCTCGCTGCCCTGCTGATGGCCTCCCAGGCCGCAGGCGCCTCGGCGGAGGAGGTCGCCGGGGGCATGCTGGGGAGCGGCGCGTGGAGGAGCGTCGCCTGCTTGCTGGGCGCCGCCGCCGCTTCTCCGCCGGGAGGAGACGTCGTCGACGACGTCGACGACGAAAATGGGGGAAGAACGCGCCTCCTGCCGCTGCCTCGAGGCGCCCTCGAAGCCGCTCTCCTGGGCTCGGCCTCCTCCCCGGAGCTCTCCAGGTACCTCGCCGCGTCCCCTGCGGGCAAATTTGTCGTCGTAGAAGCAGCAAAAATCGAAGGAGGAGGAAGCGGCGGCGTCGAAGGTGCGATGCTCTCTGCGCTCTTCGTCGCCGCTTCTTCCGCCTCGGAGCAGAAGAACTCGCCTTTTTCTTCGGCGCCGCTCGCTCGAATGATCTCCGCGAGCTACATGGAAGAAAGAGAAGTGCCCAAGGGCTCCCCCTCTGTGCGGTGGAGGGAGTCGGCGCGGCTGCTGCGGGAGATGAGCCGCGTCGCCGGCGGCGGAGGAGGCGGGGGCCACCGGTGGGGCGCCGAGGTCGACGCCGCGGTGGCCTCGCTCGAGCGCGCCCTCATCTCTGCTGCCGCTGCTTCTTCCGCTGATTCCGAAGTAGAAGTAGAAGAAAGAATCGTGCCTGCCGGAGAAGAGGCGAAGAAGAGCCCCGAGGCGGCGCACAGGAGGGAGGCGCTTCGGCTCGCGAGCGCGGAGCGGCGGCGCGCTGCCGCTGCTGCCGCTGGGGTCGCTGCCGCTTCTCCGCCTTCTTCTTTTTATGCTGCCGCTGCCGCTTCTGCTGCTGCTCCGGCAGTCACTCGAGGCAAAGACGATTGATGAAAATCAGTAGACGTTTTATTCCGTGTTGTTCCAAGTAACATTTGCTTTCTCCCTTCTTTCTTCCTTTCGAAACCCGAAAATCGTTTTCATTATTATTTGTTTCATCCGAGCCTCGCCTGCGCGGGCTTCGGCGCCCCGGCCCCGAACTCGCGGCTCGGGCCCTCCAGCCACGCTCCCTGCCCCGGGGGGAACAGGCGCAGCGAGCGCTTCGGCGGGACCGGCTGCTGCTGCTGCTGCTGCAGTAGCAGCGGCTGCTGCGGGGGACCGCGGCGCATCATCCCCGGCCTCGGACCCAAACCCAAAGCCAGCGGCGGCGGCGGGAGCGACAGTGCCGCCCCGGGGGAGGGGGCCCCTGCCGCTCCGCGCTGCCCGGTCTCGAGAAATTGCTGCATTCGAGGGCAGTTGGCTCCCGGGGCGGCGGCGCAGGGAGGCATCAAGCCGATGCCGCCCCTGGGCCGGGGCTGGGCGACGGTGATGGAAGCCGCTGTTAAAAAAAAAAAAATCCGAGTCGTTGAGTGTCCCGAGGTCGTTTCTGTCGTCGTGCTCTCTCGTTCGTCGCCCTCTCTCTTTTTCGCTTCTCTTTTCTTCCCACTCTACTCTCTCTCTCTCTCTCTCCGCACACGCGCAGGCCCACACTCACCTGCGACGAGAACCGTTAGCACCAGGACAAGCACCGAGAGGGGGAGAGAAACAGCCATTTTGTTGCGCGACGTCTTTTTTTCACTTTTCTTCGAGCGTCGTTTTTTTTTGAAAAAATGATTCAAGTGCGTTTTCCCCCCTTCAATTTTGCTAAGTTCCATTCATCTCTCTCCTCCCTTCTTTTCCCCTTCTCCTCTACCTCGCGCTCGACCACAGCTCTCTCAGCAAGTCGAACCGCAGCCCCACCGAGTCGCCCTCCGCTCCCCCCCCAACGGCCCTCTCCAGCTCGTCCAGCTCGTCCTCGCTCTCGGGGCTCTGCTCGAGGGACAGCGGCTCGGGGACGAGCCCGCGGGCGAGCATCGTCCGCTCCGGCGCCGGCGCGAGCGCCGCGCGCAGCAGCGCCTCCAGGCCCCGCCCCTCCTCGTTCTCCCTCCGCCCGCCTCCCCCTCCTCCGTCCCCCCCGCCCGCTCCGCTCCCGTCGCCGTCCTCGTCTTCCGCCTGCTCCCGCAGCACGTCGAGCAGCCCGGGCGGCAGCGGGTCCGGCGCGTTGTCGTCGGGCTTGAACCTGGCGAGCGCGCCGCAGACGGCCCGGAGCGGGAGGTGCGGCAGGACGTCGAGGCGCGCCGAGGCGTCGGTGAGGGCGTCCTTGGGCATCATGAGGAGGTCGGCGACGGCGCGGAGGCGCGGGAAGAGGCGCGGGAGCTCGCGGACGGATGCGGAGCTCGGCTTGCCGTTCCCGCTCCCGGTTTCGTCGTCGCCGCCGCCGTCGGCGCCGCTCGGAGCAGCGAAAGTCGAAGAGGAGGAGCTCGACGCGACGCCGGCGTCCGCGGCCCAGAGCCCGATCCTGCCGACCGCGAGCTTGATCCCGACGCCCGAGGTAAAGGTCAGCGGGTAGCGAGGGTCGAAGGGCAGGAACGAAGCCGGGAGGACGTGAGAAGCCGTCGCTGCTCTGTTGCCGCCGCCGCCGCTGCTCTTCTCCTTCTCCCTCCGCTCCCCTTCTCCCCCCGTCGCCCTCGCCCCCGTCGCCGCCTCGCAGAGCAGCGCGTCGACCCTGTCCAGCAGCGCCCCGAGGGCCCGCGCCACGAACAGCGCAGCGTGCGGCTCTGGGACCGAGGCCCGCGCGGAGGAGGCCGCGTCGCGGGCGGCCGACCGCAGGATATCGACCCACCGGCCGGCCGCCGCCTCGGCCGCCGAGACCTGCCGCTCCTGCTGCTGGTCCCGGAGGTGGCCGCTGCCGCCACGCTCGGCGGAGGGGCTCGGCCGCCGCGACCGCGGCTGCTGCTGCTCTTTCTCGGCTGCCTTCAAGGCGTCCAGGGCGCGGCTCCAGAGCCCCGAGACGGCCCTGTCGAGCAGGCCGGCCTCGAGCGCGCGCAGGCGAGGGAGCAGCGCGTCTGCCGCCCAGCGGAGGCTCTGCTCCTGCTCCTCCTCTTCTTCCTCTCGCCCTTCTTCTCCTCCTCGTCCCTCGGACTCTCCCCGCTCTTCCGGTTCGTCGGCCGCGCTGCTGCTCTTGCGGAAGAGGCTCCTTCTGCTGCTGACGGTGCCATTCTTCTTGTCCGTCTCCTTCTTCTCCTTCTGGCTCTTCTTCTTCTCCTCCTTTGGGCTAGGGGGACAAGCTTTTTTACCAGGAGGGCTTTCGTTGCTGCTGCTGCTCCCGATCGCCATCGCCCACAGCGCCCACCGCAGCTGCATGGCGTTGGACCACCACGCGGCCGAGGTCGCGGCGCCGTCGCCGGCGGCCTCGGCTGCGGCCTCGATGGCGCTGTCGAGTTTTTGTCGAGTTTTTTGTTGTTCGAAAGATGAAAAAAAGAGCGAGAAAAAAAAAGGAAAAACAGAAACATCTCTTCTCCCCCTTACCGAATCGCGCGCTCGCCAAAGGCCCTCCCTTCCTGCGGTCCCATGGAGACGATCGTGCGGGTGAGGCGCCGCGCCGGGGCGTGCGGGTCGGGAGGGGGTAGAGAAGCAGCAGCGGCAGAAGAAGCGGGAGCGAGGGCGCCCGCCGCGCCAAAGTCGCCGCCGAGGCCAGCCGCCGCGTCGCCGTCCCCCTCCTCGAGACGGCCCGACCGCCGCCGCGAGGGAGGAGCCCCCCCTTCCCCCCCCCCGCTCCTCCTGCTCCTCCTCCCTCGCCTGGGCCTCCCTCCCGCGGCAGCCAGGTAGACCGAGGCCTCCAGGGCGGCCACGGAGAGCAGCTCGGACTCGAGGGCGCGGCGGGACTCCCCCGCCGCGGCGAGGGCCTCGCTCGCCGCCGCGGCCGAGGCAGTGGCGGTCGCGGCGGTCGCGGCGGCGGCGGCGGCGACGGTCGCCGGAGTGCCGCCGCCGCCGGCAAGGAAGCCGCTGCCGCCGCTCCCGGGGCGCGACGACGAGGAGCCTCCCGGGAGGAACAGCCCCCCGGGGGTCGGCGCCAGCGAGATCGGGGCCGAAGGTGAAGCGTGCTGCCGGAAGGGCGTCACCGCCATCGCCGCGGACGTCGCCGGCGGCGGAGGGGGGGAGGCCAGGGGAGCCGCCCCTCCTCCGGCTGCCGCCGCGTCCCTGCTCCCGGCGAGGAGCCTGGTCGCGTTCAGGGCCGCGCTCGTCTCCTCCAGGAGGGCGCGGGCCGGGGAAGGCGAGGGAGCGGCGAAAGGAGCTGCGGAGGCTGCGGCTGCGAAAGAAGAGGACGACGCGCTGCCGCCGCCGCCACCGCCGCCGCGCTCGTCGTCGCGCTCGTCGTCGCCGTCGTCGATCTCGTCTGCGTCCCCTCCCCGGGCTCCTCCCCGCTGTTCCTCTTCGCCGAAGGCCAGCTCGAAGAGGTCGACGTCGTCGGGGGCCAGGTCTATCGCGTCGACGGGCGGCTCCATCTCGATGGCGTCTGCGAGAGGGTCGGAGACGGAGACGGGGGCGCGGCGGCCGGAAGCGAAGGCGCCCTCGGAGGAGGTTGCGCGGCGAGGGAGGGAGCGAGGAGACGCGGGAGCGGGAGCGGGAGCGGGAGCGGCGGGGATCGAGACCGGGAGAGGAGGTCGAGCGTCTTCCTCTTCTTCAGCTCCTCCTTCCTCTTTTTCCTGTTCCTCGGCTTTCTCTTCCGCCTGCGGCTGTTCCTCCGGCAGCTCCTGCTCTGGTTCCGGGGAGGCGTCCCTCGGGGGAGGGCGCGGAGGCGGAGGCGGAGCGGGAGGAGGAGGGACGGAGGGAGCCTGCTGCAGGAACGGGTTTGTGTCGCCGTCGTCTCCGTTGTCGTCGGCAGCGGTGGCAACAGGGGCGGCAGCAACAGCAGCAGCAGCAGAGGGAGGAGGCAGAGTAGCGAGAACCTCCTCGTCTTCCGCAGCAAAAGCATCCAAAACAGCATCAGCAGCACCAGCAGCATCAACAGCAGCAGCAGCAGCAGAAGCACAGGGAGCAGGCGCGACCACAGAGGCGGGAGAAGAAGAAGAAACAGCAGCCTCGCTTCCAACCTCCTCTTCTCCTTCGGCGTCCGCCGCCGCCGCCGCCGCCGCTGCTGCTGCAAGCAAACCGTCGTCGGAGGACGAAGCATCGCCATCTTCTCTTTCGGTAGCGATTCGCGCGACAGGAGGAGGGGGAGGAGGAGCACGAGAGACGAAGGGCTTCGGAGGAGGAGGAGGGTCCTCCGCTGCCGCGGGGGTCCCTTCCCCTCCTTCTCTCGCCTCGCTCGCCGCCGTCGGCGCCCGAGGCGAGGGGACGGCGGCGACCCCGCCCCCTCCTCCCCCTCGGGTCGCCGCCGTCAAGACGACGCTCAGGCACACGGAGGCCACGGGCGAGCCCCCCAGGTTGCTCCCGGAGGCCGTGGTGACGGGGAGAGTCACTCGGGGCGGCGAAGAAGAGGACGAAGAGGGAGGAGGAGGCGAGGCGAAGTCGGCGAGGTTGACTGCGACCCGGCCGACGACCGTCCTCGCCGCCGAGGAAAAGCTTCCTGAGGCTCGCCTCCCGGCTCCCGATGCCGCTGTCGTGGTTTCCTCTCCTCCGACAGCAAGGTCCAGGGTCAGCCACTTGTTGTCAAAGGGTCCCACGGAGCCGGGCTTGGCGACGGAGCCGTCCTGTTTTTTCGGGTTTGTTTGAAGAGGAGGGAGAAAGTGGGGTTGAAAGTGAGAAGAGCGAAAACGAAACAAAAAATCACCGACTGATCAAGTGCTCGTCCAAACGCCGGCGCCACCCGGCCCCCCCCCCCCGAGGCTCTGTGCGCGGAGATGGCTCGATCGCAGCACGCAGAGAGCAAACCAACGATCTTATTAACCCGCGCCTCACCTTGTACATCGTCGCTGGGACCGCTATCGTCGCGCCGGAGAGGTCGAGAGTGGTTGTTGCCGTCGACGAATCGTCGCCGCCATCGATCCGACGACGGTTGCCCGCGGCGACGATGCTCCCGGCCCGCCTCGCGCCCCTGCGCCAGCTGACGACCAGCAGGTCGCTGCTCGCCTCCGCTGGCCAGGAGCTGACGCTGTGTAGGGTGACTTCAAAGTCGTGCTTGGCGGCAGAGCCGCGGGAGAAGAGTTTCATTTTTTCTTTGTTAAGCTCAATCGCCCGAGCGGGGAGCGAAAAAGAGTGAAGAAGAAGAAGAGAGAAAAAGAGGAGGCGTTGCTCTTCCGTTCTCTTTCTTCCATTTCTAATTCCTCCCGTTCCCTCTCATTTCTTTCTGCATGCCATTTCGAGGAAGACCGATCGAGATAACAGACACTGCGCGAGATAAAGAACAAAAAAACAGGAAAACATTCGTTCGTTCCTTGGCAAAAGGTTAAGAAAAAGACACCAGAAACAACTCTCTCTCTCTCTCTCTCACGTCAGCCTCGCCGACACCGACCGCAGCTTCGCATACACTTTTCCAGGAGGGGACCCCAGGATCAGAGAGCACACCGCGTCGCGCGCGGCTCTGATGTTCTGGAAGCTGCCGAGAATGTGGATCCTCGTGTCGGCCAGCACGATGCGCGTCCGCGTCGCGTTCTCGATCGCGAACTTTGTCTTTCCGTTCTTGCCCGCGAGCCGGCCGACGCAGCGCGCCAGGTGCTCCCCTCGCAGCGTCATCTTGACGTCCTTCACCTCGAAGCCCTCGACGTAAAGATCATCGAGACGAAGCAGGGCGACGGCGTCCTTCAGGTTGAAGCCCAGCACGAACGCGTGGACGAAGTCGGCGGCCTTTTGCAGGCTGCCGGCGTCCTTTGTCGCCGCGGTCGTGCGCAGCTCGACGCGCTTCGACTTGAGGTTCATCCGCATGTCGAGGCCGAGGTGGCCCGTGATGGGCTTGTAGAGGTCGAGCCAGGCCTGCTTGAGCGGGGTGAGGCGGTGCTGCGGGACCGGGACCTGGAGAGAAGAGGAGGAGGAGGGGGGAAGAGGGGGGAGGGGAGGGGAGGGAGGGGGGTGAGAGGTCGGAGGTCGAGAGGGGGGGAAGCGGGCGCAGCGACCGTTCGGGCAGCCGCCGTCGCCGTCGCCGACGAGAGAGAAAGCAATGCTCTCATCTCATCTGCGTTCTCCTCTTCCTTCTCTCTTCTTCGCACTCAAACTAGCACCACAAACGCACCCTCCTGAACTCGATCTTGCGCCCGTTGGCGTCGAAGGCGGACATCGCCTCGAACTTGGGCTTGGCCGGGAGCGGCGCGAGCAATGCGTCGTTGGCCTTTTCGGAGCTGGCCGCCACCGCTTTCGCCGTCTTCGCCGCCGCCGCCGCCGACGGCTCGTTGCCGCTCGTGCCCGCCGAGGCGCCCGCCGCCGCGCGCGTCTCCATTGGTTCGGCGCTCGTCATGGGGTTCGCTCTCCCTCTGTGTCTATGTGCAGCGCAAGAGAGCAAGGATAGACAGAAAGAGAGACAGGAACGTAAGAGAATGGAGCAAAGTCGTTTGCGAGGAAGTGGCGAATCGTTCGCAGCGCCTCTTGTTTTTCTTGTTCTTTCATTGAAATTCAACACCCGCTCCTCCCCAGAATCATCTCCACCGCCTCCGCCGCGTCCTCGCAGACAAAGTGCGCCGGGTCCCTCTCGTCGTTTTCCCTCCTCGGGCCCCCTCCTCCTCCTCCCCCCCCTCCCCCTCCTTTCCAGACCCCGGTCCTCACCAGGACGGACCTCCACGGCCCGCCCGCCGCGTTGGCCCCCCGCACGTCCGAGGCGGGGTTGTCCCCGAGCGCGTAGATGTGCCTCAGGGGGCGGGCCGGCGACGAGGCCGCGAGCCTCTCGAGCTTCCGGGCGGCGACCTCGTACGCGGGAGGGTGCGGCTTGCCGTGTCGGACGATCTCGAGCGGGACGTGCGGCGAGGCGCCCGCGGCGGCGTCGGCCGCCGCGTGGAGCGCCTCCAGGGCCGCGAGGAAGGCGCCAGGGCCGAAGCGCGGGGGCGCGTTGGCCGCGGCGAAGTAGAAGTCGAAGTTGCAGCAGAAGAACGCGACCGGCTGCCTCGTCTTGCTGCTGCTCTCGCCCTGACTGCCGGGGGTCCCGTCGGAGCGGAGGACGTCCAAGAGGATCTGGAGGTCCTCGTGCCAGTCCTGCGGAGTCTCGACGACAAACCTTTTTTTTTTTTTTGCAAGGGGGGAGAGAGAAGAAAGAGGTGAGTTTTCCCCCCCGGTTTGCTTGCTTGCCCCCCCCCCCCCCTTCCTCCCGAAACGTAAGAAAGCGAAGAAAGGAAACGTACACGGCCCGCACTGGCTCTGAGGCCCAGGCGGGGGTTCCGCCGCCTCCGCCGCCGCCGCCGCCTCCTTCGCCGCCGTCTCCGCCGCCGCCGTCTTCTCCTTCGCCGTCTCCGCCGCCGCCGTCTTTTCCTTCGCCGTCTCCGCCGCCGCCGTCTTTTCCTTCGCCGCCGTCTCCGCCGCCGCCGCCGCCCCCTCCCGTCCCGGCGTCGTGCTTCAAGGGGTGCAAATGAGGGTGCGCCCTCGCGTACTCGGCCACCGTCCTGACGTTGTCGAAGCCGTAGCCCCTCACGATCTCCGCGGCGTCGGTCCGGCAGCGGCCCGTGACTAGCACGAGGCCCGGGTTGATCGCCGGCGCGGCCTCGGCGAGGGCAGAGTGCGCCAGGACGACCTGTTCTTTCGTGATGGCCATCGAGAGCTGCTCGGACAGGAGGGCTGCGCGGTCGGTCTCGGAGAGCCAGCCCTGGTTGGTCACGAAGACGAAGGGCGCGCCGGAGTCGCGGACCTTTTTTTTTTTTTTTTTTTTTTTTTTTTTTGTTTGGTAAGATGGAAAGCGAAGAAAGAGAAGGCCTCTGCCTTCTCTTTCCAGGTTGAGAGAAGAAAAAAGAAAAACGTGCTAGCCGTCGATCGAACCGAATTGAGAGCCGAATTCATATTCTTTTCTCGTCGACCACTACACACTCACTTTCAGCACCGCCTCGCGGCTGCCAGGGATCAGGTCCTCGCCCCTGAGGAGGACGCCGTCGATATCGAAGACGACGCCAAAGTCCCGAGGAGGATGGGGGGTCGACATTTTTGTTTGACTTTTTCCCCTCTTTCTCGGTCGTCCGTTTGGGGAACAGAGAAAATTCTGAGGGAGAGAAAAAAAAACACTCGGAAAGGAAAAAATGGAGATTTTTTTTTTCTTTGATAGTATTGCATGGTAATAGGTAAAGCTCAAGGCAGGGGCATTTCAGTTGTTTGTCGGAAAGAATCGTTCGTTTGGTCGGAGGGGATCAAGGGGGAGAGGCAAGGGTGATGGTGGTGGAAAGGAGAGAGAAAAGAGAGCATAGAAAAAGAGAAGAAAAAGTTGTCTTTCTCTCTCTTCTCTCTCTTCTTCCCTCTCTCTCTTTTCCGACGGGGGGGGAGGGGATGGCTTCGGTCCTCCCTGGCTTTTACTCGGCAGCATCCATCAACTTCCTCGAGTTTAGGCTCTTGGAGACAGACTCGGCGACCGACGACGCCGCGTCCCTGACCTTCGAAACCGTCTCCTCGCTCAGAGAGTCCGCGACCCTCTGGACCGTGGGCGCGAGGATCTGCGCCGCGGGCGCGAAGGCGCCCAGGACGGACTCGAAGCCGGCGGAGGAAGGGGAAGAGGCGAGCTCCGCCACGGAGGAAGAAGAGAAGTCGTAGGAGGACGTCGAGGCCATCATTTTCCTCGAGCCCTTGGAGAGGAGCGGGCCCGCGACGGAGGCGGCGGCGCCCTTGACCCTGTCGACGGTCGCCACCGGGACGCTCTCGACGACCTTGGAGGCCGCTGGCGCCAGGGCGCCCACCACTGCTTGCACACCGGAGGACGACGGAGAAGAAGCGGCGGCAGAGGAGGAAGAGGAAGAGCTCGAGTTTCCCTTGAGCATGTCGAGGAACGCCGCCGTGTCGGCGTTGGCCTGCAGCAGCCTCCTTCCCGTCTTGGAAGCGCAGTCGACCCGCTTCCACTCGACCTTCCAGCGGCCGTCGCCGTTCATCGCGAAGTCGACATCGCCGTACTTGCACTCCGGGCACAGATTGTTGACCGCCGCGAAGAACTTGCCGACGGGGTTCCCGCCGGCGCCGACGCCCGTGCCGCGGCCCTCGATGCAGATACCGCAATTGTTGCCGCCCTCCCTGAGTGTGATCGAGTGGGTTCGCGTTTTCGAGAGAGAAGGGGCGCGTGAGTGAGCCGGGAGAGGAGGAGGAGGAAGAAAGAAGAGGGGGTGGGGGGGGTCGAGAATGGAGGAAACGCACCACTGCTGACTGTTGATCGCGACCGTCGTGATGCCGCCGGGCCCCGTCGGCTTGCCGTTGCCGCCGCAGGCGCCCCTGTTGTCGTTGCCGGCGCCGTAGTAGGTGGCCTCGCCGGCGAAGGACTGGCCGATGGAGATCGCGGCCGAGGCGGGCGAGGCGAGGGCCAGGGCGGCCGCGAGGGGGAGGAGGAGGAGGAAGGAAGGGCGGACCATCGCTTTTCTTGAACGCTGCGTTTTGGGCGGAGTCGGAGTTTCGTGTGTGTGTGTGTCTGTGGTGTGTGTGTGTGT
>Ga0315287_10001907_pt1 | contig 19535 bp, 18 predicted proteins | sample YL17G11_0_MG_FD_205037 | JGI IMG/M metagenome (GOLD analysis project Ga0315287, IMG submission 205037) | Sediment microbial communities from Yellowstone Lake, YNP, Wyoming, USA - YL17G11_0 | ecosystem: Environmental > Aquatic > Freshwater > Lake > Sediment | place: USA: Wyoming | collected...
CGAAGAGTCTCTTCCCACCGGGCGGTCTCGGCCGCAAGAAGATCCTCCGTGTCCGACTTCACACGGCCCAGCAGATCTTCCTGGAGACGCTTCTGTTCGGCGGACGCCGCTGAACGTTCCGCGAGAAGCCGTTTCTGGAATTCCTCCTCGAGCTGTTGGCGGAGGTTTTCCCTGGAGCGCATCTCCAGCTCAAGGTCCGCACGCAACTGGGTGATGTCGTCCCTGGCCTCTTGCAGTTCCGCAGGGGCAGTGTCGGATGGGGAAGGAACGGCATCCTGAGTGCGTTGTGCAGACTGTGGAGCCGCGGCCTGCCCCTGCGGAGATGGCGCGACCGATTTCGGGGTTGGTGCAACGGGTGGAGCAGGCTGGGTTCTGGCGCGTTCTTCCGCCAGCTTGCGCTGTGCAACTTCAAGTTTCTTGCGGATCTCCTCCCGTGCGGTCCGTGCGGCTTCCTCCGGTTTGGGAGCTTGCAAAACGGCAGGGGAGGGCTTGCTGGGCGGTGGAGGAATATCGAGTTTCTGACCATCGCGCTGCGATATCGCATACTTGACCCGCTCTTCATATGCCTGGGCATACGCATTCTGCGGATCGGTTTCCGTTGCCATCTTGACAAGCCGCGCAGCGCCTTCAAAGTCACTTCCTTTGAAGAGCTTGTCCGCCATCTTCAGGAGATCGCCCGCCTTTTTGCGCCGTTCCTGTTGTTGTGCGTCGCCGATATCAGCCACAGAGAGGAATCCTCATCTTCGTTATTCCCTATCTGGTCACAGCCCGGAGGAACTCTTCATCCGTCCTTAGGTTAAAGAGATCCATATCCACGATGCGGAGAAGGTCGTATCGACGTTCGATCGCCTGCGTCAGGTTGACAATCGCCAGTTTTCTGTCGCGCTGGAGAGCATAGAGGCAGGCCGCACTGTAAAAGACATTTGCATTGTCCGGGGCCAGCGCCAGCGCGCGGTTGCTTGCGGCTATGGCTTCCTTGAATTCGCCGGACCGTGTGTACACCAGCGCCAGGAGCGACAGTGCAGCGGCACTGTCGGGCCTGGACCGTAACGATTCACCGATGAGCATCCGTGTTCTGTCAAACACATTCATCCATTCCTGCCGGGGACGACCGGCAGCCTGCAGCACGCGTCCGAGCCTATACGATGCCACCGGGTCCTTCCGCTCGCGCGCCGCCCTATCGGCAACCGCACGCAGCGCTTCGTCTGCCCGCTGGAGATACACCAGCACATCTGCATAGAGATCCTCAGCGGCCTCCGAGCCGGAGGGGCCGACCCGTTTCGCTTTGTCGTATCGGACAGCGGCATTCTGAAAGTCGCCGCGGAACTGGAAAAAGAGTCCAAGGATAATGTGTGACTCTGCGTTCGCGGGATCGATCGCCACCGCCTCTTCCGCTGTGCGAATGCCGTCGTCGGTCCGCCCCCGCATGGCATATACCAGGGCAAGACGCCGCAGAGCGTCTGCATCTCCGGGGGAAAGCCGCACCGCTTCTTCCAGGCGCTCGGTGGCTTTCGTGATATCGCGACTGAACAATTCAACCATACCCCAGATCCGGAATGTTTCGCCTCGCCACTCACCCAGGTTCATTGCACGCTGTACACAGGAGAGAGCATCCGTCACATGTGACAAGGGCGCAGCGGGATCACGCTCAAGCTGGAGAATATGTGCCCACCCGAGCGCGGACCACGCAGGACTGAACGTGGAATCATTGGTGATAGAACGCGCAAGGAATCCAAACGCGCGGGTAAGCGCGGCGGAATCCGTCGAGCCAAGCGCCGCACGCGCGGCCAGATAGGAATCGTATCCCGCGAAAGTCCCCCTTTGGGGGAGAACCGGCAGCGGGTTCTCCTGCCCCTCAAGTTCGATCCCAAGTGCCTCAACAATTTGCTGTGAGAGACCGATGCGTCGCAAAGGCAGTCCCGCTACCGTCGACTCGATCACGGTGTGCCGCACCGGTCCCGACGACAACGTGTCAAACAGGCTTACTTCAAATGCGACGTGATCATTGACAGCGGCCATTTTCCAGGTGACATAGTATCCGGCGTGGTATGTGCGTGCCAGTATTGACGGTTGTTGAGTGCTTTTCAGGGAAGCACGAGCCGTTGTGGCCGCGATGACCCGGAAGTGTTGGACACCTCCGAGATCCGCGATAAGATCCGCCATCATACCGTCTGCGACATACTGCATCCGCTCGGCCCCATCAGAGATGACCGCAGGAAAAATCGCAATCACTCGCCGGGGAGGAGCTACTGCCTCCGCCATCCTCCTGATCACCCAGTAGCCGAGTGCTGCCACGAGCAGGACAGCGGCGACTGTGAGAATAGGGCGTAGAGGAACGCGGACCTGCGACACACGTTTGACCACCCTATCCAAAGCGGGGGGTTTGGGTGGGACTCTCGGCACCGGGGTCTCGACAGCATCAGGAATGCCGCCCTCACTCTTGGTTTTCGGCAAGTCGGTGGGCCCCCAGATATCAGTCTCGTCCGGTCTTCTTGCCGGCACAGGGGGTAGCTTTGGTGCCTGCTCGGTCCCCGCCGCAGCGGCCGTCGCCCGGAAACGCTCTTCTTCCTTCTGAATGACATCCGCCAGGCGTTTTGCCCGTTCAACATCCTGGCGCAAGCGCATCCCCTCTTCATGTCCGGGATCAATGATCAGCAGATCGTCAATGACGAGTAGTGCCTGCTCGTAGTGTTCCTGCTGGTAGAGCGACTGGGCAGAATCCAGCAATTCGGCCATACGTTGGCGACGCTCGGGAGTCTCCTCTAAGGGCGATGGGGGCTCGGCAACTGGTGGGGTGTGAGGAGGGCCGATCGGAGTAACAGGTGGAGCAAGATCTTCCCTGGAAACCTGGACAGGGGGCGGAATCTGTCCACCTTCCTCTTCTTCGAGACGCTTCAGCTCAGCTTCTTCTGCGCGGCGCCGGATCTCGCCAAGCAGCTTTTCGCGATCTTTTTCGTGTTGCCTGTTCGGTCCATCGGACACCATTGTACTTCCGGCTTAAGCAAAAAGTTTACTATTGTCTCTCGTATATCACGTGTGCGAAATATATCCAAAACGCAAAAGAATGTCAACCGTTACCGTTGAATCGCAGCGGCCAGAATGGTCAATATGTCTCCTTCCAGGGTCGTTTGGGGAGTTTCAACGATCCGGCCGATTTCTGTCTCCTTCTTCAGGAAAACAAATGTGGGAACACGTTCAATCACGTAACGGACTTCCACCCCTTCCGGGCTGGTCTTCTTCCGGTCCAGAGCGAGCAGTGTAATACGGTCCGCGGGAATTCCGGCCGCATCAACGATCTTCAGAAACCGGGGAACTTCACGCTTGCTGTCACTGCACCAGGTGCCGAGAAACACCAGCATATGCACACCGGCGTTTGCCTGACGGATCATATCCACGAATTCCGTCTGGATGTGAACAGTGTCGTACGCGGTCAAAAACTCCGGACCCAACTGCTCACGGGTGATCCTTCCCACCGGATCCTCTGTCTGTTGCGCTGCATGTGGTCCGGCGCACCCACCGACAAACACCGCAAACACAAGTCCGAGAAGCTCGATCTTCACCTGCTTTTCCTTCTGTTTTGCTTTTCCCGGGGAAACCCCTATATTGGCTCAATCTACAACCGATCCGTGCTAATAACAAGGGATGTCCCGCAATGACCGAACCACTGGACCGACGGTACGTCGTCGAAGACCTTTCAACCATCGACGTTGCTGTGCTGGAGACCTTCCCGTATGAGTACGCCGGCAAGGAAATCACCATGACGATCGACACGGACGAGTTCACCTCGGTCTGCCCCTGGTCCGGTCTGCCGGACTATGCAGGTATCCACATTGAGTACATCCCCGGCAAGGCGTGTATCGAGCTCCGTTCTCTGAAGTACTACTTCCTGAGCTACCGGAATGTGGGAATCTATCAGGAGCATCTTGTCAACCGGATCCTGGACGATCTGGTCCGGTGTGCACGGCCTCGCTGGATGAAGGTGGCGGCAGACTACAACGTACGCGGCGGTATTCATACTGTTGCCACAAGGGAATACACTCGAGCGAGCAAGAGGAAGTCGCGTTAGAATCCTGGAAGGCTGCTGATCCGGGGCCGTGTTCCGGCGCTGCCGCTGCATGCGTTCGAAGAGATACAAGGGGTGGCTACGTGCGCTTCGTCAGAAAGGTCGCCCCCCGCAAAACGACTGCATCACGGATATTCCGGTGAACCCGTCTGGCCTCGTGAAGCAGGCGAAGATCCAGGACAACCGTGTGCACTCTGCGTTCCGGCTCTTGCCTGCTGCTCAAGAGCAGCCGCCCCATCGGATCGAACACGTATGAATACCCTCCTTCGCTGTCCGCTGCGTCACATCCCGCGACGAAAATCTGATTCTCAATAGCACGGGCCTTCAGGAGCGTTTGCCATGCGTCATCGCGCACGGCCGGCCAGCGCGCGGGTACGAGCAGGAGTTGTATCCCTTCGCGAGCAAGCATGCGGCTCAGCTCCGGAAACCGGAGATCATAGCAGATAATCACACCTGCACGCACACGGGTATCCTTCACCGGGATAAGAAACGATCGCACGCCGGCCCCCCTCCGGAAGAACCTGTGATCGCCGGTCGGCCGGAAGAGATGGATTTTGTCGTACCGGTGCACGCGCCTGCCATGACGAAAAACAAGACTGGTGTTCGTCAGCGATCCGTCGGCGTTCCGGAGCGCCACAGAACCCCCGACACAGGTACAACGGTGTTTCCGTGAGGCGTCTTGAAAAATTCTTAAGTAGTGATCGCCGAGACGATGCACGCCGGCTCCGCGTTCGAGAGCGGCATATCCACCGTCGACCAACTCGGGAAGAAGCAGAACATCGCTCGGGGGAATTCTTCCCCACAGAGGAGCGGCATCGCCAAGCAGTGTGAGGCGCAGATTCATGGGAATACGTTGAGATATCCGTACAGAAAAAAGCCCCGGCATTGCGTGCCAGGGCTTCAGAACACTGGATCAAGGAATGTCAGATTTTACTGACGCGTAGTGCCTGGAGACCCTTCGGGCCCTTCTCCACATCGAACTCAACCTTGTCACCCTCGTTCAAGGTCTTGTACCCTTCGCCGACGATGGCCTTGTAGTGCACAAACACGTCTTCGCCCGTTTCACGCTTGATGAAGCCGAATCCTTTGGCTCCGTTGAACCATTTCACGACTCCCTTTTCCATGGGAATCTCCTTCGAAGATGTTCCTGGGATGCGTACGGCAAAGCCGCCCGTGACGGGCACCGGGTTTTTGTGCCTGTTAATAGCTCTCAGGTCGGGTAGCGGGTGCCAAACCTCGACGCTCACCGCTGTTACAAGCGCTTGCTGGACGACCCAGAGAACATCACTTGCAGCAACGGAACCATTAATAGCGCAAAAACGGTGTACAGTTGATTGCCTGAAAAAGATAGTACTTTCGGACACTATGCGCAAGAAAAAAGAACGGAGCCCCCACTCCCACCAGAATGGAGGCCCCGCACACCGGCCTTTACGGCCGTAGGGTTTTATTGCAGGTTGAGAAAGACCTCTCCTCCCAACAGCGTGCTCCAGCTGATCCCGTACCAGATCTGCACTTCCATCTCTTCCAGTAGAATCTGCTCGAGGGCTTCTCGCTGTTCCCTTGATAAGTGTCCAGAATAGAACCTAATTCCCATGTCAACTCCTGAATACCGATCACCCGACATCATGTCTTCATTCCTCTCCCTCGTTGTACGAATTTCATGCCAGAAGTTCCGCCCTCGAAATCGGAACGATTTGGCCTGTTTGGCGTCCTGTTTGTTGCACAGTGTGGAAAATACTTCACAGACATCGGTCAAGAAGTAACCTTTGCGCCTCCCCCACCTTTTTTCTATATTGGAGGACAATCTTTCACTTCACATTTCAGGAGAGCGGCAGAATGACGCTTAAAGAAATTGAGCAGCAGCTGGGCGCGGAGGCCCAGACTTTGCTCGGGCACCAGTGCAAGGGGATACCCAAAGAAATGCTGCATCTCCCCGGCGCCGATTTCGTTGACCGGGTTTTCGTACCAACCGACCGCAAGCCCGGTGTCCTCCGTAATATGCAGATCTTGTTCAACCACGGCAACCTGGCCCACACCGGATACCTTTCTATCCTCCCGGTTGATCAGGGCATCGAACATTCTGCAGGAGCGTCGTTCGCCCCCAACCCGATCTACTTCGATCCCGAGAATATCGTAAAGCTGGCGATTGAAGGTGGATGTAACGCGGTCGCCTCCACCCTGGGCGTGCTGGGATCGGTCGCACGGAAGTACGCCCACCGTATTCCCTTCATTCTCAAGATCAATCACAATGAGTTTCTGTCTTACCCCAACACCTACGACCAGATCATGTTTGCCGATGTTGATCAGGCCTATGAAATGGGCTGCACAGCCATCGGCGCCACAATTTACTTCGGCTCGGAAGAATCCAAGCGACAGATTCAGGAAGTGAGCGAGGCATTCCAGTACGCCCACGAACTGGGTCTGGCCACAATACTCTGGTGTTACACGCGGAACGCAGCGTTTAAGACCCCGGAAAAGGATTATCATGTATCCGCCGACCTCACCGGTCAGGCGAATCATCTCGGGGTGACCATTCAGGCGGACATTATCAAACAGAAGTTACCGGAAAACAATGGCGGCTTCACGGCGCTGAACTTCGGCAAGACCCACAAGAAAGTCTATAGTGAACTGACCACCGACCATCCGATTGATCTCACTCGATACCAGGTTGCCAATTGCTACATGGGCCGGATGGGGCTGATCAATTCCGGCGGCGCGTCAGGACAGAATGATCTGGCGGAAGCCATTCGTACTGCGGTCATCAACAAACGCGCCGGCGGCATGGGATTGATCTCCGGCCGGAAGGCATTCCAGAAGCCGATGAAGGAGGGCGTGCAACTCATGCACACCATTCAGCAGGTCTACCTCAACAAAGAAGTGACAGTCGCCTGAGCCTACGATTCGTGTAGCTCTCTCCGCACCAGCATCAGCACAGCCGACTGCGGAACGATCAGGTACTTTTCTTCCTCAAACTCCACCTCGATCCCCTGTTCGCGGAGGAAAATCGCATAGTCCCCCTCCTGGGCCTGGAGCGGGATGTAACGCATCGGCTCTCGGTGAGCCGCCCACGGTTCGTCCTCAGTATAGTTGGGATTGGGAATGGCGTACCCCGGACCCACACGCACCACGCGCCCCATCGCCACTTTTTCCCGTTCACGCACGGAGGGCGGAAGATACAGGCCGGATTTGGTCTTGTCGTGATCGTCGTCGATTTTCAACAGGACCCGGTCGCCAACGATGACAAGTTCTTTGCGCAAATGGACCATGGCTCATCACATTGTTGGTGAGAGGTATCATGACAACATACCAAATGCAAGAACAAACCTCAACTGTGCGGGGACTTGATTCCCAGCCTCTAACTTTGTAGATTAAGCCCTGCAGAGACACCACACACCCCGATTTTACCTTCACAACCCCGGATACACATGTCTATTGCAGTGCGAAATCTCACCAAAACCTACGGTGGGCAGATGGCGGTCGACAACATCTCCTTTGAAGTCAAGACCGGTGAGATCCTGGGCTTCCTCGGCCCCAACGGCGCAGGGAAGACCACAACCATGAAGATTCTCACCTGCTACATGCCCCCGACCGCAGGCTCGGCTGAGGTGGATGGACTGGACGTGATCGAGCATTCTCTCGCTGTACGCCGGAAGATCGGTTACCTTCCCGAGATGAACCCGCTCTATCATGAAATGAACGTCCTCGATTACCTCGAGTATTCGGCACAATTGCACGGACTCCGGGGCGGAGCGGTCCAGCACCGCATCCGGGAAATGGTGCAGGTGTGCGGACTCGAAAGCGTGCGGCACAAGGACATCGGGGAAATGTCCAAAGGGTTCCGTCAGCGGGTCGGTCTGGCGCAGGCCATGATCCATGACCCTGAAGTGCTGATCCTGGATGAACCCACAAGCGGTCTGGATCCGAATCAGATCGTTGAAATCCGCAACCTCATCAAGAAGCTCGGCCGCGCCAAGACGGTCATTCTTTCCACGCACATTCTCTCTGAAGTCCAGGCAACCTGCGACCGTGTGCTCATCATTAACGAGGGCAAGATCGTTGCAGACGGCACGCCGGAACACCTGCAGCAGGAATTCCACGGCAACGAATCTCTGACGCTTGAGCTCCGGGCCGGCAGCGGCGATCCGCTCCAGGAAGTGGCCCCGCATCTGCGCACCCTGGCGTCCGTCACCGATGTGACGTTGCTGGCCGAGAAGAGCGGCGTTTCCCGTTTTGAAGTGTTTTGCGAGAAAGGGTCGGATGTGCGCGAAGCGGCGTTCCGGCTCGCCGTCAGCCGCGGATGGGTGCTGCTGGAAATGCAGCGTAAGGCGACCACACTCGAAGAAGTATTCCACAAACTGACGAAAACTTAATCTGCAGGTTTCTGTATGGCCTCTTTCGGTCTTTCCAACGTCGGTCCGATTTTCCGACGGGAATTGCATTCGTACTTCAACTCCCCCGTCGCGTACGTCGTGATCATTGTCTTCCTCGGCATCATCGGGTGGTTCTTTACGAGCAACCTGTTCTTGATGAACGTCTCCTCACTGCGGGTGGTGTTTGAACTCGTCCCGCTCATCTTCCTGTTTTTTGTTCCGGCCATTACCATGCGCCTCCTTGCCGAAGAACAGAAATCGGGGACGCTGGAATTGCTCACGACATGTCCGGTGCGTGACATCGAAATCGTGCTCGGCAAATTCCTGGCAGCCTGGGCACTGCTCGCGGCCGCGATTGCACCGACACTGTTGTATGTGTTTTCCGTCGCGGCACTCGGATCACTCGACATAGGCCCGGTGCTCACCGGCTATCTCGGCCTGCTCCTGATGGGTGGTGTGTATATTGCCATCGGCATCCTGGCATCCAGTCTGACGGAAAACCAGATCGTGGCCTTTATCCTGAGTTTCCTGATCATCCTCGCATTATTCCTGATGGATAAAGTGCTGATGTACGTGCCGGAAACATTTGCGTCCACGATGGAGTTTCTGGCCATCGACTCACATTTTTCCAACATTGCCCGCGGGGTTATCGACTCGCGCAACATCGTGTACTTCGCCTCGCTGCTCGGCTTCTCGCTGTACCTCGCTACGGTTTCCCTTGAACGACGGAAGTGGTGAACGCGCCATGACGACAACATCCACAAAAACACAGACGCTGATCCGCCTGGGCATCGTCCTGGCTATTCTCATCCTCCTGAATTTTATCTCCGTACGGTGGTTTGACCGGATGGACATGACCCGCACGGGGCTTTTTACGCTTTCGGATGCCAGCACATCGCTGATGCAATCGCTGGACGACCGGGTTACGGTGAAAGTCTATTTCACGGAAGACCTGCCGGCACCATACAATAACCACCGCCGCCAGCTGCTGGATCAATTGAACGAATACCGTGCCTACGCGCGGGGCAACCTGCAGTTCGAATTTATTGACCCGAGCGCTGAAAAGTCGGAACAGGAGGCGCAGCAGCAGGGGATCGCCCCGGTCCAGGTACAGGTGGTGAAAGAAGACAAATTCGAAGTCAAGCGGGCGTATATGGGGATGGTCTTCCTGTACGAAGACCGGAAAGAGGTGCTGCCGGTCATTCAGAATACCGCGGCCCTGGAGTATGAAATCAGCAGTACGATCAAGCGACTCATCACCCGCACGCAACGGAAAATCGGTTTTCTCACCGGTCATGGTGAACCCGGACTGCAGGAGCTCTCCCGGGTGCAGGAACTGCTTCGCCGTCAGTACGAGATTACAACTGTTGATGTCAGCAACGGCAACCCCGTTCCAGGAGACATTGCCTCACTGATTGTTCTGGCCCCGGGCGGACCCCTGCCGGAGGCACACAAGTTTCAGATCGATCAGTTCCTGATGCGGGGCGGAAAGGTTGCCTTCCTGCTGAACCGCGTCGACGCCAATCTGCAGAACCGGTCCGGCCGGCCTGTCGAACTCAACATGGACGACCTGCTCGCCACCTACGGTCTGCGGATTAATGCCGACCTTGTGCGCGATCTGCAATGTGCAAGCGTTACCATCGTCCAGCAACAGTATGGCCTGAACATGCAATCGCAGGTCCCCTTTCCCTATCTGCCCCTGGTCAATGCCTTCAGCAAGGGGAACATGATGGTGAAAGACCTCCAGAATCTCGTGATGTTCTTCGTCAGTTCGGTCGACACGGCCGCCGTGGCGGCAAAGGGGCTGCGCGCGGAAGTCCTGGCTATGTCCTCCAAGGAGAGCGGGCGGCAAACCGGATCATTCACGTTCGATCCTCTGCAGCAGTATACCCGCGAGCAATTTCAGGAACGCGGGCTCCCGCTGGCCGTTCTGGTGGAAGGAAAATTCGCCAGCCTGTATGCTGGCCGCCCCGCACCCGCTGATACCTCCGCCGGAGCACTCCCCCCGCCGGCAGCACCGCTGACCGGCAGCCCGGAGACGCGCATCGTGCTCGTGGGCGATGGGGATTTCGCCCGGGACCAGTTCATGGGAGGTAGTCGCGACAATCTGACTTTCTTCGCCAACATGGTGGACTACCTGGTCGACGATGCCGGATTGATCACGATCCGCTCAAAAGATGCGACGTTGCCGCCGCTGGAGCAAGTGTCGGACGGGACAAAGAAATTCGTCAAATACGCAAACCTTGTATTCCCGCCGCTGCTGGTCCTCGCCTACGGCGCGATTCGCTGGCGGATGCGTAAAGCCCGGAAGAAAGCACTGGAGCAGCAATGAAACGGAACACCTTGATTCTTCTCGGTATCCTCATTCTCCTCGTCGCGGGTGTGGTTCTTGTCCTGCAGAAACCGGGAGAACTCAGCACCACGGGAGCGAACGGGGAGGTCCTTGTCACGTATGATTCCGCGGCCGTGGACGGAATCGAAATCAGCTCTGCCAGTGGCCGGGTGATTCTTGAAAAACAAGGCACAGGCTGGATGCTGACCGAACCCTTGCGGTCAATCGCCGACGAGGGTGTTGTCACATCCACCATAGGCAAGGGGAAAACCATCGTCGTGAAGGGTGTCGTCTCTTCCAACCCGGCAAAGCAGGCGCTCTTTCAGGTGGATTCAACCGGAACATCGGTGAAGTTCTCAGGAAAGGGTGTTCCACTTGCCGCCTTTCGGGTGGGTAAACCCGGGCCCGCGTACACCGAAACATACGTCCGGCGGGAGAATGGCAACGAAGTATTCCTTGCAGAGGGAATGCTCGGTTACCTGTTCGCACGGCAGGCACGTGACTGGCGGAACAAAACGATTTTTAAGACCCCTCTGGAAACGGTCACCTCGGTACAATTCCGCTATGGCGACACAACCTTCACGCTCGATCGACAGGACAGCCTCTGGCGCATCGACGGCAGTCCGGCCGCCGCCGATCAGGTGGGCGGGTTCCTCGGATCGCTGACGAATTTTCTTGCCGATGACTTTGTGGACTCAACCCTGACAGTGGTTCCGCCGCTTGTTGCGGTCGTGGAAGCACAAGGAGTGCAGATCCGTTTCCACAAATACTCTTCGGGTACCGCATATGTAGTGACAACATCGAGGACGCCACAGGTGTTCACCATTCAAGAATGGAAAGCGGGGGAGGTGTTGAAGCGTAAGAACCAGTTTATGCGGTAAGCCCGCTAACACTTCTTATCGATGCTCTTACCTCTCATGCCGTTCTCCCCCTCGCGACGAGGGTGCCGGCGGCCGGCTCTGTTCCCGTCCTTCCGGCTTGTTCATCGGACGATTCTCGCCGGGTGATCCCATGCCGGGGCGGTCGATGCTCGGCCGCTCGTCACGCCGTTCCCGCGGCCGTTCCACACGCTCACCGCTGTTCAATTCCGGCGTACGCTCCGGCCGGGAATCATAACCGAGTCCACCTTCTTCCGGCGCACGGCGCTGGTTCAAGCGTCCCCGGTCATTCCACCGGGTGTCGCGCGTTTCCGGGTTTGCTTCCCGCCGGCGTGCATCAATATCGCGCGTGTCGAGCGACGGTACCCGTTCCCTGTCCCGCACATCCGCAGGACGCTTCGGGCGCTGATCACCAACCCGCTCTTCGATGCGCGGACGATAGACGCCGATCCGGTCGCGTTCGCCGTTCCGCAGCGCACGTGCATCATCGGTGCTGTTCACATCCACAACCTCTGCTCTGTGAATCCGGACATTCCCCTGGCGTTCGACGTACGAAATATCCGGCCCCCGTGTGACGATACGGCCTCCATCGTATCGCACATTCCCCGCAGTGCGTGTCCGGCCGATGAAGCGCGTGTTGTTCTCGGTGCGGTACACGTACTGATGGACGCCCGGACTGGCCATGAAGCCGCAATCCACAAACGACCAGTAGTGATAGGGGGTCGACCAGGGCCGCCTGTAGTACACGCCGAAGTTCGTGTCAAACACCGCATACGGTCCGAGCGGCGCCCAGCCGACACAATCACCGCCGTACCGCCACTCCACCCATGCGGGCGACCAGTCGTATCCCGGCAGCCACAGCCAGCCGTAGTAGTCGTCGTAGTACCAGCGGCCGTAGTGGTACGTGGCCCAAGCCCAGGGTTCATCGGAATCCCAGTACCAGCCCTCATCCGTCCATAACCATTGTCCGTTCACGTACGGCCGCCACGCACCTTCAACGTGGGCGGGACGCCACGCGAAAACGCCTCCATCAACGGGAATCCACTCTCCATGGGGCGCAAGCGACGAATAGAAAACGCCAAAAGACATGCTGAAACCGGCAGTTGCGGGGGATTGAACGAAGGGCAAAACGCTTACACAAAGCGCAAGAATGAAAAATTGGAGTAGTCGTTTCAAGGGGCCCTCATCACCGTAATGGTTCCACCTGCCAACGGGGGATACACCAATCGGCGTGCCATCGCGGAAGAGCCTCTTTTGTACGGATTTTGGCACCAAAACGGCACGTGCCGTCCACTATCCTGGCCATTGCATAGTTTTCTGCACAGAGGTCAGCGGACAATGCTCAGGAGTTTGAGGATGACTCCCTTTTGCACATGGAGACGGTTGCGGGCCTGTTGATGCACCACCGATCGCGCACCATCCAGGACATCGCTGGTGACCTCTTCGCCCCGGTTGGCCGGCAGGCGGTGCATGACAATACAATCCTTGCGCGTGTGTTTGAGGAGCGCCTTGTTCACTTGATACGGTTTGAAGACCTTTACCCGACGGCCCTCGTCGACACCGGGCCCGCTCTGCGGCCACACATCGGTATAGACCACGTCGGCGTCGCGGACCGCTTCCAGTGGATCACCGATCATCTCAATACGGCTGACACCTGTCGATTGTGCTTCTTCGAGCACCCTCGGGTGAGGTTCGTACCCCGGCGGGCACGCGCACACTAGCTGCATCGGGACCTTCGCGGCAAACTCGAGCCACGAATTGACAATATTGTTCCCATCGCCGAGAAAGACAACGCGCGTTGCCGGGGTAAACCGACCGCGCTCCATCAGCGTGTAGACATCGGCAAGAATCTGGCAGGGATGGACCAGATCCGTCATGGCATTGATGACGGGGACCGTTGCGCTGTCGGCAAGTTGTGCGCACGTCTGATGCCGCAGGGTGCGCGCGATAATCAGGGCGCAATACTCGGAGATAATTCGTCCGATATCATGCACCGATTCGCGTGTGCTGATACCGATGGTTTCCTGTTGCAGGAAGAGAGGGTGGCCGCCGAGTTGGACGAGACCCACTTCAAAGGACACACGCGTACGCAAAGAGGCTCTCTCAAAGACCAGAGCAGCCGTCTTGCCTTCAAGCGGACGCCACCCTGCGGCTTCGGGCGCCCGCAGGTCACCCGTCAGACGGAAAACATCTTCAAGATCCTCCCTGCTCCAGAGGGCAAAAGAAACGAGATCGCGCTTCATAGGGCGTTACACCGGTTGTGCAAGAATGACAGGAAGTGCTGCGGAAGGAACAACGACCGGACGAAGGCGGAAGCCGCTCCGCCCTCATCTACATGAACGGAGCCTGCGGGACCGCATAGGTGTGCACGAGAATGTGACTGTACAACTGCTCGCATGGTACACATAAACGCTGCGCAGGATCAGCATCCAGCAATTCCTGGTCAATGTGGCCCTTACAGGCAAGGCACATCCCGAATGTTCCGCTTTGCAGCCGGTCCAGTGCACCGCGCAATTCGTCAATGCGCGGATCGCTCTTGAACGCCAGAAGGGCGTCCAGTTCGCTCAACGAAAGCTGACCATCGACAAATGCTTCCCTCGCCCACTCCACACCGTACGCATCCTGCATATGGTCGTACAGGCTGGCGAGAACTGCGCGTCGCATAACACGCTTGCTCTTCTTCATGAGTGTACCTCCACACCATCGACGATCAAAGAACGCAATCGCGCACCGCGTTAAGCCCTGCCTGGGAGTCAAGTTAAGAAAATAGAACAAAAAGTCAAGTAATTTCCGCATAAATCCGCGGATTCTTGAATCAACGGAACTTCACCCCTCATTTTGAGGTTGATGAATATGGAAGTAAGACCATTATTTTTCATGCCTTATCAAAGGGGTTCACAATGTTGAGGATTTTAGCAATGAGTCTCATGACTTTTCTGATGATGGGAACGGTGCTCGGAGCCGCGCAATCGAAAAACACCAACGAGGGAGGCGTGCTGGGGTTCACCATGAACAACATCGACGGCAAGGAGGTGCCGCTCTCCAGCTACAAGGGAAAAGCCTTCCTGATCGTCAACGTCGCATCACGCTGCGGCTATACACCGCAGTACAAGGATCTGGAAGCGCTGTACAGGAAATATAAGGAGAAGGGATTTGCCATCCTTGGATTTCCGGCCAACAATTTCAAACAACAGGAACCGGGCACCGATACCGAGATCAAACAATTCTGCACCACCAATTATGACGTCACCTTCGACATGTTCTCGAAGATTTCCGTCAAGGGCGACGATCAGCATCCGCTGTATGCATTCCTGACATCGGAGAGCACCAACCCGAATTTTGCGGGTGACGTGAGATGGAATTTCACGAAGTATCTGGTGGATCGTAAAGGGAATGTGGTGGGGAAATTCGCGTCGGGCGTCGGCCCGGCATCGGAGGAGATGATCACCGCAGTGGAGTCCGCACTACAGTAGCAGACAGTCTTGCCTGGCTCTGGTCAGCAGAAACGCCCCCCCCCCGGTGGGGCGTTTCCTTTTTTGTCGTCACCGTTTCCGCGAATGGGTATGGGTCGCAAATCCATAGTATGCCTCGGCGCATTCAGAGAGTGTCTCGGAAAGCGTCGGATGGGGATGTACCGTTTCCGCCATATCCCGGGCTGTTGCGCCCATTTCAATCGCGACAACCCCCTCCCCGATCAGCTCTCCGGCTCCCGCACCCACGATCCCCACACCCAGAATCCGCTCCGTCTCCGGATCGATGATCAACTTCGTCAGACCATCCGTCCGGTCAAAACTCAACGCGCGCCCTGACGCCGACCACGGGAACTTGGCCACCTCCACCTTCTTCCCCTGTTCCCGTGCCTCGTCCTCTGTCAGTCCGCACCAGGCGATTTCCGGATCGGTAAACACCACAGCAGGGATGATAATGTCTTCGAATACACTGGGTTCTCCCACAATGACTTCCACGGCAATCCGCGCTTCCTTCGTCGCCTTGTGCGCGAGCAAGACGCCCCCGACAACATCCCCGATGGCCATGATCTTTGGATCGCCGGTTTCCTGGCGATCGTTGACTTTGATGAAGCCCTTCTCATCGCGCAGCACCCCGGTGTTTTCCAGCCCGAGATCGCCGCAGTTCGGCGAACGCCCGACGGAAACCAGGACGCCGTCATACAGCTCCGCTTTCTTTTCCCCGCCGCTCTCGAGTTCAACGTTGATCTGTTTCCCGGCGGTCGACATTTTCAGCACCTTGACGCCGGTGCGGATTTCCTTAAAACTCTGCTGGGCGCGGCGCAGCACCGGGCGTACAAGATCCTGGTCGGCCCCGGCAAGTACTTCGCCCATTGCTTCCACCACCACGACCTTGCTGCCGAGGATCGCGTACACCGTTCCGAGTTCCATCCCGATATAGCCCCCGCCCACAATCAGGAGGGATGACGGTATGTGTTCGATATTCAACGCTTCGGTCGAGGTCATGATACGTGCATTCCCCAGGTCAAACGCCGCGGGCATGGCCGGCACAGAACCCACCGCAACAATTGCACGGTCATACTTCACAAACTGCTGTCCGGCCGCAGTTTCAACGCGCAGTGTGGCGGAGTCTTCGAAGTAGGCATTGCCCTGGATCACCTGGACGTTCCGTTTCTGGGCGAGGCCTGTTATGCCGTTGGCGAGTTTAACCACGATAGATTCTTTCCATGCCCGCATCGCATTGGTATCAATCGTCGGTTTCCCGAAGTGAATCCCGCGGAATCCGGATTCCTCGGCCTCGCTGATAAGCTTTGCAGCGTGCAGCAACGCTTTGGAGGGTATACACCCGCGATTCAGGCAGACCCCGCCGAGCCGTTCGTCACGCTCCACGAGAATAACCTTCTTCCCCTTGTCGGCTGCATAGAATGCCGCCGCGTAACCGCCGGGGCCGGCCCCGATCACCACGATCTCTGTTGTAAGAGTATTCACCTTCGTCCTCGTCAGATCTTCACGTTTTCTTCGTCGAACTGTTCAAACGCACGGACAAGATCCACCATAAACCGTGCAGCATTTGCGCCATCGATCACACGGTGATCGTAGGAAAGCCCGAGCGGCAGGATGATCCGTTCGACGACCTTGCCCTCGCGGATAACGGGCCGCGCGACACTCCGCCCTATTCCCAGAATGGCTGCTTCCGGTGCGTTAATAATCGGCGTAAAAGCTCCGCCGCCGATGCCGCCCTGATTCGAGATACTGAACGAACCTCCCTGCATCTCTTCGAGTGCCAGCGTGCGCTGCCGCGCCTTGTCGGCGAGTTGCTGCACTTCAATGGAGAGCTGTTTCAAGTTCTTCGTATCCGCATCGCGAATCACCGGCACAATCAAGCCGTGTTCGGTGTCAACCGCCAGACCGATGTGGTAGTATTGCTTCAAGATGAGTTCTCCCGCGGCCTCATTGAGGCTGGCATTCATCAGCGGATGCAGTTTGAGCGCCTGCGTTACCGCCCGGAGCGCAAACGACGTTACGGTCAACTTTGCACCCTGTTGTTCGTACGCCGCCGCATACGCCTTACGCAGGGAAAGAACGCGTGTAACATCCACTTCGTCAAACTGTGTCACATGTGGCACACGGGTCCAGGACTCTACCATGCGGCTGCTGATTGTACGCCGCAACGTGGTCATTTTCTGCACCTGGACATTGCCCCAGCGCGAAAAATCAATCGCGGGAGACCGCACAGGGCCGGAAGACGGAGCCGGCGGCATCGCCGCCGTGGGCTTCAACGCCGTCTCCTGCAGCCACGCCACATAACGACGCAGGTCATCCATGACGATCCGCCCGCCCCGCTCGCTCCCCTTCACCCGACGGAGATCGATCCCCAGTTCGCGTGCCACTTTGCGGATGGTCGGAGATGCAGCCGGCAGAGGACCATCCGGCGCAGGGGAAGCATACACACCGGCGTCAGCGGTGAGCGGTACGGGCATCATGGCCGTAGGCAGGCCGATCGCTTCCGCCGGTCCAGCCTTCACGTTCCGCTCTTCAGCCGCTGCCTTGCGCGGCGGCGCTTCGGAGGGGCCTCCACCGGTAAGGGTCAGAATCAACTGACCGACCTTGATCATGTCGCCTTCGCGCACGTGGAGCTTGGATACCGTCCCGCTTTCCGGGGAGGGGATCGACGCAACCGCTTTCTCACTTTCCAGTTCGAGGATTGGCTGATCTTTCTTCACCTGATCGCCTTCCTTCACAAAAATACTCGCGACCGTGCCGGAGTCTGCTCCTTCACCCAGCCGCGGAAGTCGTATGTCCATGGATTCTCCTTGTGCTACAGGTCAATCCGCCAGGAACACCGGCAGAACATCCCCTCAACAAATCGCGGGAAAGGGCTTCTCCGGGTCCACACCCAACGCTTTGATCGCTTCTGCAACCACGTGCTTCTTGAGTCTTCCTTTTTCCGCAAGCGCGTACAGCGTTGCAACGACAATGGACTCGGCATCGATTTCGAAAAACCGGCGTAATGCCGCACGCGTGTCGCTGCGGCCAAACCCGTCCGTCCCCAGGGTGAAAAGGCCGCCCGGCACCCACGGCGCTATCTGGTCAGGCACCAGCTTCATAAAGTCCGATACGGCAACAAACGGACCCTGCTCTTTGGCGAGGACCTGTTCCAGGTAGGACGTCCGTTTGGATTCGGTCGGATGCAGCATGTTCCAGCGTTGTGCATTCAGCGCTTCGGCCCGCAGACTCTTGTAGCTGGTTGCGCTCCATACGTCCGCCGAAACGTTGTACCGCTCCGCAAGGATCTCCTGGGCGGACAACACATGGCGCAGGATGGGACCGCTGCCGAAAAGCTGAGCGGAGAGTTTGAGACCCTTCTGCCCCTGCCGGAACTTGTACAGCCCCTTTAGAACACCCGCCTGCACCCCCTCGGGCATGGGAGGCATCTGATAATTCTCGTTATACAACGTCAAATAGTAGAACACATCCTCGCCCTCCGCGTACATCCTGCGAAGCCCGTCCTGAATGATGATCGCGATCTCATAGGCGAATGCGGGATCATAGGTCAGCAGCGAAGGAACAGCGGCGGCCAGGAGATGGCTGTGGCCGTCTTCGTGCTGCAAGCCCTCGCCATTCAACGTCGTCCGCCCGGCGGTGGCGCCGAGCAAAAAGCCTTTCGCCTTCATATCCGCGGCCGCCCACACGAGATCACCGATACGCTGGAAGCCGAACATCGAATAGTAGATATAGAAAGGAATCATGGTGACGCCGCTGTTCGCGTACGACGTCGCGGCGGCGACAAACGATGACATGGCGCCTGCCTCGGTGATTCCCTCCTCGAGGATCTGTCCATCGGTGGACTCCCGGTAGAAGAGCAACGATTCGCTGTCCACCGGCTCATAGAGCTGGCCCTTCGGCGAGTAGATCCCAATCTCGCGAAAGAGGGGGTCCATACCGAACGTGCGGGCTTCATCCGGAATGATCGGCACAATATTCCGTCCGATCTTCTTGTTGCGGAGAAGGCTTCCCAGCATACGAACCCAGGCCATCGTCGTGGAAACTTCGAAACGCTCCGAACCCTTCAGGAATTCAGCAAATCCCTCGAGCGTCGGTACCTCAAGTTTTTCCGCCTTCAACGTACGGCGGGGAAGCGAGCCCCCCAGCGCACTACGCCGTTCTTTGAGATAGCGCATCTCGGGACTGTCGTCCGGCGGGCGATAAAAAGGCGTATTCACCACATCTTCATCGCTGATGGGGATGCCGAACCGTTCGCGGAATTCGCGAAGTTCTTTTTCGTTCATCTTTTTCTGCTGGTGGGTGACGTTTCTGCCTTCGCCTCCTTCCCCGAGTCCGTACCCTTTCACGGTCTTCGCCAGCACAACCGTCGGCCGCCCCCGATGGTCGACTGCCGCCTTGAACGCGGCGTGGACCTTCTGT
>Ga0315287_10001908_pt1 | contig 19526 bp, 16 predicted proteins | sample YL17G11_0_MG_FD_205037 | JGI IMG/M metagenome (GOLD analysis project Ga0315287, IMG submission 205037) | Sediment microbial communities from Yellowstone Lake, YNP, Wyoming, USA - YL17G11_0 | ecosystem: Environmental > Aquatic > Freshwater > Lake > Sediment | place: USA: Wyoming | collected...
CAGCTCAAGCCCTGGGTGTCCGGCACATGAAATCCGACGATTTCGAGGCCTGGACGCTGCTCGCGCAACACAGCGTCGAGGTCGCGCTCGAGGACTGGGTGCCCTCCGACGCGCCGGCCCGTCTGGGCGTGGCCATGCGCTACGGCGTGCTCGACGGCGGCAAGCGCCTGCGCCCGCTGCTGGTGCTGGCGGCCAGCGAGGCGGTCCATGGCCTGCCCGAAGCCGCATTGCGGGCGGCGGTGGCGGTGGAGCTGATTCATGCCTATTCACTGATGCACGACGACATGCCGTGCATGGACAACGACGTGCTGCGCAGGGGCAAGCCCACGGTGCATGTGCAATTTGGCCAGGCCCAGGCCATGCTGGCCGGCGACGCGATGCAGGCGTTGGCCTTCGAGGTGCTCACGCCAGACGGCGATGCCGTGCCGCCCGCATTGCAGGCCCGCCTGTGCGCGCTGCTGGCCCGCAGTGCGGGTCACGCCGGCATGGCCGGTGGCCAGGCCATCGATCTCGCCAGCATTGGCTTGAACCTCGACGAAGGCTGCCTGCGCGACATGCACCGGCGAAAGACAGGCGCGCTGCTGCAGGCCAGCGTGCTGATGGGTGCCGCCTGCGGCAGCGCGCAGCCGCGTGCCTGGCGGGCATTGGCCGACTACGGTGCCGCGGTTGGCCTGGCCTTCCAGGTGGTCGATGACATCCTGGACGTCACGCAAGCGTCCGAAACCCTGGGCAAGACCGCCGGCAAGGATCAGCACCACAACAAGCCCACCTATGTCTCGCTGATGGGCCTGGCGGCGGCACACCGCCACGCCCTCGAGCTGCGCGACCAGGCGCATGCCGCACTGGCCGTCAGCGGCCTGGCCGATGCGGCGCGCCTGGCGCTGCTGGCCGACAAGGTGGTCGAGCGAGACTCCTAATCCATGAGTGCCATGACCACCACCTCGCTGCTGTCGCGCATCGACAGCCCGGCCGACTTGCGGCGCCTGTCGCGCAGCGAATTGCAGCGGCTGGCCACCGAGCTGCGCGAGTACGTGCTGCAAAGCGTGTCCAAGACTGGCGGCCACCTGTCGAGCAACCTCGGCACCGTGGAGCTGACGATTGCGCTGCACTATGTGTTCAACACGCCCAACGACCGCCTGGTGTGGGATGTGGGACACCAGACCTACGCACACAAGATCCTCACCGGCCGGCGTGACCGTATGCACACGCTGCGACAGCTCGACGGCATCAGCGGCTTCCCGCGCCGCGACGAGAGCGAGTACGACACCTTCGGCACGGCACACAGCTCGACCTCGATTTCGGCCGCACTCGGCATGGCCTTGGCGGCCAAGATCAAGGGCGAAAAGCGCAAGGCGGTGGCGATCATCGGCGACGGCGCGATGAGCGCCGGCATGGCCTTCGAGGCGCTGAACAACGCCGGTGTTTCGCATGGTGGCCTGATGGCCGACATGCTGGTGGTGTTGAACGACAACGACATGTCGATCAGCCCACCCGTTGGCGCGCTGAACAAGTACCTGGCGCGACTGATGAGCGGCAAGTTCTACGCCACGGCGCGCGAGAGCGCGAAGTCCGTGCTGAAAAATGCGCCGCCGTTGTTCGAGCTGGCGCGGCGCTTCGAAGAACATGCCAAGGGCATGGTCGTGCCGGGCACGATCTTCGAGGAGTTCGGCTTCAACTACGTCGGTCCGATCGACGGCCACGACCTCGACTCGCTGATCCCGACGCTGGAGAACCTGCGTGACCTGCCCGGCGCGCAGTTCCTGCACGTGGTGACCAAGAAGGGTATGGGCTACAAGCTGGCCGAGGCCGACCCGATCAATTACCACGGCCCGGGCAAGTTCGACCCGGCGGTGGGCATCACCAAGCCGGCCACGCCGCCCAAGCAGACCTTCACGCAGGTGTTTGGCCAGTGGTTGTGCGACATGGCCGAAGCCGACCCGACGCTGGTCGGCATCACCCCGGCAATGCGCGAAGGCTCGGGCATGGTCGAGTTCCAGCAACGCTTTCCAACCCGCTACCACGATGTCGGCATTGCCGAGCAGCACGCCGTGACCTTTGCCGCCGGACTGGCCTGCGAGGGCATGAAGCCGGTGGTCGCGATCTACTCCACGTTCCTGCAGCGCGGCTACGACCAGCTGATCCACGACGTGGCCATCCAGAACCTGCCGGTCACTTTCGCGCTCGATCGTGCCGGCCTGGTCGGTGCCGACGGTGCCACCCACGCTGGCGCCTACGACATCGCCTACCTTCGCTGCATTCCCAACATGGGCCTGATCGCGCCGGCCGACGAAGACGAGTGCCGCAAGGCGCTGACCACGGCGCACCGCCGCAACCACCCCGTGGCCGTGCGCTATCCGCGCGGCGCCGGTGCGGGTGTTGAAGTTCAACGCACCTTCGACGAATTGCCCTGGGGCCGCGGCGAGCTGCGCCGCAAGGGTGAACGGATCGCCATCCTGGCCTTCGGCACGCTGCTCCATCCGGCACTCGCCGCCGGTGAGCGATTGAATGCCACGGTGGCCAACATGCGGTTCATCAAGCCACTCGACACCGAACTGGTGGCCGAGTTGGCGCGCACGCACGAAGCCATCGTGACCGTCGAAGAAGGCTGCGTGATGGGCGGCGCCGGCAGTGCGGTGATGGAGGCCCTGCACGCCGCGGGCCTGGCCACCCGGGTGCTCGCGCTGGGCCTGCCCGACCAGTTCATCGAACATGGCGATCCGGTCAAGCTGCTGGCGATGAACGGCCTGGACGCTGACGGCATCGCCACGGCGATCGCCGCACGCTTCGGCGCGCGGCCGGCGCTGGTGCGCGTCAAGAGCTGACGGCGTCACCCTGAAGGCAGGCAAAGGGCCGACTGCGACGCCGAAGCAAGTTTGGTGCGATGCTTGCACCGTACCCATCCCAGTTTGACGATGACCCACCCGACCCAGGCCCTGCACATTCCGGACACGCAAAGCGAGCGCGACGAGCGCCACCTGGCGATCCAGCGCGTGGGCATCAAGGATCTGCGCTACCCGCTGCAATTGCACGTGGCCGGGGCGGTGCAGGCCACCTCGGCGCTGTGGGATCTGGATGTGGCGTTGCCAGCCGAGAAGAAGGGCACCCACATGTCACGCTTCGTGGCCTGGCTGAACGACTTGACGGCGCTCGAGGCGCCTCTGGATGCAGCCCTGCTGCGCGAGCGCCTGGCCGCGATGCTCGAACGCCTCGGCGCCGACGAGGGCCGCGTCGAAGCGCGCTTCGTGTTCTTCCTGCGCAAGCGCGCCCCCGTGTCGGGCGTGCAGAGCCTGCTCGACTACCAGGGTCGCTGGATCGTAGAGGCGCGCGGCGGCGACACGACCGTGTGGGCCGAGGTGGCGGTGCCGGTGAAGAGCCTGTGTCCGTGCTCGAAGGAAATCTCCGACTACGGCGCGCACAACCAGCGCTCCACGGTAACGATCCGTGCTGAGCTGAAGGCCGCGGTCGAATGGCTCGAGCTGGTGCGCTTTGCCGAAGACAACGCATCGAGCGAGGTCTGGGCCCTGCTCAAGCGACCTGACGAAAAATGGATCACCGAGCGCGCCTACGAGAACCCCAAGTTCGTCGAGGACCTGGTGCGCGATGTGGCGCTGGCACTGAATGCGGATGCACGCATCGGTCGCTACCACGTGGAGGTCGAGAATCATGAGTCGATTCACAACCATGCGGCCTACGCGCGCATCGAACGCACCTAGCCACAGACCACGCCCATCGAGTGCGCCCGCGCGGCAACATTTGCGTCGAGTCGGCACAAGACCTGCGGTCTTGTTGCGCTGACGAGGCCGCACTGGTGCGAGCCCGTGCGCCGCGCCCACAATCCTAGGCTGGAGGAACACGTCAATGGATCAGGTCAAGCAGGGCACCGACGCCCTGTTCATTCTGCTGGGCGCGATCATGGTGCTGGCGATGCACTCCGGTTTCGCGTTCCTCGAACTTGGCACCGTGCGCAAGAAGAACCAGGTCAATGCGCTGGTCAAGATCCTGGTCGACTTCGCCGTCTCGACGCTGACCTACTTCCTCGTCGGCTGCATGGTGGCTTATGGCGTCAACTTCTTCATCGGCGCCGAGGGTCTGGCGGCCAAGAACGGCTATGAACTGGTGAAGTTCTTCTTTCTGCTGACCTTTGCCGCTGCCATTCCGGCGATCGTCTCGGGCGGCATCGCCCGAGCGCGAGGCCAATTGGTGAACCGGGGCAGCATGCCACGGGCACGATAAAGTGCCCGCATGTTCACCGGCATCGTTCAAGGCGTCGCCGACGTCAAGCAACTGACCGACCGCAGCGGCTTGCGCAGCTTCAGGCTGGCCTTTGCACCGCGGTTCGCAGCCGGATTGGCGGTCGGTGCGAGCGTGGCCGTCGACGGTGTCTGCCTGACCGTCACCGCCTTGCAGGGTGAGGAGGCGGCCGATTTCGACGTGATGCAGCAAAGCCTGGCGTTGACGGCGCTGGGTGCGTTGACCGTCGGCAGCCGCGTCAACGTCGAGCGGGCGGCCAAGGAGGGTGCCGAGGTCGGCGGCCATGCACTGTCGGGGCATGTCGATTTCACTGCCCGTCTCGCCGACGTGCGCCGGCCGGACAACAACCATGTGCTGCGCCTTGCGGTGCCGGCTCCGTGGATGCGCTATATCTTCGCCAAGGGCTACATCGCGGTCAACGGCGCCAGCCTGACCGTGGCCGAGGCCGAGCGCGAACCCGGTGGCGCCGGCTGGTTCGAGGTCTGGTTGATCCCGGAGACGCTGCGCATGACGACGTTTGCCGACAAGCTGGTTGGCGATGCGGTCAATATCGAGATCGAGCGATCCACGCAGGTGATGGTGGACACGCTGCGCGATGCGCTTGCGGAAACGCTCGGCCCTCTGCTGCCGGTGCTGCAGGCCCTTGCGCGGGAGCGCGGTCTGTAGCGTCCCGCTGGTGGCGGCTCGGCACGAACGCACGGCAGCCTCGATGCGCTCGTGCCGAGCCGAGCTGGTCAGGATCGCCTGAACCGCTCCGGCTTCAGTCGAGGCCGGTTGGTGTGAGTCAGGCGGCCAGCAACTGCCTCAGCACGAACGGCAGGATGCCGCCGTGCTTGTAGTAATCGACCTCGATGCCGGTGTCGATGCGCAACGTGACCGTGATCTCGCGGGTCTTGCCGCCCTTTCCGGCTATCACCAGTTTGGCGTCGCTCTGGGGCTTGATCTCCTGGCCGAGCACGACGTCGATCACCTCATCGCCCGTGATGCCGAGCGATTGCCACGAGTCCTTGCCCCTGAACTGCAGTGGCAGCACGCCCATGCCGATCAGGTTGCTGCGGTGGATGCGCTCGAAGCTGCGCGCCACGACGGCCTTGATGCCCAGCAGCTGGGTGCCCTTGGCGGCCCAGTCGCGGGAGGATCCGGTGCCGTACTCTTCGCCGGCGAAGATGACCGTTGGTGTACCGGCGGCCATGTACTTCATCGCCGCGTCGTAGATGAACATCTTGTCGCCGCCGGGTTGATAGAGCGTGACGCCGCCTTCTTCGCGCGAGCCATCGGCGCCGGCCGGGATCATCAGGTTCTTCACGCGCACGTTGGCGAAGGTGCCGCGCATCATCACTTGGTGGTTGCCGCGGCGGGCTCCGTAGCTGTTGAAATCGGCCTTGTGCACACCGTTGTTCTTCAGGTAGGCGCCGGTCGGCGAGGCCTCCTTGATCGAGCCGGCGGGTGAGATATGGTCCGTCGTGATCGAGTCGCCGAACATCGCCATGACGCGCGCGCCTTGCACGCCTGACGTGAGGGCCTTGGGCTCCATCGTGAAGCCATCGAAGAACGGTGGCTGGGCGATGTAGGTGCTCTTGGGCCAGTCGTAGACCTGACCCTTGGTGCCCTTGACCGCGTTCCACAGCTTGCCGGGCTTCTTGGTCACGTGGCTGTAGTTCTTGCGGAAGGCCTTCGGGTCCATCGCGTGCTTCAGCAACTGGTAGACCTCGTCGCTCGAAGGCCAGATATCGCCGAGGTAGACGTCGCGCCCGTCCTTGCCGTGGCCGACCGGCTCGGTCATCAGGTCGCGCGTGACGTTGCCGGCAATCGCGTAGGCCACCACCAGCGGCGGGCTGGCCAGGAAGTTGGCTTTCAGGTTCGGGTGGATGCGGGCTTCGAAATTGCGGTTGCCCGACAGCACTGCAGCGCAGATCAGGTCGTTCTTCGTGATCACCTCGTTGAACTCGGGCGCCAGGTCTCCGGCATTGCCGATGCAGGTGGTGCAACCGTAGGCTGCGACGGCAAACCCGAGCTTCTCCAGGTAGGGCAGCAGGCCGGCCTTGTCGAGGTATTCGGTGACGATGCGCGAACCGGGGGCCAGCGAGGTCTTGATGTGCGGCGCCACCTTCAGGCCGGCCTCGACCGCCTTCTTGGCCAGCAGGCCGGCGGCCAACAGCACGCTCGGATTGCTGGTATTCGTACAGCTGGTGATGGCGGCAATCAGCACGTCGCCGTTGCCGATCGTGAGGCCGCCGGCCGCGTGGTGGGCCCTGGCCCTGGCGGCGTCGAGCGTCGGATGGTTGTCGGCCATCTCGATCAAGTCGCGAGGTGCATCGGCCGGCAGCGCTGTCATCTCACCAGTTCGCGTGCCCTTCGCCACATGCTTGACGACATGGCGCAGGGCCAGCTTGGCCGCCGGCTGGTTGAAGCCGTTGTCGGCGATCGACGCGCTGAACAGCTCGCCGAACTTCTTGGACAGGTTCGTGATCTCGATGCGGTCCTGCGGCCGCTTCGGCCCGGCCAGGCTCGGCACCACGCTGGACAGGTCGAGCTTGACGACCTGCGTGTAGTCGACTTCGCCGGCCTTGGGCACGCCGAACATCCCCTGTGCCTTGAAATACGACTCGAAGGCTTCGATCTCGTTCTTCGTGCGGCCGGTGCCCTCGAAGTACTCGATCGTGCGCTCGTCGACGGGAAAGAAGCCCATCGTCGCGCCGTACTCGGGCGCCATGTTGGCGACCGTCGCGCGATCGGGCAGCGCCAGCGTGCGCGTGCCCTCGCCGAAGAACTCGACGAACTTGCCGACCACCTTGGCCTTGCGCAGGATCTCGGTGACCGTCAGGACCAGGTCGGTGGCGGTGACGCCCTCGCGCAGTTTGCCGGTCAGTTCCATGCCGACCACGTCGGGTGTCAGGAAGTACACCGGCTGACCGAGCATGCCGGCCTCGGCCTCGATGCCGCCGACCCCCCAGCCGACCACGCCGATGCCGTTGATCATCGTCGTGTGGCTGTCGGTGCCGACGAGGGAGTCCGGGTAGTAGGTGCCGTCCTTGCCCTGGTGCACGCCGCGAGCCAGGTACTCGAGGTTGACCTGGTGCACGATGCCGAAGCCCGGCGGCACGACGCCGAATGTGTCGAAGGCCTGCATGCCCCACTTCATGAACTCGTAGCGCTCCTGGTTGCGCTGGAACTCGAGCTTCATGTTCAGGTCCAGCGCCTTCTTGCTGCCGTAGTGGTCGATCATCACGCTGTGGTCGACGACCAGATCGACAGGCACCAGCGGCTCGATGGTCTTCGGGTTCTTGCCCAGACTCTGGGCCACGTTGCGCATCGCCGCCAGGTCAGCCAGCAGCGGCACGCCGGTGAAGTCCTGCAGCACCACGCGGGCGACGACGAACGGGATCTCGTCGCTGCGCTCGGCCTTGGCTTTCCAGTTCGCGACCTGCTTGACATGCTCGGCCGTGACCTTGCGGCCATCGCAGTTGCGCAGCACGCTCTCGAGCACGATGCGCATCGACACCGGCAGCCGCTTGACGTTGGGGAACTGCTGGGCCAGCACGGGCAGCGAGAAGTACGAACCCTCTTGGCCGAGGGGCTGGCGGGTCGAGGCGAAGGCGTGGGTCATGGTCGTTGGAGGTGGGGTCAAGAGGCTTTCGGGACGATGAGTTTGAGTCCCTTGAAGTAGTCGCGGAAGAAGCCCGCGTCACGCGTGATCAGTGCGCTGCACTGGAGCAGGGCGTGGGCGCCGATCAGGAAATCGGGCACGGCACGCGGTACGGCGCGTGGCTCCTTGCCCGTGTGCAGTCTTTCCTTGTAGCGGCGCTGCATTTCGCCGGCCCGGACGGCAGAACGCAGCTCGAGCGGTACAAAGCCGATGCTGGCTTCTTCGAGGATGTCGATCAGCACAGAGCCGTGGCCAAGCCCGGCCACGACCTCGCTAATGACCACCTCGCAGGCCACCACTGGCCCGCGGCTCAGCGCCGCACGCACGGCTTCTTCTGCGGCTTCGGCGCGCGCGTCCTCGCCGATCAGATCGATCATGACGGAGGTATCGACCGCGATCATCGATCGCTGTCGTCCGGAGCGGGGTAGGGGTCGCCGGGTGCGCGGCCGCGCAGCTCGCGCATGATGTCGTCGGTGGTCACGCCGGGCGGCAGCTTGATGCGGCCGCGCAGCCTCGAAATCGCATCGTTGACATCCTTGCGGATGACGATGCGGCCGCCTTCGATCTCGATCTTGAGCTTGGTGCCCTTGGTCAGCCCGAGGGCATCGCGCGCCGCCTTGGGCAAGGTGATCTGACCGCGTTCGGCCACCGTGGCTTCCATCGCATCCTCCGAAAAGTATGCTTGGAGTCTACATACTTTCCTTGGCCTACGCCAGCGGCAGGTATCGCGCCGACAGCACGCCCTCGATCCCCGCCAGCTTGCCCAGCACCGCCTCGGCCACCGGGCTGTCGACATCGACCAGGGTATAGGCCATCTCGCCGCGACTCTTGTTGACCATGTTGTGGATGTTCAAGCCGGCCTGGGCCATCGTGGTCGAGATCTGGCCAAGCATGTTCGGCACATTGGCGTTGGCGATGGCCACGCGGTAGTTCGATTCGCGCGCCATGTTCACGGCCGGGAAGTTCACGGCATTGGCGATGTTGCCGTGTTCGAGGTAGTCCCGCAGCTGCTGCGCCACCATGACGGCGCAGTTCTCCTCGGCCTCGCGCGTCGAGGCGCCCAGGTGGGGCAGTGCCAGCACGCGCTCGTGGCCGTGCAACGCTGCGTTCGGGAAGTCGCAGACGTACATGCCCAGGTGCTTCTTGTCCAGGCTGGCCAGCACGGCCCGGTCATCGACCACGCCTTCGCGGGAGAAGTTCAGCAGCACCGCGCCGGTCTTCGTCTGGCCGAGGTTGTCGGCATTGACCAAATGCCTGGTCGCCGCCACCAGGGGTACGTGCAGGGTGACGAAGTTGGCGTGTTTCAAGACCTCGGCCACGCTCGCGGCGCGCCTGACCTGCGACGGCAGGCTCCATGCTGCGTCGACCGTGATGTCGGGGTCATAGCCGAGCACGTTCATGCCCAGCTTGATGGCGGCGTCGGCGACCAGGCAGCCGATCTTGCCCAGGCCGACGATGCCCAGCGTGTGGCCCATCAACTCGAAGCCTGCGAAGTGCTTCTTGCCGTCTTCGACCTTGTGCTCCAGCGCACTGTCCCTGGGGTCGAGGGCGGCGACGAAGCGCAGGGCACCGGGCAGGTTGCGCGCCGCCATCAGCATGCCGGCCAGCACCAGCTCCTTCACCGCGTTGGCGTTGGCGCCGGGTGCATTGAACACGGGCACGCCGCGCGCACTCATCGCGGCGACCGGAATGTTGTTGGTGCCGGCGCCGGCGCGGGCGATGGCGCGCACGCTGGCCGGGATGTCCATGCCGTGCATGTCGGCCGAGCGCACCAGCACGGCATCGGGCGCCTTGACCTCTTTCGCGGTGTGGTAGCGCTCGCTGGGCAATTGCTTCAGGCCGCTGGCCGAAATTGCGTTCAGCACCAACACGTTGAATTGCCGCTCAGCCATGGGTGGCCTCGAATCCCTTCATGTAGGCCAGCAGCGCACGCACGCCTTCGATCGGCATCGCGTTGTAGATCGACGCACGCATGCCGCCCACCGACCGGTGGCCCTTGAGCTGCAGCAGCCCGTGCTCGTCGGCGCCCTTGAGGAATACGGCGTCCAGGGCCTCGTCGCGAAGCTTGAACGGCACGTTCATCAGCGAGCGGCAATCGCGCTGCACCGGGCTCTTGTACATGCCGGAGCTGTCGAGGTAGTCATAGAGCAGGGCGGCCTTGGCCCGGTTGCGTTCGGCCATCGCCGCAAGCCCTCCCTGGGCCTTCAACCACTGGAACACCAGGCCGGCGATGTAGATCGCGTAGGTCGGCGGCGTGTTGTACATCGAGTCGTTGTCAGCGACCGTCTTGTAGTCGAAGGCCGATGGTGTGATCGGCAGTGACTGCCCGAGCAGGTCCTCGCGCACGATGACGATGGTCAGGCCGGCCGGACCGATGTTCTTCTGCGCGCCGCCGTAGATCAGGCCGTACTTCGAGGCATCGATCGGACGCGACAGGATGTCGCTGGACATGTCGGCCACCAGCGGCACCGCGCCGACGTCCGGGGTGAAGTGGTACTCGACGCCGCCGATCGTCTCGTTGCTGCAGATGTGCACGTAGGCCGCGTTTGCATCGAGCTTCCATTCGCCGCGCGCGGGCACGCGGTCGTAGCCGGTGGCCGCGGCACTCGCGACGACATTGACGGCGGCATACTTCCTGGCCTCCTTGATCGACTTCTTCGACCACTCGCCGGTGTCGATGAAATCGATGCTCGTCTTGCCGCGCAGCAGGTTCATCGGCACGATCGCGTTCTCACCGATCGCTCCGCCCTGCAGGAACAGCACCTTGTAGCTCGCCGGAATCACCAGCAGCTCGCGCAGGTCACGCTCGGCCGCCGCGTGGATGGCGATGAACTCCTTGCCGCGGTGGCTCATCTCCATCACCGACATGCCCGAACCCTGCCAGTCGAGCATCTCTTCGGCGGCCTGGCGCAGCACAGGTTCGGGCAGCACGGCGGGGCCGGCGCTGAAGTTGAAGACACGGGTCATCTCGATGGGCTCCTGGATACAGACGGGGATGAAGTCGATTATCGTTGGCGCCATGGCGCCCTTCAGTTTCTTCTGGCACGACTACGAAACCTTCGGCATCGTGCCGCGGCGCGACCGGCCCGCGCAATTCGCCGGCGTGCGCACCGACGCCGAGCTGAACGAGATCGAAGCCCCGCTGACGCTGTATTGCCGCCCGGCGGCCGACATGCTGCCCAACCCCGATGCCTGCCTGATCACCGGCATCACGCCGCAGGTTTGCGCCGAGCGCGGCGTTGCCGAACGCGACTTTGCCGATGCGATCGAGGCGCAGTTGGCGCGCCCGGGCACGGTAGGCTGTGGCTACAACAGTCTGCGCTTCGATGACGAGGTGACGCGACACTTGTTCTGGCGCAACCTGATCGACCCCTACGCGCGCGAGTGGCAGAACGACTGCGGTCGCTGGGACCTGCTCGACACCGTGCGCTGCGCCTGGGCGTTGCGGCCGGACGGCATCCAGTGGCCGACGCGCGACGATGGCAAGCCATCGTTGCGGCTCGAACACCTGAGTGCCGCCAACGGCTTGGCCCACGAGGCTGCGCACGACGCGCTGTCCGACGTGCGGGCGACGATCGCGCTGGCCCGCTTGGTCCAGCAGCGTCAGCCCAAGCTGTGGGCGCATTGCCTGAAGCTGCACCGCAAGCAGGCGGTGATCGACGAAATGGGTGTCGGCCGGCCCTTCGCGCACCTGTCGGGCCGTTATCCCGTGGAGCGCGGTTGCATGGCGGTCGTGTGGCCGCTGGCCCCGCACCCGAGATTCAAGAACGAGGTCATCGTCTGGGACCTGGCGCAAGATCCCCGCGAGCTGTTCGCGCTCAACGCCAAAGAGGTGCGCGAGCGGCTCTTCACCGCCGCCGACGCACTGCCGGCAGGGCAGACACGGTTGCCGATCAAGACCATCCATCTCAACAAGTCGCCGATCGTCATCGGCAACCTGAAGACCCTCGGTGCGGCCACGACACGGTGGGGCATCGACCTGGACCAGTCGTTGCGCCATGCCGAAGTTGCAGCGCGGCAGGCCAACTCGATGGCCGGCATCTGGCCCGAGGTCTACGAACGACCGCCGCTGGCCGAGGCGGTCGACGTCGACGAAGATCTCTATGGCGGCTTCCTCGACAACGAAGACCGCCGCGCGCTGCAACGCCTTCGTTCTTGGCCGCCTGCTCGCCTGGCCGAACGAAGGCCTGCGTTCAACGACGCGCGGCTCGATGAGCTGGTGCTGCGTTTTCGCGCCCGCAACCACCCCGAGACATTGAATGCCGACGAGCGCGGCCGCTGGCAGGCCCACTGCTGCCAGCGCTGGCAGGAAGCGCCCGCCTGGGTCGACCGCATCACCGCACTGGAGGCCACGGCCGACGAGCGCGGACGTGGCGTGCTCTCCGAACTGCGCCGTTGGGAACAAGCGGCCCGGATCGCCGCGGGGGCAACGTGAAGCTGTTGGTGATTGGAGGGTCGCAGTTCGTCGGCCGCCACCTTGTCGCGGCCGCCGCTGCGCGTGGCGATCGGGTCACGGTCTTCAATCGCGGCAAGACCGCGACCGTCTGGCCCGCCGGCGTCGAAGCACGCCATGGCGACCGCCAGGCCGAGCTGTCGGCATTGGCCGATGGCACCTGGGATGCCGTGGTGGACACCTGCGGCTACCTGCCGCGGGATGTGGCGCGCATGGCTGAATGCCTGCGCGGGCGCGTCGCCTGCTACGTCTTTGTCTCCAGCATCTCGGTGTATGCCGGGTTCGAGCAACCCAACGACGAACACAGCGAGCTCGGTGTCATCGATGACCCCGACACCGATGTGGTCGATGGCCGAACCTACGGCCCGTTGAAGGCCTTGTGTGAGCAGGCAGTGTCGCAGCGCTTCGGCAACCGGGCGCTGCTGATCCGCCCGGGCCTGATCGTCGGCCCGTACGACCCGACGCAGCGATTCACGTACTGGCCGGCGCGTGTGGCGCGCGCCGCCGACGGCGAGGCGGTGTTGGTGCCAGGCACCTCGGGCGATGCGATCCAGCTCATCGATGCGCGTGACCTCGCCGCGTTCCTGCTGCACGCCATCGACGACGGGCTGCACGGCCCGTTGAACCTGACGTCCGCGCCACGCGCGTTGACGATGGGTGCGCTGCTCGACGCCTGCTCCGCCGCTGCCGCACGGCAGCCGCGCTGGGTGTGGGTTGCGGCCGGCGACCTCGATCGATGCGCACTCGAGCCTTGGACCGATTTGCCGGTCTGGATACCGGCCAGCGGCGAGCACGCTGCCTTCGCCCTGGCCGACACCCGCGCGGCGCAGGCGGCCGGCCTCCACTGTCGACCGATCTTGCAGACCGTGGCCGATTGCCTGGCCTGGTACCGTGGCCTGCCGTCCGAGCAGCAGTCCTTCACCAAGGCGGGGCTCAGCCCGCAGCGCGAGGCGCAGGCCCTGGCGAAACTACTTCGGGGCTGACGCCGGGGACGCCGCGCCGCCTTGCAGCAGGCCATCGCCCGGCGGCGCAGAGGCTGCAGCGGCCGTGGCCTGACGTTGTTTCTCGTGCACGCAGCCGTCGACGACACGCTGGCCGATCCTGGTGTCCATCAGCATCGACTTGTTCGCAATCTGCAGCATCAACATGCGTCCCTTCACATCTTCCAGGCGCAACGCGCCGGTCGACGACAGGATGGGTTTCATGGTCCAGGTCTGGGCCTTGAAGCGCACGTCGACGTAACCATCGTTGTTCGGGGTCAGGGTGACGCTGACCGACTGGTCGAACTCGCAGGCGTAGTCACCGAAATACGTCATCGCGGCTGCGGCCAGTTGCTCGCCCTCGGCCTTCGCCAGGGGCTCCTCGGCGGGCGCAACCTTCTTGGCGGGCGTCCTGGCCGTGGGCTTGGCTGCCTTGGGGGGCGGCCGGGTCGGCGCGGTCTGCGCCGGCGCGGCAAGAGTCAGCAACAGACCGGCGGCAAGGGCGGCCACGGCAGTCAAGGTCGATCGGCCAGTTTTCACGGGAATCTCCGGTGCGGGTACGTGCAATAGGTGGTGCAGGGGTGTGCCGTCTGGGATGCGATCGTGAGGTGGGCCGCACCCGTGTCTGGCCAGCGCTTCAGATCGTGTCGCCGAAGTACGCCTCGCGCACCTCGGCCGGCAACTGCGGGCCACCGGCATACGAGGTACGGTGCGCGCGCTCGAGCAACTGCCAGAAGTAGCGGTAGCTGGCGCGGTCGTGCAAGGTGTCGTGGTGGCGGATCGGCGCCCAGAGTGCGGCCTGCGCCGCGGTGATGATCTCGATGGCCTGGTCGACCTCGGCCACGGTGGGTGTGAAGGCATCCACGATCGGTCGGATCTGTGCCGGGTGGATGCTCCACATCCGCGTGTAGCCGAACTGCCGGCAGGCCTTGCCGGCGGCCTCCATCAGCGCCGAGGCATGCTTGAGTTCCGTCACCACGCAGTGCGACGGCGTCTTGTTGTTGGCGTGGCAGGCGGCGGCGATCTCGAGCTTGGCGCGCACCACCAGCGGGTGCTCGAACTGGCCCTTGAAGCCCATCGCCGAGACGGGGATCGCGCCACGGTGTGCCGAGACGAAATCCATCAGCCCGAACGACAAAGATTCAATGCGAGGGTGGGCGGCGATCGCATGCACCTCGTGCAACGCGCCATGGGTTTCGACCAGTGCGTGCAGCGGGACCGCAGCACCGCCGCTCATGGCGTCGATGGCCGCGGCGGCGCGAACGATGTCGGCAACGCCGCGCGGCTTGGGCAGCATCAGGTAGGCAGGGGGCTTGGCCGCTTGCAACACGATTTCCGTCACGTCGGCAAAACGCGGGTGGTCGACGGGCAGTACACGCACACCGACACGGCCGAAGCGATTGCCATCGCTGGCCAGCAACGCGGCGATGAGCAGCGCGTGCTCGACCTCGCCGCCGATCGGTGCCCCGTCTTCAGCGTCGAATGTGATGTCGAACACCGGCCCCAGCTCGGCCTGCAGCTCGAGGCTCTTTCTCATGCGCGCTTCGATACCGCAATAGTGGTCGCAAACCGGCAAGGCCGGCGGCAACGCATCACCCGCGTCGAACAGCGCCTCACGCGGGTGAAGCTTCGTCATTTCAGAGCAGGTGCTTGACGCCGTCCTGCTCCTCGAGCAGTTCGGCCAGCGTCTTGTCGATGCATTGCCGCGAGAAGGCGTCGATCGGCAGGCCTTCGACCAGCGTGAACTCGCCGCCGCTGCACGTCACCGGGTAGCCGAACATCACGTCCTTGGGGATCCCGTACTCGCCGTTGCTCGCCACGCCCATCGTCACCCACTTGCCGCTCGTGCCGAGGGCCCAGTCGCGCATGTGGTCGATCGCCGCGTTGGCCGCCGACGCCGCCGATGACAGGCCGCGCGCCGCGATGATCGCCGCGCCACGCTTGCCCACGGTGGGCAGGAAAGTGTCGCGGTTCCAGGCATCGTCGTTGATCATGTCCTTGACCGATGTGCCGCCGATGGTCGCGAAGCGATAGTCGGCGTACATCGTTGGCGAATGGTTGCCCCAGACGGCGAGCTTTTCGATGTCGGCCACGGCCTTGCCGGTCTTGGCCGCCAACTGGCTCAGCGCGCGGTTGTGGTCCAGCCGCAGCATCGCAGTGAAGTTCCTGCGCGGCAGGTCGGGCGCCGACTTCATCGCGATGTAGGCGTTGGTGTTGGCCGGGTTGCCGACGACGAGCACACGCACGTTGCGCGACGCCGACGCATTCAATGCCTTGCCCTGCGCAGTGAAGATCTGCGCGTTGGCCGACAGCAGGTCCTTGCGTTCCATGCCCGGGCCGCGCGGGCGTGCGCCGACCAGCATTGCGTAATCGGTGTCCTTGAAGGCGGCGGTCGGGTCGCTGTGGGCCTGCATGCCTGCCAGCAGCGGGAAGGCGCAGTCCTGCAGTTCCATCATCACGCCCTTGAGGGCGTTCTGCGCCTTCTCGTCGGGGATCTCGAGCAACTGCAGGATCACCGGCTGGTCCTTGCCGAGCATCTCGCCCGCGGCGATACGAAACAGCAGGGCGTAGCCGATCTGGCCAGCTGCGCCAGTGACGGCGACGCGAACGGGTTTCTTGCTCATGGCGATGACTCCGAGGGGGTGGGAAGGAGAGGGCGGTGATCGTTCGACGGCCGTCGCCGAAGCAGGACTGCGTGGGCCGCGTGTTGCAGTGCAAAGTGTAGGCCAGATGCCGCACCGGGTGAGGGTCAACCCGAGGTGCGTTGTCTTATAGAAGACATCTTTCCTGGACCGGCGGCGCCGGCTGTGCTGCAATCGCCCGCATGCCCTCTGCTGTTGACGCCCGCGCGGCCGCCCCGGACGGTGCACCCGAAGCACCGTCGTTCAGCCCGCTGTACCGCCAGATCGCGGGGTTGATCACGCGCAGCCTGCAAGCCAGCGAGTGGAAACCCGGTGAGTCCATCCCCAGCGAGCTGGATCTGGCGGCGCGCTACAAGGTCAGCCAGGGCACGGTGCGCAAGGCGATCGACGACCTGGCTGCCAGCAACCTGCTGGTCCGTCGCCAGGGCAAGGGCACCTTCGTGTCCACCCATGCCGAACAGACGACACAGTTCCGCTTCCTGCGCTTGGCGCCGGATGCCGCACCGGGGGCGGCCAAGCCCGCCCTGCATGAGCCGATGTCCCGGCGCTTCCTTGATTGCCGGCGCCAACGCGCCCCAGCCGAGGTGGCCCGTGCACTCGGCCTGCGCGGTGGCGAGCCGGCGCTGCGGGTTCGGCGCCTGCTGTACCTTCGCGGCAGACCGGTCGTGCTCGATGACATCTGGCTGCCGGCGGCGCTGTTCAGCGGCCTGACGTCGACCCGCCTTTCGGCTTACGAGGGTCCGATGTACGGCCTGTTCGAGGCCGAGTTCGGCGTGCGCATGATTCGTGCCCAGGAGGAGATTCGTGCCGTCGCCGCCGACACGACGACCGCGGCCTTGCTCGAGGTGGCGCCGGGCGCACCGTTGCTGTCGGTGCAGCGTGTGGCGTACACCTACGGTGACCGCCCGGTCGAGCTGCGCCACGGTCTGTACGACACCCGCGCGCACCACTACCGCAACGAGTTGGGCTGAGCCGCCGCCGGATTCGCCGAACCGGGGGCAGCGCAGCTCGTCGGCACAAAACCGCGGTTTATCGCATCATTGTTAACCGGGTGCTATCGCAGCCCTACACTGCGCCGGCTTCAAAAGAGCGGGTCATGGGCTCGAAAGAGGGACAACCAATGCGCAAGAAGGTTTGGTGGATCGGGGCAGTCTCGGTGCTGGCTCTGGCCGGTGTCGCGGTCGCGGTGGCGATGGTCGGCAAGACCGACAAGGCCGCTGGCGCCGAAGCCAAAAAGGGCAAGGACGGCAAGCCCGAGGTGACGCTGGAGTTCACCCAACGTGAGGTGGTTGTGCCGATGCTGGCCGCGATGCCGTCGACCATCGAGTTCTCCGGGCCGCTGGTGGCGCCACAAACGGCCATCGTGCGCGCCAAGACGGCAGGTACGTTGTTGACGCTGGCCGTGGCCGAGGGCAGCCGGGTTCGTGCCGGCCAGGTGCTGGGCAGCATTGACAGTGCCGACATCGGCAGCCGCCTGGCAGAGCGCAACGCGCTGCTCGAATCCGCCCGCGCCACGCTGGCCCAGGCCGAACGCACGCAGGCCAGCAACCAGCGGCTGGCCGACCAGCAGTTCATCTCACCGATCGCGCTGGAAACCTCGAAGTCGGCGCTCGATACGGCTCGTGCCCAGGTCCGCGCGGCGCAGGCTCAGGTCGACACCGTGCGTGTGGCTTCGCGCGACAACCAGATCGTGGCACCGATCGGCGGCGTGGTCGCCAAGCGCCACGTGGTGGCCGGTGAAAAGCTCAGCCCGGAACAGCAGGTGCTGACCATCGTCGATATTGCCCGGCTTGAACTGGCGGGCAGTGTGGGCACCCACGAAGTGTCCCAACTCTCGCCGGGCATGTCGGTACAGGTGTCGGTCGAGGGCGTGGCCGAGGTGGTGGCCGGCCAACTGGCGCGCATCGCCCCAGCGGCCGAAGCAGGGACTCGCTCGATCGGTGTCACCATCGAGCTGGCGAATCCGAAAGAGACCCTGCGTGCCGGCCAGTACGCCTTGGCCAAAGTGCAATTGGCAGACGCCACGCAGCGCCTGACGCTGCCGATGACGGCCGTCGGCAACACGTCGGGCCAGGACCATGTGTGGGTCATCGAGTCCGGAGCGCTCGCGCGACGCGCAGTCACGCTGGGCCGCCGCGACGAGCGCGAAGGCCGTATCGAGGTATTGCAGGGGGTTCGTCCTGGCGGCCAGGTTCTCGCAGCGCGTTTCGACAACCTGCGCGAGGGCGCCAAAGCGGTGGTCGTGGCCAGCAAGTCGGCCGCGGTGGCGTCGGCGGCGGCCTCGACGCCCAACCTCAAGTAGGCCGGGGTCTCGCCATGTGGATCACCCGCGTTTCGATCCAGAACCCGGTCTTCGCCGTGATGGTGATGGTGGCCTTGTGCGTGCTGGGCATCTTTTCGTACTCCAAGCTGGGCGTCGAGCAGATGCCCGACATCAGCTTCCCCGGCGTCTGGATGGAAGTCCGCTACCCGGGGGCTTCGCCCGAGGCGGTCGAGCGAGAGGTCATCAAGCCGATCGAGGAAGCCGTCAACAGCATTGCCGGCGTCAAGCGCATCACCTCGCGCAGCGGCGAGGGCCAGGGCACGATGAGCATGGAGTTCGCTCTGGACGCCGACATGGGCCGCGCGACGCAGGAGGTACGCGATCGCGTCGCCGCCGTGCAGGCCGGGTTCCCGCGCGAAGTGCGGGCCCCGACCATCGCACGCTGGAACAACGACAACAGCGAACCGGTGGTCAACGTCGCGTTGCTGTCGAAGACGCGCAGCGCGCGCGAGTTGTCGATCCTGGGCGAGAACAATGTCGGCAAGCGCCTGCAACGCGTGGAGGGCGTGGCGCGCGTCGAAATCAGTGGCCTGGTCACGCGCGAAGTCCGCATCGACCTCGACCCGGTGCGCCTGCGCGCCTACGGCGTGACGCCGGCGGAAATCTCTACGGCGCTGCGTGAAGCCAACGCCGACCAGCCGGTGGGCCTGCTCAACGATGCGACGCAGGACACGCTGCTGCGCGTCGAGGGTCGCGTGCGAGACCCGAAGCAGTTCGAGCGCATCGTGGTGGCTCGGCGCAATGGGCTGTCGTTGACGCTGGGAGACCTGGGCTCGCTGGTCGAGCGCGAGAAGGAGGCGGATTCCACGGCCCGCATCAATGGCCAGCCAGCCATCAACTTCAATATCTTCAAGCAGCAGGACGCCAACATCGTGGCCACCGGCGAAGCCGTGAAGAAGGCGCTCGAGGAGATCAAGAAGACGCTGCCGCCCGATGTCGAGCTGACGACGATCTACGCCTCGAGCGACTGGGTCAAGGGCTCGCTCGACGGCCTGAGGAACACGCTGATCGAAGGCGCTTTGCTGACGGTGGCGATCGTGTTCCTGTTCCTGCATTCGTGGCGCAGCACGATCATCACCGGCCTGACGCTGCCGATTGCCGTGATCTCGAGTTTCATCGCCGTCTACATGTTCGGCTTCACGTTGAACTTCATGACCATGATGGCGCTGTCCTTGTGCATCGGCCTGTTGATCGATGACGCGATCGTCGTGCGCGAGAACATCGTGCGCCA
>Ga0315287_10001909_pt1 | contig 19522 bp, 19 predicted proteins | sample YL17G11_0_MG_FD_205037 | JGI IMG/M metagenome (GOLD analysis project Ga0315287, IMG submission 205037) | Sediment microbial communities from Yellowstone Lake, YNP, Wyoming, USA - YL17G11_0 | ecosystem: Environmental > Aquatic > Freshwater > Lake > Sediment | place: USA: Wyoming | collected...
GCGCAACTGCCGCAACACGACCGCATTGAGGTCCTCTGGCGGAGCTTCCAGCTGGCGCCTGACACGCAGACCGACCCCACCCGCAACGCCGTGCAGAACCTGGCAGACAAGAAGGGCTGGACGCTCGACTTCACCCGCCAGGCAATGGCCGACGTGACTGAGCGGGCGAAACAGGTCGGGCTGGCTTTCGACTATGACAGGACCGTCGTCGCCAACACCTTCGACGCCCACCGCCTGTCGCACTTCGCGGCCAGTCACGGCAAGGGCAACGAAATGGCGGAGCAGCTCTTCAAGGCGTATTTCGTGGACGGCCAGAACATCGCTGACCACGGTGTGCTTACGGCACTCGCCGTCACCACGGGCCTGCCGGCCGACGAAGTAGACTCCGTGCTTGCGTCAGATAAATTCGCCGAGCCGGTCCGCCGCGACATCGACCAGACCCGGCGAATGGGCATCAACGGAGTGCCATTCTTCGTCTTCGACCACAAGTACGCCGTCAGTGGTGCGCAGGACACCACAATCTTCGTCCAGGCCCTGCAACAGTCCTTTGCGGAATGCAGGAGCATTCTTCATCGGTGAGATCCTCGAACAGGGCGAGCCGCTGTTCCACTCCGGAACACTGAGACCTCTCCATGCAGAGGCCCGTGGCTACTCCCAATTGGCGCCCAGCATTTTCCCGACATTGACGGCAGAGGTAACCGCATCTTCATGAAGCCCGTATCCGAAATGCGAGCCACAGAAGAACGAATTCAGTGTCCCGTTGAGAGAGGGCAGCGCCTCGATTGATGCGGTGGACTTCCCGTCATAGACGGGTGTTCTGAATACTTTCTGGAACTCGATCGACTCTTTCCTGAAACTGATGTTTGGATATTGCGTCCCGATGTAGCGACTGTTGTCGGGAACCCCGTTCTGGAACCTGTAGTGAGCGTTAATGGAGGTATCGATTTCACCTCCCTCATCGGAGTAAAGGTAACTGTACATTGCCCATAGATGTTCCGGTGGGTAGGCCGATGAGTCCGTGTGGACCACAACCAGACCTTCGTTGTATCGCCATGCCCCCAGAAGCCGCGTTTCTTCAGCCGTGGCGTCTTCTATCAACGCCAGAGCGCGATCGGCAGGACAGGCGAAGATCACTTTTTCGAATTGCAGTTCTTCACCGTCATCCAGTTTCACGGTCACGGACTTGTCTGCCCGGCTGACGGCTCTTACGGGTGAGTTCAGCCTTATCTTGTCCCTGAACGGATCGGCCAGCTTATCGATGTATTCCCGGGTCTTGCATGGCAACAGCCGCCATGAAGAGAATTTCCGCAGCGACCCAAACTGCTTTTCGATCTTGGCAAAGACAAATTCGGCGGGTGCATCCATGAGCTCGTTCCAGTACATGGATGTCATCAGGCAGACCGGAAGGATCGCCAACTTCGCAACGTCATCCTTCAGCCCCGGTAGAAATGTCAACGCCTGTCGCAGGGTCCGGTCCTTGAATTGACCTGCCTTGGACAGCCGTGCGCCCTTGCTGTAATTCCAGATGACGATCCCTTGCTGGAAGAGTGACTTGAAATTCTTCGCACTCAATATCGAGGCGGGTCTGGTCGTGTCACAACTCAGATAGTGAGTCCGTTTGGTCGTGAGATTCTGAAACGACTGGCTCAGGCCTTCCATGGGCCAGGTTGCTGATTCGATTCCCAGCTTCTTCAGCAATTTGCAGAAATTCGGGTATTCCAGCCTGGAGTAGAAGAACACCGAGATATCGATCTCTTCGTCGCTCCTGGTATCAAGCGTATAGGCATTGCCACCGAGTCTGTTGTCTCCCTCAAACAGGGTCACATCGTACCGTTCATGCAGAAGGTATCCTGCGGTAAGGCCGGCTATCCCTCCGCCAATAATTGCTATTTTCTCGGTCACTTTATTCCCCTCGTCTTCTTCGACCGCAGGTACGCGCTGCGCGGGACTGCGCCATCTTCGTCCGGGCCGTGCAACAGTCCTTTGAATAGACCGCCGCCGCTGCTTCTTCGTCACTGCCGCCAGCGGCGGCAGGCGACATCTGCGACCCGAGGGAAGTCGCGATCAGCACCCGTCCTCCAACGCGCGTTGCAGCATCGTGGCGGTCGTGACCGCCGGATCCCAGCTGACCGCACGGTTTCGCCCAGCCGTCTTTGCGACGAGCAAGGCCCTGTCCGCCCGATCGATGGATTCCTCGACGCTGACATCGGGTTCCAGTAATGCGAGACCGAACGAAGCCGTAGCGCGAACTGGATTGCCGACGGGACTGGCAACGATCGGTGTACTGGCGAGCCCGTCGCGGATGTGCTCGATCACCACCTGTCCGGCCACCAGATCCGCCCCCGGCAGCGAGATCAGGAACTCGTCGCCACCGTAGCGAAACACCTTGTCATACGGCCGCAGGTGTTGCATGGCGTAGCGCACCACGCCGGCCAGCACCTGGTCGCCCGTGGCATGACCGTAGGTGTCGTTGATCGCCTTGAGGTGGTCCAGGTCCATGAACGCGACGCAGCAATGCTGCACGTCCCGCCTGGCCAGCTCGCGCCACTCACGCAGCGCTGGCAGGATCTCGGCGCGACCGTAGGCGCCGGTCAGCGCATCGCGGTTCCGGAGCGCACCGGCGACCTCATGCCTCAGGGAATCCAGTTCGAGGTGCAGGCGCTCGCCGCCAGCCACGAGGTCGTCATAGTCTTCACGAGCGATCGGTACACCAGCGGCCGCCTCCCGCAGCAGCTGTGCCGCGACCTGGTGCAACCGCTTGTGCTCCGCCTCGATCGCCGCGAACGCCGGCTCCTCCCAGAGCGCGGCGGGCGCCTGCTCGTAATACCATTGACCGAATCGGCACTGACGGTGCGCGTTCTCCTCGAGGTCGTTCGGATCGCACGGCAGGTGGCAGACGATCGCGCGGATGAGGTTCTCGTGCCAGTGGGTATGATCGTGCGCGGCCTGTTCCAGCTGCTCCAGCGTCTTCCGCAACATGGCCAGGTCCATATCGAGCATCGATGTTCACCTCCCCCTCTATTACGCCAACCGCTCCCCGGCGATTCCGGGTGCCCGCGTCAGAGGAGCACGCCCCGCTTGCTCATCGCGCGGGCATAGATAAACAGCCCGAGTGCGATCACGAATATTGCGGCGGTCAAGGCGTGCGAACCGGCGTCTGCGAAGATCTCCAGTCCATTGGACAACACATAGTTGTGAATGGTGGTGACGACCATTGCGACCACCGAGACGAGGAACACCCAGACGGCGAGACGCCTGCGCAGCAGCAACAGCAATGCACCGAGAATGCCGCCCCAGACGGCGATGGCCCAGGCCGCGATCACCCACCCCGGAAGTCGGTAGAAGAACGCCAGTTGCTCGGGAGTGAACGCGCTCATGTACGCGGCATTCCTGGTCTCCGTCATCACATAGTCGAATGCGCCCATGGCATTCCACAGCACTGCGATGGCGCCAATCACCCACAGGTGCCAGGGGGTGGGCACGGTTCGTGTCGCCTGCAATGCGGTCATGGCATTCTCCTGATGCTCGAATGGGTCAAGGGCCTGACGGTCGTCCCGAGGATCGGACCAACCGTGATGATACGCGACGCCGGCGGGGCGCCGCCCGCCCTCGATCACGGGTGACTTGTCTCCGGCGCCACCGCCGGCGTTATCATCGGTCCGCCATGCAGATCATTGCGGTCTCGAACATCAAGGGCGGCGTCGGCAAGACGACCACTGCGGTCAATCTGGCCTATCTCGCAGCGACCAGGCGCCGGCCGACGGTCCTCTGGGACCTCGATCCGCAAGGCGCCGCTACCTGGACGCTCCGGGGCGAACCGGATGAGCGCGCATCCGCGAAAAAGCTGGTGCGGGGCAAGCAGGAACTCTCCGGGTTGGCCGCCCCGACCGACTACGAGCATCTCCACCTGTTGCCGGCCGACCTCTCCTACCGGGATTTCGACGTGCACATGAGCGAGCGAAAGCACCGGACGGAGCGACTGTTGCGGATGAGTCGCTCGCTCCGTGAGGCCTACGCCCTGCTCGTGCTCGACTGCCCTCCCGGCATGTCGCTCCTGACCGAAAATGTACTGCGCGCGGCCGACGCCATCATCGTGCCGATGCTGCCGGCGCCGCTGTCGCTGCGCATGCTTGAACAGCTCCTGGAGTTCGTCGAGCGTTCGGGATGGCAGGACCTGCGCATCCTGCCGTTCTTCTCGATGGTCGACCGCCGCAGGTCGTTGCACGAGGAAGTCATCGCGGATGCGCGAGCGCGCTTCCCGGTCATCCTGTCGACCGAGGTGCCCTATTGGAGCGAGATCGAGCGCATGACCGTGAGGCGTGCGCCGCTGCCGGCCTTCGCGCCCAGCAGTCCAGCGTCGCAGGTCTACGTGGCGCTGTGGCACGAGATCGTCGCCCGCCTTCCACCCGGGTGATGCCGTTTCGCCCCGCCTCGGCCGCGTTCGAAGAACTCCCGCTCCTTCCTAGCCGATCATCCCCTTCAGGCGGCGGGTGATGAGCGCATCGGCCTCGGCCATGATGCGATCGATCAGCTCCTTGCAGCTCGGCACGTCGTGGATCAACCCGGCGACCATGCCGCACGACCACGCGCCGGCCTCCATGTCTCCCTGCTGCATGATGCGCGGGTAGACGCCGCCGACCAGCACCTTCACGTCGTCGATGGTGAGCGCGTCGCCCTTTTCCTTCTCGAGTTCGACGATCCTGTCGACCGCCGAATTGCGCAGCACACGCTCGGTATTGCGCAGCGACCGCATGATGAGCCGCGTGTCGAGCTCCGTCGCCTTGACGATCGCCTGCTTGACGTTCTCGTGTATCGGCGCTTCCCTGGTCGCCATGAAGCGCGTACCCATGTTGATACCCTCGGCGCCGAGCGCGAGCGCCGCGACCAGGCTGCGACCGTCCGCCATGCCGCCCGAGGCGATGAACGGGATCTTGAGTGCCTCGGCCGCGAGCGGCAGCAGGATGAAGTTCGGCACGTCGTCCTCGCCCGGGTGACCGCCGCACTCGAAGCCGTCCACGCTGACCGCGTCGCAACCGATGCGCTCGGCCTTCAGCGCGTGGCGCACCGACGTGCACTTGTGGATCACCTTGACGCCGTGCTGCTTCAGCACCGGCATGAACGCCTCGGGACTGCGGCCAGCCGTCTCGACGATGCGCACGCCGCCCTCGATGATCGCCCGGATGTACTCGGGATACGGCGGCGCCACGAACATCGGCAGGAACGTGATGTTCACGCCGATCGGCTTGTCCGTCAGGTCGCGTGCGCGCTTGATCTCGGCCGCGAGCTTCTCGGGCGTCGGCTGCGTGAGCGCAGTGATCATGCCGAGGCCACCCGCGTCAGACACCGCAGCCGCCAGTTCGGCAAGCCCGACGAAATGCATGCCACCCTGGACGATCGGGTGCTGGATGCCAAAGAGTTCGGTGATGCGGGTCTTCATGATGGGCGGGTACTCCTGCGGGCGGTAACTTCTGCGCTGGGTACGTAATTGTACGCAACGGCTCGCCACGGCGGCGTCCAACTGCTAGGGTCCGATTCATGCAAGTGCAGCTGCCCCGAATCATCCAGGGAGGGATGGGTGTCGCCGTCTCCTCATGGCGACTGGCACGCGCAGTCTCTCTTCGCGGTCAATTGGGTGTCGTGTCGGGCACCGGCATCGACACCGTGGTCACGCGCCGGCTGCAACTGGGTGATCCCGGCGGCGACCTGCGGCGCGCGTTCGAGGCGTTTCCGGTCCGCGAAATCGCGATGCGGATCTGGGACAAGTACTTTATCAAGGGCGGCAAGTCGCCGGGCGTGGCGTTCAAGTCGAAGCCGGTCCCGACGGTCAAGATGTCCAGGGCGCTGCTCGACCTGATCGTCGTCAGCAATTTCGTCGAGGTGTACCTGGCCAAGGCTGGGCACGCGGGCATGGTCGGCATCAACCTGCTCGAAAAGATCCAGCTGCCGAATCTCGCGTCGCTGTTCGGCGCGATGCTCGCCAAGGTCGACTACGTGCTGATGGGCGCGGGCATTCCGCGAGCGATTCCCGCCATTCTCGACCGCTTCGCGCGCGGCGAACCCGCGGAGATGAAGCTCGATGTCGCGGGGGCGCTGCCCGGCGATGAGTTTCACACGAAGTTCGATCCGCGCCGGTACCTGCCGAACGGTCCGGGCGTGCTCGAGCGGCCGAAATTCCTCGCGATCGTGTCCTCGTACACGCTTGCGCTGACGCTCGCCCGCAAGAGCTCGGGCAAGGTCGACGGGTTCGTCGTCGAAGGATCGACGGCGGGCGGTCACAACGCGCCGCCGCGGGGCGGGATGAACCTCGACGCGAACGGCGAGCCGATCTACGGAGTGCGAGATACGCCGGACCTCGAGCAGATCCGCGCGCTCGGGCTGCCGTTCTGGCTGGGCGGGTCGTACGGCGACTCGGGGAAGCTCCAGCAGGCGCTCGCGCTGGGGGCGCAGGGCATCCAAGTCGGCACGGCCTTCGCGTTCTGCGACGAGTCTGGATTGGCGCCGGGGTTGAAGGCGTCGGTGCTGCTCGCGAGCATAGAGGGGCGCCTCAAGGTGTTCACCGATCCGCACGCGTCGCCGACGGGGTTTCCGTTCAAGGTGCTGCAGCTGGAAAAGACGATCTCCGATCCAGTGGTGTTTGCCGCGCGTGAGCGGATCTGCGACCTCGGCTACCTGCGGCAGTGCTATCGGCAGGAGGACGGCACCGTCGGGTATCGATGTCCGGCCGAGCCGGTCGACGATTACCTGGGCAAGGGCGGCCAGGAGGCGGACACCGTCGGACGCAAGTGCATCTGCAATGGGCTGGTGTCCACGGTGGAGTACGGGCAGATCCGGCACAGCGGCGAGCTCGAGCCGCCGATCGTCACCGTCGGCGACGACGTGATGCGAATCCACCAGTTCCTGCGGCCGGGAAAGTCCACCTACTCCGCGGACGAAGTGATCGACAGCCTGCTCCGCGCGGCCTGACACTTGCAGACCTGACACCGAAACGCGGCCGTCAGCGCCCGGGCTTGCGGCTGCCCCTCGGATGGATGCCGCGACTGGCGAGCGCCTGGCGCAACATGAACTCCACCTGCGAATTGACGCTGCGCAGCTCGGCAGCCGCGAGCCGCTCCAGCTCGACCCACAGCTGCGGGTCGATGCGGAGCAGGAACGCCTTCTTGTCCGGGCTCGCCATCACGTCAGGCCGATCGGTTCACCGAACGCCCGTCACGTGTACAGCGACCCGGTATTGATCACCGGCTGGACCTCGCTCTCGGCGCACAGCACGACCAGCAGGTTGCTCACCATCGCGGCGCGACGTTCGTCGTCGAGTTGCACGATGCCGCGCTCGGAGAGCCCCTTCAACGCCATCTCCACCATGCTGACCGCACCGTGCACGATCTTGCTGCGTGCGGCGATGATCGCCTCGGCCTGCTGCCGTCGGAGCATCACCTGCGCGATCTCGGGCGCGTAGGCAAGGTGCGTGAGCTTGGCATCCTCGACCGCGATGCCGGCCTGCGCGAAGCGGTCGGTGAGCTCGCGGATCAGGGACTGCGCCACGCGATCCTGCCCGGCCCGCAAAGTGATCTCGCCCGGTGTCAGGTCATCGCCCTCGTCGTAGGCATAGCTCGACGCGAGGTGACGCACCGCGGCCTCGGCCTGGATGCGCACGTACTGGTCGTAGTTCTCGACGTCGAAGGACGCCTGCGCCGTGTCCCAGACGCGCCAGACGATCGCGGCAGCGATCTCGACCGGGTTGCCGCGCTTGTCGTTGACCTTCAGCTTCTCCGACGCCAGGTTGTGTGCGCGCAGGCTGATCTTCTGCTTCTTGTAGAACGGGTTCGCCCAGCGCAGGCCGCCCCCGCGGTCGGTCCCGACGTACTTGCCGAACAGCAGCAGGATCCCCGCCTCGTTCGGCTGCAGCATGTACAGGCCGGACAGGACCATGCCCCCGGCAATGGCCAACGGCATGGCCACCCACAGCACGTTCGGACCGATTGCCCGGAGGTCCAGGAAGAAGTACACGGCCGCGAGCAGCAGGGTCAGCCCGATCGCGAGCATGAGGTAGCCGGAGAGGGTCTTCCGCTCGAGCTCCTCGGTACGCGGAGATTCCAGTGTCGTCATCGTTCGCTCCCTTTCGACCGGTAATCGCGGGCAGGGAACCCACGGCCGGTCGATGTCAAAGTGATATCACTTTGATAGAAACGACGGACGCTGTCAACAGGCGGCGCTGATCCTGCAATCCTGGCGCCAAACGGAGACTACTTGCGGCGCCAGCTCGGTTTCACGGCCAGGCGGACGCGCCCGACCTTGCGGTTCCTGATCGAGCTCAGCACGAGGTTGCCGTCGGCACCGACCTTGCACGGCACGACATAGACGCCGGGCAGCAGCAGCTCGCGCACGGCGGTCGCAGCCGACTTGCGCTTGAAGAGCGTCGCCTCTACCGGATCGTCGATGGTCCACGCGTCGTCCTGCAACACGTAGTAGAGCGAGAACCCCGGCAGGGTCACGCTCGCGAGCAGGAAACGGCCGCGGTCATCGACGTCCTTGATCTGGCGATTCAGGTCCCGCCGCTGGGCCGCGGTGAGCGGCGGATCCTTGTCGTCGAGCGTCAGCTTCGCCTTGACCGGTCGCTTGCGCTTCGTGGTTGCCATCTGCCGCTCCTGGACTCGCTCGAGTTGCGATCGCCTACAGTACCACTCCGTGACCCGCTGCCTATCGCCTAGGAGATCCGCAGCAGGACTTTGCCAGTGCGGCCAGGGGCGGTGGCAGCCGCCACGGCGGAGGACACCTGCTCGAGCGGATACGTGGCAGCGATCTCGGTGTGGAACATGCCCTCCACCGTCAGTTTCTTTACCGCACGCAGCACGCCGAGCAGCTTGAGCGGTGACTGCTGTGCGAGCCAGTTCGGCAGCAGGAACCCCGACACGTGCGCGACGGGCATCATCAGGTCGCGGCCGGGAATCTGCAGGGGCGCGTCGCCCAGCGTGCCATAGACCACCAGCTGGCCGTTCAAGCTGAGGCAGCGCACGACCTCGCCCGCAAGTTCGCCGCCGACGCAGTCGAGCGCATGGCCGACGCCGCGGTCGCCGGTGATGCGCGCGACTTCACTGATCAAGTCCTGCTGCTCGGTGACGATCACCGCATCCGCGCCGAGCGCCTTGAGTGCCGCGACATTCGCGTCGGATCGAACGACGCAGATGGTGCGAAAGCCGTCGCGGCGGCCGAGGCGCACGACGCTCTTGCCGAGCGCCGACCCGGCCGCGGTCACCAGCACGTATGCGCCACGCGGCACGCGCAGCACTTCCCGGATCAGGACATAGGTCGTGATCGGGTTGACGAAGAACATTGCCGCCTGTTCGTCGCTGACAGCGTTGGGCATCGCGATGGCGCGTTTCGCATCGACCACGACGGATTCCTGCCAGACCCCGTTCGGCGGTGCGCCAGCGATCGCGACACGCTTGCCGCGCAGCCGGCGCGCGAGCCAGCCGGAGCCGCAAGCGTCGACGACGCCGAGTCCCTCACCACCCAGCGCATACGGTGGGGCCGGGCAAACGGACAGTCGTGCCGGGTCGAAGCACAGTTGCGTGCCCGGGCCGCCCTGCCCGCGGTTCCAGATGATGCGTTGCAGGGCGGTGTAGTACGTCCCTCGCAGGTAGTTGAGGTCCGACGGATTGACCGGACTCAGCCGCATCCGCACACGCACCTGCCCGGGTCCCGGCTCCGGGACGGGGACGTCTTCGATGCGGATATCGGCGGGGTCGGTCGTGAAAGACTGGATGCGCGCGGATTTCATGACACGCATGGTACTCGTCGGATCCTGCGGACTCGATCACATATTGACGCATGGCTTCCGGCAAGCATTGTTTCGCAGCCGTCGCCGCGCTAAGTAGGGACTGCGGCTCGACCAGGACGGACCCTTGGCATTCATTATCGTATCTTCAGGCCAGACGACGAATTCGCGGATGCGGACGGTCCGCGCGTGGCCGTTGCTGGCCTGTATGTCGGTGGCGGGCCTGCTGCTGGCCACCTGCTGCATCGCACTCGGCTATCGACTGGCCGTCGCGAACGCCCCTGCCCGCCAGACCGGGCAGGCCGCGAGCCTCTTCGATCCCGGCCGTCCGGAGGGCCGGGCCCTGATGGAGCGCGTAGGCACGCTCTCCGGCCGCCTGACGCGGGTCGAAGCGGAGGCCTCCGACCTGTCGCGCCGCCTCGGCATGACCCGGCTCGCTCCCAACCCGCAGGATTCGGTGCCAGGCACCCGGTCGCGCAAGATTACGCCAGAGCCAACGGGCGGTCCGCTGGTGCTGGTAGCAGATATGGTCGCAGCCGCAGCCATTCCGGCCGACGACTACGGAACCGGACTCGCAAACCTGGAGACGGACATCACCCGACTCGAGGGTTCGCTGGAACACCTCGCCGACGCCGCCTCCGAGCGCGACCTCACCGACATGGCGGTCCCGAACCGTCTGCCAGTGCCGGGCCGGATGCCCGGGATCAGTTCCGGCTTCGGCGTGCGCCTCGACCCGTTCACCGGCCACCTCGCCCACCATATGGGCCTCGACATCCCCGCCCCGACCGGCACGGCGGTGCTAGCAAGCGGCGGCGGACGTGTCAGCGCGGCCGGGCCGCACGGCGCCTACGGCAAGGCGATCGTGATCGACCATGGCAACGGCGTGCAGACGCTGTACGGCCACTGCTCGAAGCTGTTCGTGCGCGTCGGCGACGTCGTGATGCCTCACCAGCGGATCGCCGCCGTCGGCTCGACCGGTCGCTCGACGGGACCGCACCTGCATTTCGAGGTCATTCGCAACGGGGTCCGGATCGAACCTGGCCGCTTCCTGGCGCAGATCCTGGCGCGGAAGACGGTGACGTGAGATCCGCGCGCAGTGCGTACACACGCAAACTGTCCTCGGCGCGCCTCGAGTTCGCCACCGATCGCGGGTTGCGCACCACCTTGCACGTGGCGGCGGTCGCGGCGCTGATCTGCCTTGCGGCGGCGACCGGTCTGCACCTGTACGCCACTGGCGACGCGCCCATGACGCGCCAGTACCAGCTGCAACACGAGAACGAGTCGCTGCGAGCGGACGTCGCACGGCTCGGGACCGAGCTCGAGATGGAACGCTCCACGCGCAAGGCGCTCGACGGTCAGGTCGCCCAACTGAACGAGCGCGCCAACGCATTGCAGAACCAGGTCGATTTCTTCAACGCGCAGGGCGGACGCCCGCGCAAAGCCCGCTGACGGGCAACACCACGACGAGGGGAACCGGATGTTCGGCAGGAAACAGCGCCCGAAGGTCAAGATCGCCAGGCTGTCGAGCCTGGTCGCGGCCGGGGTCGAGATCATCGGCGACATCGTCGTCACCGACGGCGTGCGCGTGGACGGCCTGGTCCAGGGCAGCGTGCTCTCGAAGAAGGACGCAAAGGGACTGCTCGTGCTGAGCGACAAGGGTCGCATCAACGGCAGCGTGAAGGTCCACGATGCCGTGATCAACGGCACGATCTGCGGCGACGTCGAGGTCGAGGATTTCCTCGAACTGCAGCCGAACGCGCGCGTGACCGGCAGCATCCGCTACGGCAAGCTGCAGATGGAATGCGGCGCCCGCGTCGAAGGGCGCCTGGAGTGCGTAATCGACCGCAGCGACGCGACCGACCGTAGCGAAGAGCGAGCCACGACCCAGAGCAACGTCGTCACGCTGCCGAAGGCGCTTCCGACCGCAGCAGAGGGCTGACCCCGCCGACTCGCGTCCCCGACCGACGCCCCACACCCGGGGCCTGCTGGCATACTGCCCCGCTGGAGGGTTTGTATTTGGCCAGCACCCAGACTTTGGTTTCCGATTGGCTCGCGCATTACGCCGTACGCGACGGCGACCGCCTCGCCGCCGTCGATCTCGCGACCGGACGCCGGCACACCTACGCGCAGTTCAACGACCGGGCGACGCGCCTCGCCACCGGGCTGCGCCACGCGCACGGCGTCCGCAAGGGCTACCGCGTCGGGTTCCTCTCGCGCAACAGCACCGACCACTTCGAACTGATGTTCGCGTGCTGGAAGCTGGGGGCGATCTTCATGCCGCTCAACTGGCGCCTCACCGCGACCGAGCTGGCGAAGATCGCCGCGGACGCCACGCCGAACCTTGTCTTCGCCGATGCCGAATTCGCGCCGCTGCTCGCTGGGGTGAACGACACGGCCATCGTGCCGCGAGACACCGACGCAACGCGCTGCGGGTACGAAGCACTGATCCACGGCCACGCGGCCGATGTCGTGATGCAGGACGTCGAACTCGGTGATGCCAACACGTTGCTCTACACCTCCGGCACGACCGGCGAGATGAAAGGCGTGGTCGGCACGCACCTGAACTCGATGACCAACGTGCTGCAAAGCGCCGCCATCGGCGTCGTTGGCAGCGACACCGTGTGCCTCACGTATGCCCCGCTCTTCCACACCGCCGGACTCAACAGCTTCGCGATGCCGCTGTTCCATTTCGGCGGCACGCTCTACGTCATGCAGAACTGGGACCCGCAGGCTGCGCTCCGGTACCTCTCCGATCCCGCGCTGGGCATCACCCACACGCTCGGCGTGCCGTTCCACCTCGCGACCATCGCAGCGCTGCCCGGGTTTGCGGCCGCGACATTTCCGACACTGCGCCTGATCGGCGTCGGCGGCGCGCCTGCCACGCGCAAGCTGATCGACCAGTGGGCCGCGAAGGACATTCCGCTGTCGCAGTCCTATGGCATGACCGAGGTGTTCGGACTCGGCTTCCAGCCCCCCGCCGCCGCACGCGACAACCCGTCAGCGGCCGGCAAGGGGTTGATGTACCTCGAGGTGCAGATCGGCGACGAGAATGGCCGCGAACTGCCGCTCGGTGAGACCGGCGAAATCCAGGTGCGCGGCCCGGGCGTGACGCCCGGTTACTGGAAGCGTCCCGACCTGACGGCGGCGGCGCACGTCAACGGCTGGTTTCACACCGGCGATGCCGGATACATGGACCCTGACCGCACCATGTACGTCGTCGATCGCGTCAAGGACATGTACATCTCGGGCGGCGAGAACGTCTATCCGGCGGAGATCGAGAGCCTGATCTCGAAGGTGGCGGGCGTCGCAATGGTGGCCATCGTCGGCGTGCCCGACGAGAAGTGGGGCGAGGTCGGCAGGGCCTTCGTCGTGCGCGTGCCCGGCAGGTCGGTTGAAGCCGAAGCGATCCTGGCCGCGTGCCGCGGCGCGCTGGCGGCCTACAAGGTGCCGAAGTCGGTCACGTTCGTGGACGCGCTGCCGATCAGCCCGCAGGGCAAGATCCTCAAACGTGTGCTGCGCGCATCCCTGCTGCCGGGAGCGAAGCCGGGAGCAAAGCCGTGACTGTTCGATCTGCGCGCGCCACCCTCGACGCCATCCGTGACCGTTGCGCCCTGCCCGTCATCGTCGCACCGATGTTCCTGGTCTCGGGACCGCGCCTCGTCATCGAAGCCTGCAAGGCCGGCGTGCCTGCTTCGTTCCCGACGCTGAATGCACGGCCCGAGGCCACGCTGGAAGCCTGGCTGACCGAGATCACCGGCGAACTGTCGCAACACCCGGGGGCCGCGCCGTGGATCCCCAACCTGATCCTGCATCCGTCCAATCCGCGCGCGGCCATCGATGTCGAGATCGTGCTGCGCCACCGGCCCGAGATCGTGATCACGGCACTCGGCAAGCCCATTGCGGTCGCCGAGCAGGTGCATGGCTATGGCGGTCTCGTGTTCTCGGACGTCAATTCGGTACGCTTCGCGAAAATCGCCCTGGACAGCGGCGCCGACGGACTCGTGCTGGTGTGCGCCGGCGCGGGTGGGCACACCGGCTTTCTCTCGCCGTTCGCGTTCGTATCGGCCGTGCGCGAGTTCTTCGACGGCCCGCTCGTCGTGGGAGGCGGCCTGATGAGCGGTCGCGACGCGCGCGCGGTCGAGATCCTCGGCGCCGACTTCGCGTACATGGGCACGCGGTTCATCGCGACGCCGGAAAGCCTGGCGAGCGATGCCTATCGCCAGATGCTGGTGGACTCGACCGCCGAGGACATCGTGCTCTCGGACAAGTTCACCGGCGTCCCGGCCAATTACCTGAAACCGAGCATCGTGGCGGCCGGGATCGACCTGGCGACGTTCGACCGCCGAGCCTCCGTGAGCATCGACCAGCGCGACGAAAGCAAAGCCTGGCGTGACATCTGGTCGGCCGGCCAGGGCGTCGGTGCCGTGACGCGCGTCGAACCCGTCGCGGACATCGTCACTCGCCTGCGCGGTGAGTACGCGGGCGCCACCGGACGCCACGACCGCGCCTGAGTTTCAGCCGCTCCAGCTCGCCGCTTCGTCCACGGCCTGGCGGTACAGGGCGAGTCCGGCGCGCAACAGTACGACCGAGCAGACCGCCGCGACGCCGGACACGATCGCGATCGACTGGTTGAGTGCCGCCTGGTCGCCGAACACGAAATCCGTGCATAGCGCGACCGCCGTCGGGCCCAGCGTGAGGCCCAGGATCGAGATCGTGAACATGTAGAGCGCGTAAGTCTGCCCGCGGATCTGGTTCGGCGTGATCATCACTACGGCGGACGCGCCAGCCGCGGTCGAGATCGCCGGCCCGATGCTCGCGGGGATCATCATCGCCAGCGTAAGCGACGCGGTGGGCATCAATGGCGCCAGTGCGGCGGTCGGCAGCGAGATCAGCGCGCCGATCAGCGCGGTGCGCAAGTGCGCGTCGCGGTAACCGCGGCGGTACAGCCAGTCGGCAAGCCAGCCGCCGCCGTTGACGCCGATCGGACCGCAGACCAGCACCAGCAGTCCGTAGGAGATGCCGACGTCGCGGATGGTCCAGCCGAAGCGGCGGATGAACATCGTCGGGATCCACGAGAAATACGCGTAGCCGATGATGGTCACGACCGACATGCCGACGAACAGCGGCACGTAGACCCGCTTGCGATCGGCCAGGTACTTCGCCGCGAACCTGAGCGAGACGGCGCCCTTCTGCCCGGCGAGCAGTTCCCGCCGTGGCGGCTCGCGGATCGTCGCCATCAGCGCGACGATCCCCAGGCCCGGCAGCCCGACCAGCAGGAACACGTATTGCCAGCTCTTCAGCGTGCCGACGATAGGCAGGTTCATCGGCGGCGCGCTCATCACGTAGCTGATCACGACGCCGCCGAGCACCATCGCGGCGCCCACGCCGAGCGATACGCCCATGTTGTAGAAGCCGATCGCCCGGCCGCGCTTCTCGCGCGGGAAGTAGTCGGCGATCATCGAAAGCGCGCTCGGCGTGAGCGCCGCTTCACCAACCCCCACGCCGATGCGCGCCACGAAGAACTGCACGAAATTGCGAGCCAGTCCGCATGCGGCGGTCATCATGCACCAGACTGCCACGCCGGCCGCGATCAGGCCGCAGCGGCTCCGGCGATCCGCGAGGCGCCCGAGCGGCACGCCCATGAACGTGTAGAAGATGCCGAACGCGAGGCCCATCAGCAGGCTCATGTGCGTGTCGGTGAGGCCCAGGTCGCGCTTGATCGGCTCCACCATCAGCGCAAGGATCTGGCGGTCGAGGAACGAGACCATGTAGGCAAGCGTCAGGACGACCACCACGTACCAGCCATAGGCGGTCGAACTCGGCGCAGCGTGCGAGGATTTCATGGCCTGAAAGCTACCACAGGCGCCGGCCGCCGTGACGCGGAGCACACGGTCTGCCAAGCCTGGATGCACGGCTTCCCCTACAATGGGCGGCATGTACTCCGCCGCCACCACGCAGCCGGGCACCTATGTCGACAGCGACCACCCGGCGATCATCGAGTTTGCGCGGCGTCACGCCGCCGGAACGACCGACGTCGATCGCGCCGTGTCGCTGTACTACGCGGTGCGCGACGGCTTTCGCTACGACCCGTACCGCATCGACCTGTCGCCCGATGGCATGAAAGCCAGCACCGTCATCGCCACGGGTCACGGCTGGTGCGTGACCAAGGCCGCGTTGCTGGCAGCCGCATGCCGCGCCGCGGGACTCCCCGCACGCGTCGGCTTCGCCGACGTGCGCAACCACCTCTCGACGGAGCGACTGCGCCGGAGCATGGGCACCGACATCTTCATCTGGCACGGCTTCGCCGAGATCTGGCTCGGTGGCGCGTGGCGCAAGGCCACGCCGGCGTTCAACCTGCAGCTCTGCGAGAAATTCGGGCTGCTGCCGCTCGAGTTCAACGGCCGCGGGGACTCGCTCTACCACCCGTTCGACCGGCAGGGCCAGCGCCACATGGAATACGTCGCCGAGCGCGGCAGCTTCGACGACGTGCCGGTCGCGCAGATCGCGGTCGACCTGGCAACGTTCTATGCCTCCTGGCTCGGCCAGCGCGAGTCGCTGGCGGACAACGACTTCCTCGCCGACGCGACGAGCGCCTAGCGGTACAGGTCTTCGATCAGGTCCCGGTATTTCTCGTGGATCGACCGGCGCTTGAGCTTCAAGGTCGGCGTGAGCTCATCCCCGCCCGGCTGCCAGTCGGCGCCGACGATCGCAAAGCGCTTGATCTGCTCCACACGCGAGAGCGCCGAGTTGGCCGACTCGACCGCCGCGTCGATGGCCGCTCGTACGTCGCCGCACCGTTGCTGCACCTCGGCATCGAGCGCCAGCAGCGCCACGTTGTACGGACGCCGGTCGCCGATGCACACCGCATGCGCGATGAGCGGGCTCGCCGACCTCAGGTGCTGCTCGATGTTCGCCGGCGACATGTTCTTGCCGGCCGAATTGATGATGATCTCCTTCTTGCGATCGACGATCGTCACGTAGCCGTCGGCGTCGATCGTCGCGACATCTCCGGTGTGCAACCAGCCGTCCGCATCGAGCGCCTCGGCGGTGTGCTCCGCGTCGCCGCGGTAGCCCTTCATCACGAGCGGCGCCTTCACCAGCATCTCGCCGTCCGCAGCGATCCGCAGGTGCACGCCCGGCAACGCCTTGCCGACGGTGCCGATACGGACCGCATCGAGCGGGTTCATTGTTGCGAAACAGGAGGCCTCCGACATGCCCCAGCCCTCGACGACCGGCACTCCGAGGTCGCTGAAGAAGCGCAGCACGTCGGGCGCCACGGGCGCGGCCGAGGAAACACACCACTCGGTACGTTCCAGCCCGATGGCGCTGCGCGCTGCCGCCCTGGCCTGCTCGGGGAGCCTTGCGGGGTCCGTGATACCGACCGCCTCGAGCCCGGCCTTCAGCTTTTCCCACACGCGCGGAACCCCTCCGAACAAGGTGGGCCGCACCTCCGCCATCGCCATGCCGATCTGCCGGTGGTCCGGGATCGACGTGATCTCGATACCGAAGCAGATCGACGCGCAGTAGTGGCTGAGCGTCCTGTCGCCGACGTGGGCGCTCGGCAGGTAGGAGATGGCCCGGCCGCCCGGGGTGATCGGCAACACCTGCGCCACGGCGCGGCATTGGAACAGCACGCTGGCGTGCGTGAGCTGGGTCGCCTTGGGCGGTCCCGTCGTACCCGACGTGTAGATCAGCGTGACGACATCGTCCGGCTCGACGGCACGCCAGGCTGCATCGAAATCGAAGCCTTGCGCTTGCCTGAGCATCAACTCCGACAGCGGCATCATCCCGTCCTGGTCGCCGTCGACCAGCACGATGTGCTCGAGTTCCGGCGTGCGTGCCGCGAGCACGTTCGCCAGGAATCGTCGCTCGGTGACGATGACCCGGTTGCCGGCGTTGCGAAACAGGTGTGCGACCTGCTCCGGGCTCGACGTGTTGTAAATGGAGAATGGCACCGCACCGAGGTGCATGGCCGCGGTGTCCACGATGTTGAACTCCGGCCGGTTCACGAGCATGAGGCCGACGGTGTCGCCGCGCCTCACGCCCAACGTGTGCAGGCCACCCGCCAGCGCCCGCACCTGCGCGGCGTATTCGGCGAACGTGACCTGCAACTCGCCACCGAGCGTGCGATGCGCCACCTGGTCCGGGCGCTCGGCGGCCGTGACCTGGAACGCGCCGCAAAGTGTCTGCTCATCGAGCGCCGCGACACCGCGGACTGCCTGCGAGATCCCTCTCACGTGATCATTCTCCCTGATGCGGCCACGGCGACAGCGGACGGCTCACTCCCGGCGCGATCGGCTCACCCCCGTCCCGTTCCCTGACGGCCTGCTTGAAACCGGCCTTTTCCGCGCGCTGCTTGAACCACATGCCTTCCGGGCTGTGCCGCGTGATGCCATCGAACAACGTGGCGAAACGCTGCGTATTTGCCAGTCCCATCGCATCGTACGCCTGGTTGACCATGAGCTTCTGCATCATCAGCTGGTTCTTCGGCACGGCCGCCATGCGCTCGGCAATGGCTGCGACCCGCGCGTCGAGCGCGGACCGCGGCACGGCCTCGAGCACGAGGCCCAGCCGGACAGCCTCGCGCCCATCCACGAGGTCGCCGGTCAGCAACATGCGTTTGGCGCGCTCGGCACCGAGCCGGTACACCCACATCGCGGTCGTCGGACATCCCCACACACGCGCCGGCGGGTAGCCGATGACGGCCTCCTCGGCCATGACCACCAGATCGCAGCAGAGCGCGATGTCGCTGCCGCCGGCGACTGCCGGGCCATGCACCCTGGCGATCGTCGGCTTGTAGCTGCGCCAGAGCGACATGAACTGCTGCGTGAACTCGTACATGCCGAAGAAATCAGCCATCGGGTCCCAGGGCCGCCCGTCGCCGCCGAGTTGCGACCCGGGCTGCTCGCCAGCCGCCTCGGCGAACTCCTTGAGGTCGTAGCCGCTGCAGAACCCCTCGCCTGCGCCGGCCAGGATGATCACGTGGACTGCGTCGTCGCGGTTGGCCCGATCGACCGAGGCCGCGATCTCGCCCGGCATGTCCAGGCTGATCGCGTTCATCCGCCCCGGACGGTCGAGCGTGATCGTGGCGACACGCCCGTCCGTGGCGTAGCGAATCGACTTGTAGGCCATCTCCCCTCCGTCAGGCCTGCCAGACGATCTTGCGGCGCTGGGCGACCCACTGCTCGTAGTGCTCGGCGTAGACCGCCTCGATGCGATTGCGCTTGACCTTGAACGTGGGCGTGACGAGGTCGTTCTCCACCGTCCACACCTGCGTAATCATGACCAGGCAGTCGAGCTGCTCGTGCGGGTCGAGGGTGGAGTTGATGTCTGCCAGGTGCGCCGCCAGCGAGGCCTCGAGCGCCGCGCGTCCCTCCGGATCTCCCGCCCGCTGCACGGCCTCCGCATTGAGCATCACCAGCGCCACCGGCTGCCCGAGGTTCGGTCCGGTCACGCAGCAGGCCTCGATCGCGCCGTGCGTCACGAGCCGGTCCTCGATCGGCGCGGGCGTGACGTACTTGCCCTTGCTGGTCTTGAAGATGTCCTTGACGCGACCCACTATGCGAAGGTTGCCCTTCGAGTCGAGCGCGCCCTTGTCGCCCGTGCGCAGCCAGCCATCCGCAGTGAGTGCCTGCTGCGTGAGTTCCGGATCCTTGTAGTAGCCGAGCATCGTGCCGGGGCTCGAGACCTCCACTTCGCCGCTGGCCGGGTCGATGCGGCTGAGCACGCCCTCGTAGGGCTGGCCGACCG
>Ga0315287_10001910_pt1 | contig 19508 bp, 18 predicted proteins | sample YL17G11_0_MG_FD_205037 | JGI IMG/M metagenome (GOLD analysis project Ga0315287, IMG submission 205037) | Sediment microbial communities from Yellowstone Lake, YNP, Wyoming, USA - YL17G11_0 | ecosystem: Environmental > Aquatic > Freshwater > Lake > Sediment | place: USA: Wyoming | collected...
ATTTTCTTACCCCGATAGGTGCCGTCGGGATACCCCCGGTCACGCCCTGTCTGATCAGGTCATAAACCGCGTCATAGGCCCAGTGCCCCTCTGGCACATCGCGCAGGTAAACCTCTTTGCCAATAACCGGACCGCACAAGAATAATAAGACCACTATGAGGAAGGCTTTTTTCACAAAAAAATTATATCACATTTATACCGGCTATTCTTCAGATAGTATGCTTATTTATTTGCGACTAGTTTTTGATTTTTATTGAAGTAATAATTAAAGTGTCTCTTATTGATCTCTAATTTTGGCGCCTCCCGAAAACCCGAAATAAAGCGGCCCGAATCTTCACGATATTCCGAATATTCACGAATATATTGGAATTTAAGATTTGGGAAGATTAGAGAATTAGGGACGATTAGGGTTTCCGTATTCGGGTTTTAGGGATATGGCCAAATTAGTGATGGATTCGAGTAACTTCAAAAGAGTATAGCTGAATGAAAGAGAAGGACTTTCCTAAATTTGGCAAACTTTTTGCTGATGATCCATATACACCTTGAAAAAAGATCAGAATTAGATATAATTCGGAACGAGCGCCTTATCATATGCAAGTCGATCTACAAAAACTCAAATTTTATATTTACACCAAATGGGTCGTTTTGACCTTAGCCTGCGCGATTATCATTCTTGAACTGATAATGCGGATGGTTGATTTAGCCCCCCTTCTTTCCTCCTTTCTAGCCCTGGGCGGATTAGCGATAATCAATTATTGGCTCAATCGCTCGGTAAAGAGGAAAAGGATCCCTTTTTTCCTGCCCTATCTGGCTCTGAGCATCGATTTGCTTTTTGTAATCGTTGCCCTTTATTTTAATGGCGGCATTGAAAATACCTGGCTTTTTTTCCCGGTCCTGATTATTTTTGTGTCTGGTTATCTTCTGGACCTGCAAACCAGTTTAATCTTTGCCCTAAGCTCATTTTTCGCCGTTGTGGCAATGTTTCTTTTGGAAAATACCGGAGCCATTCCGCATTTTAACGCCTATGGCATTCCCACCCTTTACTGGAAATACCCGGCTTACATCAAAGATTATTTAATCGGCATGTTCTTCCTTTACTTTGCCGCGGCCGTGCTAAGCGGCTACCTCAATCGTCGCATGCAGGAATCATCCTTGCAGCTCGAGAAAGCGCTCAAAGATTCTAATATCTCCCGCAATGAACTGGAGACTTCCCGTAAAGCCATGTTGAATGTGATGGATGATCTTGAGAATGCCAGGGAACAATTAGATCAACGGGTCAAAGAGAGAACCGCCCAGCTCGAAGAAGCTAAAGCCACTCTGGAGGGAAAAGTCGTCGAACGGACGGCGGATCTGGAAGCCAGCCGCAAAGCCATTATGCACATGATGAAAGATCTCAAAGAGGACGTGGCCAAACTGCAGGTGGTTGACCGGATGAAAACCGAATTCCTTTCGCTGGTGTCGCATGAGCTCCGAACCCCGCTCACTCCCATCAAAGGTTATTTATATCTCATCCTGACCGGCAAGATGGGAGAAATCAATCCCGAACAGAAAAACGCGCTGGAGATCGTGCGGCGCCAGAGCGAGCACCTTCATTCCATGATCGATAACATTCTGGATATTTCCCGTTTTGAACTGGGCAAACCGATCCCGGTCAATCTGGAACCGATCTCAATCAAACAGATCATCGAAGAGACGGCGGAAGCGGTGGTCATCCAGGCCAAACAACGGGGGATCGATCTGGTCCTCGATATCCAATCAGACCTTCCCACCATACTAGGAGATAGTGTAAAATTAAAGCGGGTGGTCACCAACCTGGTCGGGAACGCTCTCAAGTTCACGCCCGAGGGCGGAGCGATAAAAGTAAAATCTTTTGTGTATGGAACCAATATTCAGGTAGAGGTGGTCGACACCGGAATCGGGATCGATAAAGATAATCTGGGCAAGATCTTTGAGAAATTTTATCAGGTAGACAGTTCCACCACCCGGGCGACCGGCGGGATCGGAATGGGTTTGACAATTTGCAAAGAACTAGTAGCATTACATGGGGGAAAGATCTGGGCCGAATCGGAAGGGATTAGCAGAGGATCGAAATTTATTTTTCTGTTGCCGATTAAAAAGGAGGAAAATTGATATGGCTAAAAGAGTACTAATTATAGAGGACCACCGTGAGACGGCGGAAATGATCTCCAGCATTCTGCAGTCCGAAGGGCTGGAGACCCTGACCGCGGAAAATGGTCAGATCGGGGTGGAAAAAACTTTCGCCGAAAAACCGGACCTGATCCTGCTCGACATTATGATGCCGATCATGAGCGGCTTCGAAGTTTATCAGAAGGTAAAATCTAATCCTGAAACCAAAGATATCCCCATTATCATTGTTTCGGTAAAAGTTTCCGACCGCAGCATCAAGGAGAATCCGGATATCGGAGCGGAAGCATACCTACCTAAACCTTTTGATCCGGTTGAATTAGTTAAAACCGTCAAGAAACATCTGGGAATTTAATTTTTTAAAACTCATTTTATCCTCAAAAATAAATGAGTTTAATAATCTTTTTTTCTTTCCCGCATTGCAAAGAATGAACAGACGCCAAACGCAAGGAATTCGAACATGGGTAACGTTCTGTCGTTGATTTGCCGCCGGCCCAAAAAAGGGCTTGCAAAAACCCGGGATGTGAATATAATATAACCAATCCTTAATAAGGGAGGTGGGAAGAAAACAAAAAAGGGTTTCGATTTGTTGAAGGAGGGAAAATATGAAAAAGGTTTTATTGATTATGCTTCTTGGGATAGTAGTAGTATCCGTCGCTTCCGCTGAACTTCTGACCACGGCCAATCCGCTTGGAAAAGGAAAATGGGCCGGCCTGGGCGCCTACATTTCAGACGCCAATGTTCAGAATAACAGCAGCTACAACATGACCACCATCGGTGGATATGTCGGCTATGGCGTCACGGATAAGCTGGACGCCTATCTTCAATATGGAGCCGCAACTGTCGGCGGATTGCCGACCGTTAACGGCGCTTATCTGGCAGCCGCATATGGGAATCCCGCGCTCGCGGCATTGCCCGGAAGTGTTCAGGCAAAAAGCAGCATTACTGCCATCGGCCTGAATGCGAAATATACTTTAATCGAAGAAGGGAACGGATTGCCTTTTTCTCTAGCCGCCGGCGCCGGCTACAAATCGCTTAACTATAGCATGACCACCCCTGGACTTGATTCGTTAACTGCGCCTACCAAGATTATTGGTACGGACGCCACCGCCACCGGCAATCAATCGATGGTCGGATTCGGGATCAGCAAAATGATGATCCCCTTTATCCCCTATGCCGGTGTGGACTATCGCAGCACCACTCAGAGCGGGAATGCGGTCTCAACCCAGGTTGACCTGACGCTCGGGACCTTGATCGGGTTATCAATGCATGGCGGTATTTTGGTAGAATACACCCAGCAATCGGTCACTCCCAACGGCGGTTCAAACTACTCCAGCGGACAGGTCAGCGGAGCAGTCGCCTACATATTATAAATTGTAGATCCATTACAATTGAAGAAAGCCCCCCGACCAGCCTGCCGGCTGGCAGGTCCGATCGGGGGGCTTTTCTTTTGGGATCCTAATCCTCATCCCCGGCTTGAACTAACTATTGGCCAATGTTTAATCCCTTCTCCATCTTTGATGGAGAAGGGTTAAGTATACATTCACCAATTAATGACCTGCCCTTCTCTATTTCCAATGGAGAGGGGCTGGCAAATCAAATCGTTGGGAAAGAATAACCGGGGTGAGGATTAAAATAATCCTTGCAAATTAAACTGAAGAAAATATAATAGGTAAATATCCTTGGAAGGAGAAGAAAATGAAACATTTTTTTGGTTTGTTATTATTAGGAATTATTCTGATCACATCCGTATCGGCCTCGACCCTGTTAACCGCTCTACCGATGGGAAAAGGCAACTGGGCTTTCGCGCTTTCCGGGGCACAGAGCGGGAATTACAACAATGTAAGTAATGCCAAGGTGAACAAGTACGGTCTTTCCATCGGCTATGGGCTAAGCAATAATTTTGATATGTATTGCATGTATGCTTCGTCCAAATCGGTCGACTTTTCGGTCCTGGGAGGATTGGTGCCCGCCGATAACGCAACCACCAGTTACGGAATCGTTTTGGCCTATAACCTTTTAAACGAAATTAAAACTAAAGGCCCCTTCTCTTTAACTCTGGCCCTGGGAGGAGCGTCTTTCTCATCCAAAACCACCGCTGGAGGCACTGATACCATTTATAATGGATCTCAGGGGGGCGGAGCCCTCATCATCAGCAAGCTGATGATCCCTTTCGTCCCGTACGCGGGGATAACCTATATGCTGCAAAATGGCGATCCGGGAACTAAGGGAGTTCAGCTTGATCTGGCGATCGGAACGGTAATAGCACTTTCAAAACAGTTTGCGACGTTTATTGAATATTCGAGTAAAGGATTTACCCCAGATGGCGGTTCGAGCTATAGCCAGGGCGAGGTAGCGATGGAATTCTCTTACGCGCCTTAGAAATCCTGCCGAGTTTAATTACTTAAAAAGATTCTTATAGACGGTGAATCCCGCTTTAATCGAATAATCCGCTTTGAGCAATCCTTCCCAATTAGGATTATAAATAGTCGTCGCCCCGGGATAATCGCGCATCTCGTACCAGAACAATTTTTCACATTTTCCTTTTAGATTGGTATAGATCAGATTCAACCAGGCGGCTACTTCTTCATCTGTATAGCCTCTCTCTGACAGGTAGGGCAAAGGAACAGGGGGAAAAAAAAGCGGCCCCAATTCTGTTATCCAGAGCGGTTTTCCGCCGTCGCCGCTGTTGACCATAATCGCCTTGGTGTCAGCGATCGCTGTCTCCAGTGATGCGGTGCTTGTAATATCAATCGAAAAAGTATAGGGATGGATATCTGCAACGTCAAAATAGTCTTTCCCACCGTTATTGTAAATATCAGACAGATAATTTAACTTGGCAAAGCGGATATTTGAGATATAGATCTCGTCTTTGCCGTTGCCAACCAGCCCACCCAAAATCACTGCCGCCGTCGGGTCGGCCTGCTTGACCGCAGCGTATGCGCTTTTTAGCAGCTTGGTATAATTGGCCGCTTCGGGAGAGATCCAAAATAGTTCGCTGTTCGGTTCGTTCCAGATCTGCCACAGTTTAATATCATTCTTAAAATGTTTGACCGTATTGTAAGCGAAATCGGCAAAGCGGTTTATCTCATCCGTTTTGCCGGTGGTGGGATCGCTCCATTTATTGCCGTAATCAAGAATACCCAAGGTTTTCAGGCCCTTAGTTTTGAGCTGCGCGACGACCTGATCATATTTGGAAAAAACAAACTGGTCATCAAGCGGTTCTATATCTTTCCAGTCAAAATCGTAGCGGACAAATTGTATCCCCGCCTCCGTCATCGGCTGCAGCAAGCTGTTCACATCATCATGGTCCTGCAAATGGGCACAGACACCGTAAAAGCCGGCTTCAATCGAAGGGACTTCAAAAGGAATGACCTGGATCATAACTTCGGCGGAAGAAGCCCCCAGGGAATTGGATAGATCGAGCTCAAACTCAAAAGTTCCCAGCGCGGTCGGTGTAAAATAGGCTTTTTTAGCATTTGATGAAACAAGAGCGGGCGGAGTTGAAGATGGGTAACTAACCGGCTTCCAGGAATAAACAGCTAAATTGCCCGCGGAGCGTGAACCATCCAGCTGGCATTGCAGATTGAGAAAGACCACCTGATCTTCGCCAGCATTAGCAATGGGAGTGGTTGGCTGTTCACTTGCTTGCTGACCGCAGCCAATTAGCAGGCTGGCTGAAATTACTAGAACAAACCAAAAGCTTCTTTTTATTTGTACCATTTAAGAGTCAGTTTCAGACCTTTTTTCATACTGATCTTAGGCTTCCAACCCAACTCTTTTTTTATTTTCTTCGCGCTCAGCACACTGCGAAATAGTTCGCCGGTCCGCGCCGGAGCATAAACCACTTCTCCCGGAAACTTCATGATCGCTTTGAGGTGGGCAAAGAGTAGATTGACCGAGGTCCCCTTCCCCGTTCCGATATTAAAGATCTGGTTCTCCCCTTTTTCCAGCACCAGCAGGTTGGCCGCCGCTACATCCCCAACGTAAACATAGTCGCGCAGCTGTTTACCGTCGCCAAAAATGGTGGGGATTTCCCCTTTCAGCATCTTGCCGCAGAATATCGCGATCACTCCCGCTTCTCCCAGCGGATCCTGGCGTGGACCGTAAACATTGCCGTAACGAAGGACCGTGTAATTTAAACCGTGCAGCGCTTTATAAGCGTAGAGATACATCTCGACCGTCCGCTTGGTAATGGCATAAGGAGAGATCGGTTCCTGCGGATGATTCTCGCCCGCCCCCGATTTTTTAGTCACTTCACCGTAAATCGCTCCGCCGGTCGAGGAAAAGATCACTTTTTTTACTTTACACTTGACCGCTTGGTTCAGCAGATTCAGCGTCCCAATATCATTGACTTCGGCATTGTAGATCGGGTCCGTAACCGATTTTCGGACATCGATCTGGGCGGCGTGGTGATTGACGATATCAGGAGCGAATTCGGCCATCACTTCGGCCAGGCGGGCATCGCGGATATCGACCGGAAAAAATTCGGCTTTGGGATTGAGGTTTTCTTTCTTGCCGGTAGTCAGGTTATCAACAATGGCGACCTGGTGCCCCGCCTCTACATAGGCATCGACTATATTTGAAGCAATAAAGCCTGCACCACCGGTTACTAGGATCTTCATCAGCTATTTCCCGGCCTTTTTGCGCTTGGCTTCTTCATAGAGATCGAGCACCTGTTTAACAATTGTCTTCCAGTTATATTTGGTTTCGACCAGCTCCCTTCCCCTGCGCCCCATTGCTTTGGCTTTTTCCGGGTCGGCTAGCAGCTGCATGATCGCTTCTGCCAGGGCATCCGGATCCTGTTTGGGTACCAGCAGCCCCGATTTTCCCGGATCCATAACCGCGTTCGGGCCGGGGATATCGGAGGCGATAACCGCAGTGTAATTAGCCATTGCTTCCAGTTGAACAATGCCAAACGCCTCCAAACGGTTGATCGAAGGGAATACATAGGCTATCGATTCATAATAAAGCGTAACCAGGCGGTCAAATGTCGCCGTCCCCAGAAAAGTGATGGAGGGACCTATATCAAATTGGGTCACGAGATCCAGAATATGCCCCTTCTCTTCCCCGTCACCGCAAATGATCAGTTTGGTATCAGGAAATTTGGCCAAAATCTTGGGCATGGCCTTTACCAGATAATCACAGCCCTTATTCCCGGCCAGCCTCCCAAGGAATAATAATTGTCTGGAGTTCTTCTTTTCAAACCCCAGGTTTAACTTTTTCTGCATCTCATCGATCTTATCCGAAAAGATCCCGATCGGGATAGAGCGGTGGGAAATGTCTTTGAGCACCGGAGAAGTATTAGCGTAGGTCTCGGTGGTATTATAAATCATATCCGATTTTTTTAGCAGCGTGCGCGCGTAAACATTGGAAGACTCCTCAAAAGGCGGAACCACCCAACGGGGGACCGGCACCCCGAAATATTTTTCCGAAACGGTGACGTCACAGTGGTAGGTTACGACCAGCGGTTGTTTGATCTTGCCGGCGACTGCCCGCAGGAAACTAAAAGCGGGCACGTGCGCGTGAACAATATCATATCCTTCCAGCAGTTTCAGGTTAAACTGCCAGGAAACCGGCAGATAATAAAGAAAATCGACCGCGTCCAGGCGGACAACCTTGATCCCTTCCGGCAGCGTTTCTTCCCGGGCGGCGTTTTTTGAGCGGGGCAGATTATTGGTAATGACCGTCACCTCGTGCCCTTGCTGAATCAGCGCGGCTGAGAGATCACGAACATATTTCTCCGTTCCACCAGTGTGCGGGTAAAAATAAGGGGACAGCATTACGATCTTCATATTCATTTCCTCCATTTCGCTCGGAACCTTAGAATAAATTCCCTGCCTGCCGGCAGGCAGGTCGGTTCCTCGCAAATTTATCGGGATCGCGACTTTAGTCGCAGGTTCAATTGATCTGACCATTCCGAATAGAGATTCAACCAAAAGTACTTATCAATTCCAACCGAAAAAGATGGTAGCATATAAGGCCAGCGCATGCAAGAAGAACAAATCGGCTCTCTCCCCTGCTGGCCGGACCGGTTATAAAAGCAAGGGGAAACCAGCGAAAGGTCGGGAAGCATGGTCACGGTCAGGTCCCGCGCGCGGCAGCGGGGCAGAAAGGTTTGATTGCCCCCGGCCTTAATAAATTCCAGGGCAGCCCGATTGACCCTGACATTCCTCTTCCTGGAATAATAAAGGATGTGCTCAATGGTCGCGGGAGCAAAACCCTGCGTGCCAAAATAATCGTACACCGGATTCAGAGATACCGGCACCTTTAATCTTTCAGAAAGCTCTACCATCTCAGGTAAAAATCGGACGTTATCCCTGGTCAGGGTAAAATTTATGCTGGGGTTATCGCCTTTTTCCCGAGACCGCTTTATGGCCGAGATTACCAGATTATAACAATCCACTCCGCGGCTCCGATCATGTTCGGAAGCGATGGGATAGTCCAGGGAAAAATAGAGCTGATCCAGCAGACCGGTTATCTCCCCTTCTTTCTCCGCGTATAGGATACCGTTGGTGGTCATCTCAGTTTGAAATCCCAGCATCCGGGCGTTCCGCAATATTTCCGGCAGGTCGGGGCAGAGCAGCGGTTCCCCGCCGGTAAGGTTTAATTTCTTAACCCCTTTGATCCTCAACTCTTTTAATTTTTGTTTTACCTGCTCAACCGATCCTCTGATTTCCTGATCATCCGAATTTTGCCATAAATGGCAGAACTCACAGGTATCGTTGCATTGCAGAGTAATATAGAAAATACAGGTTTTAATCATAAACCCTCATCCTCTAGCGCTTAACCGGCCCCCTTCTCCCAAAGGGAGAAGGAGAGTCGCGGAAAAAAAGCGTATTACCCTCTCCCTCCTGGGAGAGGGGGGAAGGTTCATGGTTAGCAGGTGAGGGCAAAAGCAACGAAATTTCATATTGATCTAAACTTGGGGAGAAATATTCCTGCCAAACCGGTAAGCAGCACCATCCATCCCAGAATGGAAATGGCCGCCAGGATTCCCCACAGATCGGCGAAAACACCAAAAATTACCACCGGAAAAGTAAAGGCCGAGTTGATCAGCATGTTCTGCAATCCAAAAACCCTTCCCCGGATGTGACGGGGGATACGATGTTGAAGAATGGTCTGAACCGTTGAGGTTATATAAATATTTCCTACTCCGAGGAGCAGGATAAGGACCAGCGCGTAGCGGACATCTTGTACTTGGGCCATCGCCAGCAATACTATGCCTGAAAGGATAAAACTGCCGATCACGATAGTTCCCATTTTTAAATAATGGCGGATCCGCTCCAGCGTGAACATGCCGATCAGCATCCCCGCCCCTATCACAATGATCAGATAACCGAAGTTCCGCTCACCGATCTTTAAGATATCGCTCGAATAAGAGATGGCCAGCAAAGACAAGGTAGCAATGGCAGAAGCGGAAACAAATAATTTAAACAGCGAATAGCGCACCACCTGGTTGCGGCGGATAAATTCCAAGCCGACCAGAATATCATCCCAGGCGTTGCCGGGTTTTATGGGACTCAACTTGCTTTTGATCGGGATCAGCAGAATGGCCGAGGCGGAAATAAAATACAATACCGCCGCGCTCACCAGCGTGCTTTTTTCTGCCAGCAGGTTAACGATGGGCGCTCCTAAGCCGAAGCCCACCACCGAAGAGGCCATCCAGGTGATCATAAACAGGGAATTGGCAACGATCAGATTATGCTTTTCCACCAGCTCGGGAATGGAAGAGGTTTCGGCCGGGGCAAAAAACTGGGCCGCGGTATAGATCAAAAGACTGATCAGGAAGATCCAGAAGAGCGATTGGGAGATAAGGGGAACGATCAAAAGAATTAAAAGCCCGCGCACCAGGTCGGAGATCACCAGGATCCATTTACGGTTAAACCGATCCGCCATGATCCCGGCCCAGGGGCCAAATAGGACCGACGGGATGCCGAACGCCAGCAGCGGCAGTGAGACGCCCAGGTTGGAATGGGTCGACTGATAAATAATAATCATCAGAACATACACAAAGACCCGGTCTGCCAGCTGCGAGGTTAACTGCCCCAGCCATAGCAGCATGAAGCCAAGATTAGAAAAAACCGCTCCAAAACCGATCTTTTTTTCCTCTACCATGCGCGCAGGTCCACTCCCGTATGTTCACTCAAGATATACTTGGCATCCAATCCTTCGCGATAGATCCCTTCGATCCTAAGAAACGCCTTCTCAAATCTCTTTTCTATCAAGCGCATATCTTTCTTCATTTTCAGCGCGGTCAGCCCCTTTAATAACAGATCGAACAGCTCCGGGTTGCTCTGCCCCTCAACCGTCCCGGCATCGACCAATTTTAATAAATAAAATCCGACCCGCAAGGCTTCCGGGTTATCCCTGACGCTTTGAAAAGTTTCTATGATCTCGCATTGAGAAACGATATCAAGCGACCGGCCTTTTGCCAAAATATAATTGGCATAGCTGAAAGTCTCCACCCTTCCCCCTAGACGGGAAGGGATCCGGCGCGCCCCTTTGGCTACCACCCGTATCTTCCCCTGTTCTTTAGAGAAGAGAGTAACAAGTTTATCCGCCTCGGCAAAAGGGGCGGTCTTCATACTGATAGCTTCGGTTTTATATGCAGGCATAGTTGTTCATTATACTATAAATTCGGGCCGCTTTTATGAACGGAGCCTGAGCGATTTCCTGATCTTATTAACCACCCGATGGGCGGAGATCTCTCCCAGCGCGATCAGCTTTTTGGCCTTATGCAGATCGAGGTGCCAGATATCCTCCTCCATCTCCAGCTGGATAGGAACGTCCGCGCTGCTGACCTGTTCGCGGCTCAATTTATTAAGGATCAGGTCGAGCGACCGGCCAAAAGCCTGCAGCGGGTCCCTGGGCAGGGTCCGGATATATTTGGTCGGGATCACGTTGGAAGCGATCACGAATTCCGCTCCCATCCGGCGGGCAACTTCGACCGGAACATTACCGGCGATACCGCCGTCGATCAAAAACCGGCCATCGATATCGGCCGGCGCGAAGAAGCCCGGGAAGGCCGAGCTGGCCGCAACCAGTTTCGACACTTTGCCTTCGGACAGAACGACTTCGTCTCCGGTCCGGATATCGGTCGCTACCGCCGCGAATGGAATTTTAAGTTCGGAAACATTCATATCTCCGATATATTTGACAACGAATTCTTCGATCGATTCTTCCGAAACGAAACCCGGGCGGAAAAAAGCCAGTTTCACCAGGTCCGGCCAATGGATATGCAGCGCTACCTGTTCGATCAGGGAGATATCCATCCCCGAAGCGTAGGCCGCGCCGACCAGGCTGCCGGAAGAGGTTCCGACGATAAAATCAATCGGGACTTTGTAGGAATGAAGGACTTTTAGGACTCCGATATGAGCAATCCCCCGCGCCACTCCCCCGCCCAGCACCAAACCGACTTTCTTCTTTTTGAACCAATGAAAGAAAGGCATAGCACAATAATAGCAAAAGGACCAAAGGGGCACAATAGTTTATAAAAGAGGATTGCATCCTTCCCTCCCCTTTGCTATAATCAATCTTGGTATGAAAACATACCTCCCCGATAAGATTCGTAATGTTGCGATCATCGGATCCGGCGGAACCGGGAAGACCTCCTTAGCCGAAGCCATCCTCTATAAGACCGGCGCCATACCCAGAATGGGAAATAACACCAGCGGCAACACCGTCAGCGATTTTGATCCGGAAGAAATTAAGCGCCAGATCAGCATCCATGCCTCGCTCCTGCCAATCGAATGGAAAGAGCATAAAATCAATCTCCTCGATACTCCCGGCTATGTCGATTTTGTCGGCGAGGGGCTCTCCGCCCTGAGCGTGGTCGAAGGAGTGGTCGCGGTCATCGATGCCATCTCCGGGCTCGGCGTGGGGATCGATAACCTCTGGCGCCGGGCGGAAGAACGGAACCTGCCTAAGATCGTGGTGATCAATAAACTCGACAAGAGCCAGGCCGATTTTGCCGGCAAAGTGGAGGAAGCCCGCCGCAAACTGGGAAAACAGCTCGTCCCCATCCATATCCCGATCGGCAGCGAAGCCGGTTTTAAAGGCATCTATAATCTCTTGAAGCCCGACGGCGTCCCGGATGAGATCAAAGAAAATTATGCGATCTACCGCGAAATGCTGATCGAAGCCACCGCCGAGGTAGATGACACTATCTTGAACGATTTTATGGAGAATAAACCGATCCCGGAAGAGGAGATTATCCATGCCATTAAGATCGGGATCGATTCCGGAAAGATCACTCCCATCCTTTGCTCTTCCGCCGTCAAGGAAGTCGGGATCGAAGAACTCCTGACCGAGATCATCGACCTTTTGCCCCCGCCCAAGACCGAAGCGAACGGTTTAAGCGCTTTCGTTTTCAAGACCATGATCGAGCCCCACGTCGGCGAAATGAGCTTTATCCGCTTATATTCCGGCGAGATCAAACCGTCCGCTTCGATCTATAATCTGAACAAGGGGAAAGAAGAACGGATCGGACAGGTAGTTACCCTGCGCGGAAAGAATCGGATCGACCTGCAGGCGGTAACCGCGGGAGACATCGCGGTCCTGCCCAAACTCAAACTCACCGCCACCGGCGATACTTTCTGCGAGAAAAACCATGGTAAAGAACTGCCGCACGTTGTATATCCTGAACCGGTCGCTGCTCTGTCCGTCAAACCAAAGAGCAAAGCGGACCAGGAAAAAATGGCGCTTGGGCTAAGCACCTTTATGCACGAGGACCCGACCTTTAAAATGCATTATGACCCGGAGACTAAAGAATCGGTCATTTACGGCATGGGGGATATCCAGCTTGAGATCATGCTGGCCAGATTAAAAGAACGCTTCGGGGTGGAAGTGGAAACCGGCGCTCCCCGCATCCCGTACAAAGAGACCATCAAGGGCCGGTCCAAAGGCCAGGGAAAATATAAGAAACAGACCGGCGGCCGCGGGCAGTACGGCGACACCTGGATCGAGATCGAACCCCTGCCCCGCGGCAAAGGTTTTGAGTTCGTCGATAAGGTCGTAGGAGGAGCGATCCCCAGGAATTATATCCCCTCAGTGGAAAAAGGGATCCGCGAAGCAATGCTGATCGGCGTCATTGCCGGTTATCCGGTGGTCGATATTCGGGTAACCCTCTATGACGGTTCCTATCACGAAGTCGATTCTTCCGATATGGCGTTCAAGATCGCGGCCTCAATGGGTTTTAAAAAGGTCTTTACCGAAGCGCGCCCGATCCTGCTTGAGCCGATCGTTGACATCACGGTCTACGCTCCGCCCGAATTCATCGGCGACGTGACCGGTGATCTTAACAAGCGGCGCGGACGGATCTCTACCATCGAAAGCGACAAAGTAGCGGCGCAGGTCCCACTTGGAGAGTTGACCAGATACGCCACCGAACTGCGCTCCTTCACCCACGGCCGCGGGACCTATACTTACAAGTTCTCCCACTATGAAGAAGTCCCGGCCTCGACCCAGGAAAAGCTAACCACCGCTTATACTAAAATGAGAGAGGAAGGTGCGCTGCACGAGCATTAATTAATCGCCCCGTTCAATCGGGGCAAGGAGGGGTTTTCCCATGCGAATTGAAGAATGTTTCGGGAAAAGAGTGCTTCCATTCACGGTTAACGTCACCCGTCCAGAAGAGAGAGATAGGTTAAATCAGATCGGTTCCGAGATCGCCACCAAAGAAGGCATGCATTACGAAGGATACTCCGTTATAACAGTTGAACCCTATTCGGTCGAAAAAGGCAAAGCTATTTTATATTTTGACTAAGGTCGCGCTCGAGATCCCTTCGATCTTGGTTAAGCCTAGCAGGGTCGCGTCCGATACATCGGTGTCCACATTAAGGACCATGACCGCGTTCTCACCCGGTTTGATCCTTCCCACTTTCATAGAAGCGATATTAATATTGTGCTGGCCGAGGTAGGTCCCGACATGCCCGATCATTCCCGGCTTATCAATATTATTCAAAAACAACATATATCCTTCGGGAACCGCATCTACCCGGTAACCGTCGACTAAAACCAGGCGGTCTCCCGCCCCAGCAAAAACCGTTCCTCCTACTTCCCTCATCCCCTTTTCCGTTTTGATCCGAAGCAAGATCAAGCTGGCAAAATCCTTGATCTCTTTGCGTTTGCTCTCAACCACCTCCACCCCGCGATCTTTGGCGATGATGGGAGCGTTCACAAAATTGACCTTACTCACTCCCATGATGGGAGTAAAAAGTCCTTTCAGGACAACCGTGGTCAGGGGAGAAACATTATTTTCGGCGATCTCGCCGGAGTACTCAACCTCCACTTTTTGGATCGCCCCCTTCAATAACTGAGCGGCAACAATCCCGAGTTTTTCGGCTATTCCCATAAATGGCCTGACCGGCGCGATCAGTTCTGGCTTCATTGAAGGAATGTTAACCGCGGAACGGGCGGCGCCGCCTTTAAGCACTTCGACGATCTGTTCCGCCACATCGATCGCAACGTTTACTTGAGCCTCAACCGTTGACGCTCCCAGATGGGGAGTAACTACAATATTATCCAAAGTCAGCAAGAGGCTGTCGGCCGGCAGAGGTTCCTTATCGAAAACATCAAGAGCGGCAGCTGCCACCTGTCCGCTTTTCAGCGCATCATACAGCGCTTTCTCGTCGAGGATCCCGCCCCGCGCCACGTTCACGATCCTGACTCCCTTTTTCATTTTGGCGATCGCTTCCGCATTGATGATCCCGGCGGTTTCTTTGGTTTTGGGTATATGGAGGGTGATGAAATCCGCCTGCTTGATCACTTCGTCCAGGCTTTTAACTTCCACTCCTAAACTTTTAGCATAGTCCGCTGTGACGAAGGGATCGTACGCGATCACTCTCATCCCCATTCCCAGGGCGTAAGAAGCGACCCGCCGCCCAATCTTCCCCAAACCGACGATCCCCAGGGTCTTGTTCAATACCTCAATCCCCTTAAAAGACTTTTTATCCCAATTCCCGGCTTTAAGTTTCCCGTGCGCTTGCGGGATCTGACGCGTCATGGAGAGAAGCATGGCCCAGGTGTGCTCGGCCGCCGCGACAGTATTTCCTTCCGGCGAATTGACGACAATGATCCCGCGCTGGGTGGCAGATGGGAGATCAATATTATCGACCCCTACCCCGGCCCTACCGGCAATCTTTAAATTGGTTGCGGCTTCAATGATCTTGGGAGTTACTTTGGTCTCCGACCGGACGATCAAACCATCGTAGTCCGGTATTATTTTAACTAATTCGTCTTCAGTCAAACCTGCCTTTGCGTCAACCTCGATCCCGGCATCCCTCAAAATCTTTAATCCTTCTTCCGCGGTCTTATCCAATGCTAATACTTTCATAAAAACACCTCTTTCTTAACAAATTATAGCATGAACCTCACCCCGGTTTCATCCCTTATAAAGCAAGATATTTTCAAACATTTACACGCGTCAATTGTAAATCCAAGCCAAATGCATTATACTTAATTAGTACAGGAGGTAATTTATATGCCTAAAAAGTTTGTTTTTAGTATTTTATCCATTTTTTGCTTAACGCTTCTTCTTTCGACAGCTGGGAATGCGGCAGGTGCTTATTCGGTTGTAAAAAGAATTTATAATAATTGGCTCGCTAATTACAGTTTTGTGGTTGACCATACAGGAAAAAACATCTATTTAATGCGTCCCAATTCAGTTATTCGTTACACTGAGGGCACGGAAACCCAATTAACCAATATAAATAAATGTCTTATTAATAATATTACACTTGATGCACAAGGGAACCTTTATATTCTATATAAAACCAGTGAATTTGGCGGAATGGCTATTGATAAATTTGATGCCAATGGCACTTGGATAAAAACTTGGTCTAAAACAGCCGATGGCCAAAGTTTTTTCTTTGGGAAAGTCTTAGCAGTTGATTCCATCGGATCGATTTATACGCAAATCGCGGACAAATCCCTCGTAAAACTTAATCCCAATAATTCAGTGGTAATGATTAGATGGTACGTTTCAGATATAGGAGGAGGAATCAGTTCTATCGCGCTAGACCCACAAGACAATTTATTTATTTCATTTTCTACCGGCATCTCAAAATTCAAGGCATTTACTGGAGCCTTTGCCAAAAACATACAAACTAATACTTTTGGAGGTAAAATTGCAGCAGATTCATTGGGAAATATATACCAAATGGGTTTAAAAGAAATCAACAAATACAATTCCGACCTTTCCTTCTTAACAATTTTTAAAGACAATCCACAAGATGAGTATTCTGATATTGCGGTTGATGATAATGGATTTATTTATGTTCAAACTTTTAACATAACATACGCAGCATCGAATCAACATTCTATTTTAAAGTTTGGGCCTATGCATATTTTGCCTAGCACTCCGCTTATTACAATTCATCAAATTCCGAATAGATTATCAACTACTACAACACAAAAGAAACTAATAAAAGTATCTCCTAAAATAAATTAATAGTTGATTTTTACCAAGCACAATCCTTGCGCCGGAGCGGTCCTCCCCGCCTTCCGGCGGTCTTTCGCCTTTAATATTTTTTCAACCTCCGCCGGATCGATCCTTCCAAGCCCGACGTCAACTAAGGTTCCCGTTATATTCCTGACCATTTTGTAGAGAAAACCATCTCCTGATATTCTAATACTTAGAACTTCGAACTTAGAACCTCTCCAAATTACGAATGACGAATTACGAATTACGAATGAATGTATGATCCGGACATAATTTATATCGTCGCCGCCGGCAGCGCAGAAGGAGGAAAAATCGTGCTTGCCTACTAGACATTTTGCCGCTTTTTTCATGGCGGGAACGTCAAGCTTCTGTTTTAAATGCCAGGTCAGGCCCCTTAAAACCGGCGGAAGTATTTCTCCGTTAAAAATCAGATATTCATATTCCTTGCTTTTGGGGTCAAAACGGGAATTAAAAGATGTTTTTTTCTCTTCCGCTTCTAATACCCTGATATCGTCGGGAAGAATACTATTTAAAGCAGCGGGAATTTTAATGACTGGGATCCTTTGATTGGTTTTGAAGTTTATGACGTTTTGAAGAGCATGCACTCCGGCATCGGTGCGGGAAGAACTGACAATGCTAATTTTCTTTTTAAACACCTTTTTAATGGCCTGTTCGAGATCTCCTCGGATGGTCCTCTTCCCTGGCTGGAGTTCATAACCGGAGAAATTTGTCCCGTCGTACTGAAGAATAAGCTTGATATTGCGCACGGGATTATTGCGGCGGAATCGAACCTAAATATTTATCGGCGGTTTTGTCGACGTATTGCGCCATCAGATATTCAAAGGTATCAAGGTTGCCCGCGTTAGCCGCCCTGATCGCCGCGTAATAGGCCTTGCGTTTTTCGGTTTCACATTCAACGATCGCGATCGGATAACCGTATTTCATCAGGATCAAATTCATCAGCAGGCGGGCGGTGCGGCCGTTACCGTCAATGAAAGGATGGATGGCGACGAATTTATAATGTGCATGCGCCGCCAGCCGGACCGGGTGTAGGTCCCGTTGCTCCTGGCGCTCAACCAGCCAGCGGGAAAAATCAAGCATCAGGCCCGGCACCGCGTCCGGTTTGGGGAGGACCTGCGTCGTGCCGGAAATATAGACCTCGACCGAGCGATAGCGTCCTGCATTCAAATTGTTAATGCCTTCCAGGACAAGAAAATGGATCTTCTTGATATCCTCCGCCGTGATAGGTTCGACCTTTGTCAAAAGTTCACCCAGATAATCGATAGCGTTCTTATGGTTAGTCGCCTCCAGATGCTCGCGCATGCTCTTGCCGGAAATGGTCAAACCTTCCTTCAAGATAAACATGGTTTCCTCGCGCGTCAGGGTGTTGCCTTCGATGGCATTGCTGTTATAAGTCCACTCGATATCAAGGTATTCTGTCAGCTTGTCCAGGATGATCTTCGGCAAAGGTCTGGCCCGATCAATTTTCGCTTTCTTTTCATCGATTATTTTGAGCAGCTTTTCTAATTCCATGTCCATTTGAAATCGATTATATCACCATTTTTTGCCAAATCACAACTGAAATCCCGCTTTTAAATTAACGATACAAATGATATGCGCGTAAGTAGACCAAACAATAATAATGGATGCCCTGTGTTTCCCAGCTTTCGGGATGCACTGCGCAACTATGATAAGCACAAACCCAATGTTGCCGAGGGTAAAATACAGCCCAGTCCTTTTTTAATGGAACGTCCGCCTGGCCAGGCAGATTTCCGGGCGCATGGCAGATTTGATAAGGGAGAGGTAACAATGGAGCATTTGGGGAATGGAAAGTGGGGAGGATCGTTTGGTGTTGAAACCGCAGTTATGGCAGCTTTTAAAACGTCTTCACTTCTTCATAATCATCCTTTCGCTGTTTCAGGATACCCATTCCCCGATCTTTTAAATTCATTTCCAAGCCCGGCAGGAAAAGATCGTGGGGATTTATTAGGCATATATCACGGTAGACACGAGATTATTACCGGGCCATGTGGAATTGCTCGCATGGACTGGTTGGGAAGACAGCGCCGAGCCGAAATGGAAAGCGATTTACGAGTATTTGTGATGATGGAAAAAGGTAATATCAGGCCTCTTGCCATAGCTTTGTACGTTTTGAAACAGAAAATGGAGCTTCAGCTGGAGCTTGAATTGCAAGGGAGGAAATTGATGGCGCAACTTTCGCGCCAAGCGCCTTTACGATCTGAAGGACAAGAACTGAAAGCATGGGATTTAGGCTGCGAAACAATGACATTAAGAGCATTTTTAAGCGCTTTTGATGATACTAAATCCCTTAATATTAAACACAGTTTCCATGCGCCGCAATTCCCCCTCTATGTATTGAGGGATGGAACACAGATGGTTGCTTTTTGTTGCGAGTTGACTTTTGTCGCATGGAGACATTTCGGGAATTTATTTAAAATGTTTAACAGAGATGCCGGCCATTTATTAGATCATTCATCCAGGTGGGGGAATTTTTTCACCTCAAAACCCACGCATTCTGAAGGTTCTGCTACAGCAATTCCATCGCCGCCTTGACGCCGTAAATGGATAATAAAAGTTAACGACCAAGGCCAAACCGCAAATCATTGCCAACCGCTAAATATTGAAATTTTCTCCTTATTTTAACGATAAATATACAGATTAATTAAGTCTCGGAAAGATTCCCGGCTATTAAATAGTAGATAACGAGGAGCAAAACATGGTAACAAGTAATTTAAAAGTCGTTCCAATTATTTCCCCCTTTGGAAGCAGTCATAATCCGATCTTTATACTAAGTCATAATAGGCCTTCTATCATGACCAATCTCCCGGTTGGCGAAAGCTTTACCGTCCGCAAAGAAGGGTCACCGCTGGAACTTGTGGTCCGGCATGAAGGTGCAGTG
>Ga0315287_10001912_pt1 | contig 19495 bp, 28 predicted proteins | sample YL17G11_0_MG_FD_205037 | JGI IMG/M metagenome (GOLD analysis project Ga0315287, IMG submission 205037) | Sediment microbial communities from Yellowstone Lake, YNP, Wyoming, USA - YL17G11_0 | ecosystem: Environmental > Aquatic > Freshwater > Lake > Sediment | place: USA: Wyoming | collected...
TAGTAATTTCTTGCAAAAAAGGCTTATCTGTGATTAGTGCTTTAAATTTCTGCTTGCTATTCCACCAATAACCATGCTCAATTTTGCAAATATCAATTGAAGAAGCTTGATTTTCTAGAGTTGTCATTATTCATTTTCTCCAACAATCAAAATACTCATCTACAATCTCAACACACAAATCAGAAATCTTCTCTCTTTGAGGAGTTTTCTGCAATGTCGATTCTTCATATAATCTATTTAACTCTTCATCCATATTCTTAGCATATTCTTCAAGTTGTTCAAAGCTCCATGCACCAGCTCTAATTGCTTTCAACTCTTCAGCATCAATATTCGTTCTATCAACAAATATTGTCCCAGTTTTCAAAGCTTCAGCACCCATCCGTAAAAGTCTTACATTATGAGCAGCATGTTTTGTATCATAAAAAAATTTTGCCTCTATTTCAGCTCTCTTCTCGTTTCTTCCCTTCTTCCACTCCATATACTGTCTAAATTCTTGCATTGCATTATAATATGAAAGTTCTTTCTTTGCTTCTTCTAAATATTCATCTTTAACATATTGAGCTCCCAAAGAAAGAAATGTATTCAGTTGTGATTTCAATCCAACTTGCAACCACTCCATTGCTAGAATTCTTTCTTCAGGAATAATAAAATTTGCAAAATGAGGAACTAAATAATCAGCATAAATCTTATCGAGCTCCCACGTAAAACGTTCTTTGTCTTCAGGTCTAATTAATTCTAATGATGCGTAGCACACTGCTTTGATTTGGGATGTAGGAAACATTGGAATTTCAGGAAGCCCAAAACTCGACCTCTCGGGCTTACTCTTAGGGGGAGATAGTAAGAACTTCCTATGTGTTTTGATTCTATTGATTTGAGCAATTGCATATCCTGAAAACGTGAATTTTGCTTTCTTAGACAAGAATAAAGCTCTGTTCTCTATGACTTTTTGCCAAAAAGGAGTAATCTTTATAATACATCTCTCTGGGATATAAAGAAGATCAAGCATGTTTGGGTTTGAATCAGAGATGAGATCTAGAGCCTTTCTGATATCATAGATTGTTTTATCCTGTTCAGGATAACCTTGAAATTGATCAAATTTTTTGAGTCCCAGGAAATAGTCTTTTCCTGGGATCATAACTCCAGCATAATCTGTGTCAGAAAATTGATTATTTATTCCGTATGCTTGACTTCCCACGATGCATTCAAATATCGTGTGTTCTTCTACGTATTTAATCTCCATATTTACTCCCTATTTTTATCTATGTCTCTTTCAAGAGAAACAACAATTGTTTCATGATCAATCATTCTTTTTAACCTCTAATAGTTCAACAGTGCCGAGCCATTTTGAAATTTCACTTGGAAGTAATCTGCTACATTTCTTCCATTGTCCTCTGTCCCATTCATCTGGAGTTACGCCTTTGATTCTAGAAGCATGTTCGCATTTTCTATCACCAAATTCATTATAAGCTAGAACATTGTTTCCGGCACCAAGTTTCCAGACCCATTGAACTCCATTGACAACAATTCTTCTGCCTTTTCGTTTTGCAAAAGTTTCGATATTTTTAATGCTATTTGAAATCATATTTAGCTTTCTTCAAATTTTACCTGAATTCCTTGTTCATTAACATCAATTACGACAAATTGAGTTTTTTTCATTTGCCCTGGTTGAATTACGAGAGTTTTTCCAATATAAGCCTTAAAAACTCCTGTTGCAAAATATGATTCATGTATGTGGCCACAAAGACAAATTTTTGGCTGGTTCTTTAAAAGCCAGTCGTAGATTGCTTTCGAGCCCACTTTCTTAATTTCTCTGGGTTCTAAGTTTAGAACACAAACATCAAGATCAACATTTGCTGGAGGACAATGAAAAGCAACTATTGTTTTTTCTGAACATTTTAAATTCTTTAAATCATCCTCAATTGTTCCTTTTTCAGCGAGATACAAATCGAGATCTAAGATCGGAATGATTCCAAGATCTGGTGAAACATCTACATTTCTCCCTGTATATTCTTCAGGTTGCCAACCTTTGTAGTCGAGCTTACATGCTGTTTTTAAAGGGAAAGGATAGACTGGCACATAGTTATAAGCAGAAAAATCATATCCTTCTTGGGAATATGGAGTTTCATCTAAGAGTTCTGCATATTTCAAAAAATACTTTTTCCTTGTATAGATGTCATCGTTTCCGAAAGAAGCTAGAATTTTGATTCCAGCTTCAGCAGCTTGAGAATAGAACCTCTTTAAAAAACCAGAAATAAAACTTTTCTGAATTGATAGAATTTCAGATCCTTTTGGAAGAATGTCAGCTCCCAGATGAATGAGTTTGATGTTATATTTGATAGCAAACTCAAGAATTGTAGAGTATTTCGTAGAGTCTCCATGAAGATCTGTAGCATAGATAAAAATCATTAAGTTTTCCTTTCTCTTATTTCTTTTATATATTAATTCATGAAAGGAACATTTTTTAACATGGCTAAAAAACGTAAAGAAAAAACAAAAATCGATCAGATTGTAGAAAAAGGTTTAAAAAAACTTGATAAAGTCTATAAAACCAAACTAAGAAAATACTCTAAAGAGGCTCCTTACATAGATAACTTTAAAGTAGATAGTTGTTTGAGAACTTTAAACTGAATAATTACTTGAAGGTTTTCTGACTTTAAGTTGCCAGTTAACTTCAACTAGAGTTTTAAGATTCCAAACAATTTTTCCCAATTCATCTTTGATGACTAATCCTTCATTTTCTTTTTTTACTATGACTTTATCAAATAATTTTTTATATTCTCCTTTATATTGTGTCGCTAATTCTAGATGCTTAAAATTTTGTTTCGCTAAAATGTTTCCTAAAATATCTCTACGAGCTCTGAACTCCTGAAAACATTGTTGTCCATTATACCAATAAAGATCATAAAAATAAATTTGATGTTTGATGTCTGTAGTCTTAAAATGAAGTAATTCTGCATCTAAATGCGTATTATTAGGGAGATTCAATGAGCGAAGTTCATCTAAGAGTTCTGCACAAGGTTGATATTTAAGAACAGATTTGTGACTATTCCAAAAAATGAAATTGTTATAGTTATGATGTTTCAGAGCTTCTTCTTTGCTTTGCCATAAACAAAGTCTCGTACCATTCTTCTTGATTTCTGCTACAGAATTTGGATCTGCAGATTTTTCAGCAATGAGTTTGCTATCAATCGTGATTAAAATTGGTTTATTTGGATAGTAGTACAGCATAATAGTATATTGTATCGTGTGTTAGTTCAATACTGCCATGGTTTTCTATAGGTTTTATCTTTAAACTCTTAAAAAGGGAGAATCCTATGAATGTTGAAAAAATAGCATTAGAGATCTTATCAATAAAAAAAGTTGATGTTCCTGAATTTAAAACAAATGAAGAATTAGCAAAGTGGATAGAGAAACAAGAACCCAATACTCAATTCACAAAAGCTATTATTAATTTAGAAACAGGAGAAGTTCTTTTAGACACAAATGAAACTTTTGACAAATATAAGAAAACTATTCTCCCAAAACTTCTAAGAGGTCAGAAATTTAAAGTTGATGAACATAAAGAATTCTCTAGAGAAGATGTGTTCTCTTTAGAAAGCTTTAAAAAATTCTACACAATTGTCAAAAAAGACAACGGAATATTTTCGATATCAAGAAAAGATCTCAAACCTTTTGATGAAATAGATGCAGAAAATATTAAAATGCTTTATACGAATATCATTGAAGAAACAGATGCAAAACAATATAAATATGACATTGATGAAGATATCAAACAAGGCGTCAAATATATTCTAATAAAGCCTACAGGTTTAGATCAAAAATATTTATTAAAAAATTTTAATGATGTCTATAAAATTGAAGAAAAACCCTTGAAACACTGGTTTGAAGAAGATACAAGTATTTATTCTGAGTATGATCCTGATGCAATGATTCCCGTAAAAATCATAAAGAAAGATAATTCTAATTTTGCTAAAGAAGATTTGAATGTTATCAGAGCATGGTTAAAACCTAAAAATGAAAATTTAGGTGAATATTTTGGTGGAGCAAATGTTCGTTTAATTGGTAGTGAAGGTTCTAAGCAACTTGATGAAGATAATTTAATAATAGAATTTGCAAGATAATGAAAACAGAACATATAATCTCAGAAATTTTAAAAGAAGCAAGTTCTGATGTTCCCAAAATAGATCATTTTGTATTCCAAGATTTTAAAAAATTACAAAATGAAAATAGTGAATATATTGTTTCTACACTTGTCAACAAATATCGTAAACCACAAGAAAAAATCCTAGAAATGATAGCTAAAGAAAGAATTAAAGATCAAAAATTTAGACCAAATTTTGATCACGGTCACAAACAACCCTGGTTAGGAATGTAATCATGAAACATGAATCTATCGCTACAGAAATCTTAAAATCAGTAGTTGCAGAAAAAGAACCTGCTCAAAATAAATCTTTAAAAGGCTTTGTCACAAATATTGAAAAAGATACAGTAGACAATTCGAATTTCAGAAAAGTCTTATATACTGGAAAAAACAGTCAATTAGTCCTAATGTCCCTAAAACCTAAAGAAGATATCGGTGACGAGATTCATGACGTAGATCAATTTTTTAGAATCGATGCTGGTTCTGGAAAAGTAGTTATCAATGGAACAGAACACAAGATTTCTAATGGTTCTGCTATTGTCATTCCTGCTGGAGCAAAACACAACGTAATCAATGATGGGACAGAAGATCTTAAAATCTATTCAATTTATTCTCCTCCTCATCATGCAGACAAGACAATTCACAAAACAAAAAAAGACGCTTTAGCAGATAAAGAACATTATACTGGGAAAACAACTGAGTGAAATATGAATAAAATTGCAGAAAACATTATTGCTGTCAATAGAAGTTGATCATCAAGATTTGAGATCCTCATCAACTTTCCTACAAACTTCTATTTCACACAAAGATGTTAAAGTTATTCTTGTTTTCTCAGAAATACTCTTTAATTGCTCTCTATTTCTCTTCATCCTTTTTCTTATACTTATTCTCAAACTCTATCGGATACCCATCTAAATCAAACATTCTTCGGCATGCAGGAAATTTCTGACACCCGGCGAATTCTTTCCCAGACTTGATCCCGACCCTTATTACTAACTTAGAACCACATTTATCACATACTTTTCCTTCTAAATACTTGACTTCTTTCTTTTCTCTATCAACAGGCTCTCCTTTCTCACCTATCTTAAATATTGCAGAACACTTAGCCTTTCCCTTCTCTACAAATCCTGCGCATCCATAAAAATCGCCAAACTTACCAGTTCTCTTCACCAATTTATGCTTCTTACATGTAGGACAATCATGCTCACTAATCTCAGCCTTCTTTAAACTCTCAGCTCCACCAGCAGCTTCGATTCTTTTTCGAATCTCCTTATAAAAACCATCGACAGTCTGATACCAAATAGCATCACCATTCGCAATATCATCCAACTGATCCTCTATCCTTGCAGTAAACTTCAAATCCATCAACTCTGGGAAATGCTGAATCAAAAAATCGCAAATCAAACAACCAAGCTCTGTTGGCTTAAAAACTTTCCCATCTTTCTCAACATACGTCTTCTTCACAAGGTTATCTAATATAGAAGCATAAGTAGAAGGTCTTCCAATACCCTCCTCTTCTAATGTCTTCACAAGAGACGCAGTATTAAACGCTGCAGGCGGCTTCGTAAAATGCTGCTCAGCTTCTACTTTCTTGAGCTCGAGTTTCTCTCCCTTTATAAGCTTAGGAAGTTCTTCATCTTTCGTATTACTAAATCTACCCCAAACTTTCAAATATCCATCAAACTTTATTACTTGACCATTTGCAGTAAATTCATGGTTCTTTGACTTCGATCTAATAACTATCTTAGAAGAATCTAACTGAGCATCACTTATCTGACAAGCTACAAATCTACAATAAATAGCTTCATAAAGTTTCTTCTCTTGGTCAGCTAAATTCAAATCTTTAGGTGAATTCTCCAAATGTGAAGGTCGAATCCCTTCATGAGCTTCTTGAGCAACTTTATTCTTAGACTTAAACGTTCTTACAGATTTCGGACAATATTCTGCACCAAGTTCTTCTGTAATCAATTTTCTAACATCATCTATTGCTTCTTTACTGATATTCAAAGAATCTGTTCTGTGATAAGTAATATGTCCACCTTCATAGAGTTTCTGAGCTGCAGACATCGTTACTTTTCCATCCCATCCAAAATTTGAAGAACAGAACTGCTGTAATGAAGATGTATTGAATAATGGATAAGGAGATTTTGCTTTAGTAGAATTTGTTATAGAATCCACATACCAATCAGCGAGAGGCTCTACTTCCTTCACGATCCCATCAGCTATAGTACCATTTGGTATCTCAGCTTCACTGTGATAGAGGGCCTTTAGTGATTCATTTTTTGGAGTGTTGAATAGACCGTTGATTGTCCAGTATTCTTTGGGTATGAATTTGTCTATTTCACGTTGTCTTTCGACAATGAGTTTTAGTCCTATTGATTGAACTCTACCTGCAGAAGTTCCAGATCTTACTTTTTTCCATAGAACAGGAGAGATTTTGAAACCTACTAAAAGATCTAAGACAGAGCGTGCTTGTTGAGCACAAAACATATTTTCATCAATGACTGTTGGATTCGCTATTGCTTTGAGAATAGCTGTCTTTGTAATTTCTTGAAAAAGCACTCGTTTGATTTTAGAAGGATCTTTAATAACAAATTTCGCTATCAACCAAGAAATTGCGGTCCCTTCTCGATCGGCATCGCTAGCTAAATAGACTTCTTCAGCTTCTTTAGAAAGTTTAGAAAGTTGAGCAACAACTTTTTGTTTTCCTTCACATAGAACATATTTGGGTTTGTAGTTGTTTTCAGTGTCAACACCCCAATTAGAACCTTCAATTTGGTAACAGTGGCCCACAGATGCCACAACTATGAAATCACGAGGTAAGAAATTTTGAATAGTCTTTATTTTACCTGGAGATTCTACAATGAATAATCTCATGTTTCTCCTATCTCAGACAATGTTTTTCCTTTTATATAACATTTTCATTTCGACAAACAAAAAGAGTAGAGATAAGAGCCTTATGTAAAATTGGGAATTTAAAAACCCCTAAAACGGCTCCATATCTCTACTCGGTATGTGATATCGCAGGTTTATTTTGTGTTGCCATTTACATATACCCTTCAACATGAAGTTCTGTTGTATTCTGGGCTCATATTTTCTGAATCTTTCAGACAAGATTCAGTTTTTATAAGTCGAGGATGACAGCCTCTATGTGAAACATTTTCTCTATATTGTGAGCAAAAATGTTTTGATGTTTCGAAATAATTTTTTTGTTGTTCTTCTTCTGTTGGATTAAGAAACTTGCAATTCCCGCAAAAAACAGAAGTATGTGATCTGAGATCTACAATTTTATTTTGAACATCTCCCGAAATTATAAATTGTAGTTTTTTATTCATGTTCAGATAAAAATTTTAATTTAGAGTTCAATTTCTTTCGTTCTTCTAGTTTCTCTATTAATTTATTGATGTTATCTTGCATTAGTTTTATAATAAATTCATATTGGTCTTTATGTTCTGTTTGTTTTTGCAAAAAATTGATTCTTGTTTCTAGAAACGAAATTTGTTCAAATGTAATTCCATCTGTAATTCGTGTTGTAGTTTTCATATCATATGTGGTTCTTTATCATCGATATGTTTTACAAATAATTCTGATCCATCATCTATATTTTGTATAAAAATAGTTCTATTTTTTATGAAAATTCTTCCAGGTCTAAGCCCATGACCACAACATGATCCAGCCGTTTCTATTCCTGCATTGTTTAATGCTTGAACAATATCTGCAATACATGAATCAACATCAATTTCTACTTGTCTATTAAATAATTTAACTTTTGTTGTTGTCGAGCACATTTATTTGGCCCCTTTTCAGTATGACTCTTTTTACAAGTTCATCATCAAGAATTAAGTCGATCCTTCATGTATGAATCTTATCTTTCTATTGATTTTTTCTTTTTCTAGATTCAATAAGATTTGTTTATAGCATTGCGTCATCCATTCGAATTCTTTAAGTAATCTTCGTTCAGGAGGAAGCATTGATAAAACACGTTTCCAAAATCTGTATTCTCCATCAACTTTATCTCTTAATTGCGTAGAGTTCTTTTTCCAATCATTTTCTTGAATAAGTCTTTCAAAATATTTTGAAGTGCTAAAAAACTCATCATAGAGTTTCATAACAACGTTCTTTTTCTAATATTCTCTAACCTGTTTTCACATTCTTGCAATTCTAAAATTAAAGATTTTGTACCCTCTAAATTTATTTCATCTAACTTTTTAACAGAATCTTTAAGATACCAAGTTGTTTTATTATCATAAAACGTGTGAATACGAAGATTTCCAGTTATCTTTTCTTCATCGATAACTCTTCCAATTTTGTTATCTATCAAAACAAAAGATTCCATTTTTATTCCTTTAAAAACACATGTACTACATTATTCCCTTCATCAAAAAATTGAGTTCTTACAATTTCTCCATAATTGAAAACTAATTTTAATCTTTTCTTTACCCCAGGCACTGGATCACATCCCAAACTACTATTCTTAACACAACATTTTAATTTTACTGATTTAGAATTTTCATAAATTTCGATTTTATCTGGAACCTCTATAAAAATGTCATCTGTTCCATATTGAGCTTCTAAAATCTCAAATACTGGCATTCCGAGAGCTTCTCTAAGAGCACGAACAGAATACTCTAATAATGAAGGTATCTCATTACACATTTCTTCTGTATCATCTACTTCTTCAGCACACCATCTATTTCTACTTTGCTCTAATGACACCAAAACCTCTTTAATTTTTTCTTCTAACATCTAAATTCCTCCTGTATCAAACAAATAATTACTAACTGGCTGAATTTTTTTCTTATCTATACATTTATCACATATTCCAATAACATATACATCTCCATCATGTGATGAACCAAATCCTGCTGAAATTTTTCCTACAACACCATCGCTAAAATTAGCTTTATCATAATCAGCATCTTCAAACAAAACGCTAATAGTTTTGTCACAAACAACACAAGATACTTGTTGCAAAACATTCTCCTTTAATTGAAGTGCTGCTAAAGTTTTGCTATCATTTCTACAGCATAATTTTTATTTCCTATCCATCCATTTGACAAGATTCGAGCAAATAATTTTCTTTTTTTCACATCATTTAAAAATTCTCGATATTCAGATTTTTTAATAGTCTCCATTCCAACTTTAAACTCTTTTCCACATTTTTTACATCTAAAACCTACAGATTTTTGCATTATATCATCAAATGTTTCAAAAATATCGTTTTCAAAATCTTCATGACTTGAATGATGTTTGAAAATTTCTTCGAGAAGTTCTTGAAAATTGGTAAAATTATCTTTATCATCTTTTCTCTCTCCAATTTCATATTCTGAAAGAGTAAAAGAATATTTTACGTTGTTTTTCTCAACAAAAAAATCGAAAATAGATTCGTGTTTACTGCTCTCTTTAATTTCAAGAATTATGGCACCTTCAAATAATTCTTTTAACTCATCTAAATTCTTATTCATTCTTCCTCACTTTTAAAAACTATCATTCGTCTTTATTCTTCTTTATCATTTGATTAAGTGGGATTAGTATCAAAAAAGGTGAAACTGAAACAGTAATTGCAATCCATATAATTATCACAAACATATTTCTATTTGTTGCCCAGATTCCTATCACAGCAAACCATATAAAAACAATTATTATAATTATCAACCAACTTAAAAAAATCTTCATTCTTTTAATTCAATCTTTTCGATTCTTATTTCAGAATTCAGAAATACATCAAGACTTCCCTGAGCCTTGTCGTACTCTTTACTATAAACTACTCTTTTGATTCCAGATGCTATCAAAATCTTAGCACAAGAAAAACATGGCTGCAATGTACAATAAATAGTTGCTCCTTCAATACTCATATTATTCTTAATACAATAAGAAATTGCTGAAATTTCTGCATGTTGTTCATGCAATAAACTCCATGTATGATGCTCTTCTCTATCAAAATCATTAGGATTAAATACATCATTGCAATTGACTTCTCCAGATTGTGTCCCATTCAATCCTGTTGATATGATTCGTCTATCTTTGACGATCAATGCACAAACTTTTTTAGAAACACATTTTGAAAACTTTGACAAATCAAATGCAATTCTTAAAAATGCTTGATCCCATTCTGATTTATTTGCTCCAGTCACCTTTTTTCTTCCTTGATATCAGTATAATAGGTTCTTCAATTCTTTTCTTTCGTGAAATCATTTTAACTTCTGGTTGAATCATAATTTCAACACTATTTATTTTCTTTCTGCTTATCATTTTTGGCAATATTAAAGGTAAAACTACTTGATCTTCTACTATATCTTTCTTTTTTCTAGTTCTTGGTTTCTTTTCTTTAATTTCTTCAACTTCAATTACTGGCTCAACAAAAATATTAAACTTAGAAAATGCATCATATCTATCTGTCTTATCAACTTTCACAATATTAAATAAATGAAACACATGATCTGAATACTTCTTGTTCTTTGCCTCTTCAAAATAAAGCTTTCCTCTTACTAAATCACCTTCTTCTAACTCCATTCCATCGACATCATTCAAAATACAATCATCGATCCTTGTTGTCCCATCATACAATGTCCCAAAATACATTATATAAGGCTTACCTGTCCTCTTACTATTTCCAGCCATTCTTCTAAACTTACTAATAAAAATCACCATCGGAATAGCTTTTTCTTTACTTAATGTCTTTCCCTGACTTGCTGCATTCTCAACCGCCTTCAATGAATACTCTTTTTCAACAGCTTCTTTCAAATCCCTTGATGCCACAATCGAAGTATAATCAAACTGCTTCTGAAAAAAACCAACCAAATCTAAAGGCTCAGCTAACTCCTTCTCAAAAAGCACAGGAACATCTGAAAACTTGATAGCTTCAGAATACACCAATGCTCGAATCACTCGTTTATTAACTACCCTACGATTTACCTTTTTCAAAAAATCTCTAAATGACACATAAGGCTGATGTGTTTCGATCTCTAATGCAGCCTTACCTCCAACATCTTTTATATGCCCGAGTGCATAGACTAGTGTATTCTCATCTTTAATTCTAAATATCTCTGCTCCCGATTCATTAATATCTGGTTTCAATATATCTAACTTAAAACTCTTTTGAATCTCAGTAACATAATTCTGAAACAAATTCACTGTCTTTCCATCTTGCTTTGCTTCTGTGTTCTCTGTATTAGATAAAAGAGATGAGAAATATTCTGCAGGATGATAGGTTCTAAGATACATCATCACATAAGCAACCATAGCATAAGCAGTTGAATGACTATTGTGAACAACAAAAAAGTTTGCTATGTAATTGTGGTCTTCATGATCAACATGAATGTCGTAAGTTTCTTCTAACCCAAATTTTTCAATTAAAATTATTTTTTCATAAACCCAAGGATTGGGTTGAAAATCTGAAAGAGCTTCTTTAATTTTTTGCTTGCATGATTCAAAATCATTATTAATATCATGTTCCCATAAAACTAATAATTTCCAACCATTTTTCTTTAAAGTCCTCTTTTTTAAAAATTCATATTTTCTATTTCTTTTCTGCATTGTATTAAGCTTAGATCTATCAGGATAAAATCTTACATCTGAATGAAAATAACCACCATGTACTTCAATTGCAAGTTTTAAATTTGGCTCTGCTATGTCAATTGAACAATAATCAAGCGTATGTTCCTCGACAAATTCATGGTTTTCTAAAGTCGATACATATTCAAACACTTTTTTATGAATAGAAGTTTTTGTATGTGCAACTTTTCCTTGCTTATATCTTTCTATAGTTGCTTGTCGCATTTTGTTTCTTGCTTCCATCGTGTGTGGAAGACCCGTATGTCCATGTATTTCTCTTTTTTTTGCGGCTTCACTTCTTTGTTGATTCGAATAAGCTTCAGGTAGAAGAAGCTTTCTTGGATTATGAAATTTTAAACCCTTTTTCCCTTTATTCCATACTGGAGCTTTAGAATGATGAAATGCATTCTTCTCTCCAGCATTAACAGAATTGCCTTTTTTTACTAAAACTTCATCACCTACTTTTAATTCACCCAAAGTCTTCCAACCATTAGGAGTTAAAAACCTATGTTCTAGTGTTGCACGTAATATTCTTTCTTTTTTTGAGCTTCTAACAACTACGTAATAAGTCTCTTTTAACCCAGTCTTCACCACTTCTTTTATAGGAACTTTTTTAGAAACTTTATTTTTATCATCATACAATGCAATACCTGAATATTTTTCTAAATTTTCATAAAGTTCTGAGATTTTTACACTACAAATAATATGTCTACAAGCATTTGGTTGACCTTCTTTTTGACAAGAAAGCTTTTTAAAAACACATATCTTTGAATCTCCAGAAATACACTTATTAAATGCATAACTTGAAAAGTTCTTCATGAGCTCCATTATGTCATCAATTTTCTTGTCATCATAAGGTGTTGTCTCATGACAACCTTTTCTAAACTTTTCCATCATGTGATTAAAGTCAGTGTAGTCAGTATTGCCTTTGAAAAGAAGCTTAAAAACATGTCGAGTCTCATCTGCTTCAGCAAGTGTAAATCCACCAAGCTGCTGAAACACTTGCATTGTCTGTTCCTGATATGCAATGATCCCATATGTGTCTTTAATAATATTCAAATAAGGATCTTTTTTCGCTTCTTCTTCATTAAAATTCAATTTGTTTTTTACGTAATGTTCTAAACCACCTGCTTGAATGACAGCGGGTCTGTAAAGAGCATTTACAGCAATCAAATCAGCAAACTTAGTAGGTTTTGCTCTTTTAATAAACTTTGTGATATTTCTACCTTCAAACTGAAAAATGCTAAACGTATTTCCATCATAAAATTGCTTAAGAAGCGTTGGATCGTTATCATTTGCTGTAATGTTATCTAAAAAGTCCCCTACAGTTTTATATCCTTTTTTTTCAATCAAAGTTTTCATGCAATCATTTATAATCGTACAAGCATTAAGACCAAGAATATCGAACTTCATCAAACCAGCATCTGTCATTAATCGAGTATTTCCACCTTCAGGATACCCAGTAGTTATCTGGTCCTTAATTCTCATGATTGGAATATACTTCTCTAAAAAATCAGGAGCTATAATCACCCCTCCTGCATGCATCGAATAATGTCTCTTCTTACCTACCAAAATCTTAGCAATATCAAACTGTTTCTGATTCTCAGCTATAAAGTCCTCTGCAACTTTACCTTCAAGTAATTTCATCTTTGCAATTGCAGCATCAAAATCATCTTCATCATTTTCTAAACACTTAGAAAGAAGATCCACTGTCTCTTTCTTATCTTGTCCAAAAAACACTCTAAATGTATCTCTAATAGCATTTTTAATTCCAAATGTTCCAAATGATATCACATGAGAAACAGCATGGATTCCATATTTCTGTTTCAAATATTCTTCAATTTTGTAACGACCTTTTGAATCAAAGTCAAGATCAATGTCAGGAGGATCTAAACGTTTTTCATTAAGAAACCGTTCAAAAAAGAGGTCGTATTTAAGAGGATCGATTTTTGTAATACCGAGCAAGTGAACTACTAATGAACCTGCACCTGAATTATGAACAATATAACCTTCTGCAGTGTAGTTTTTATCTTCATCTACTTCTAAATCATAAACATAACCTTTATAATTTGTTTGTAAATTCTTAGTAACTTCTACTTTTTCTCCATTTAACTTAATTAAATAATCACCAATTTTAATGTTTTGTGCTTTTATCCATCTACTTATATTATTTCTAGATACAAGAAATTTGTGATTTAAAGTGCACCAGATTTCTTTAAATTCTTTTGTTCCAAGAATAGAAATTTTTTCATCAATTAAATATCTGAATTTGTTTAAAACAGTTCTAACATTCCCAAATCCACTTATTATTTTGTCTTTAACATTCACATCTACAATTTGTTTTTCCTGTTTTTCTAATTGAATCTTAGTTTTGGGTAAAAAACACCCTCTCCCAATTCCTCCTAAAACTCCATTTTCTTCTGCAAAATTCACAATATCAGCAACAATCAAGAAGTAATCTTCCATCTTTTTATGTTTGATCACTCCAAGTTCTGTTTTTACTCTATCAACATATTCTGGTTTTTGATCCCAACCTTTCTTTTTCAATGCTTCATAAGTTCTTTGCTCTAATATCTCATAAGCATTTTCTGCAAATCTTGGCATAATAACTTCTGGGGCTCTAGTCAACTTTACTTTCTCGATCTTAGCATCAATTTCTAGAGTATTATCTAAAAACTCATTTACCAAAACTTCATCATATCCACATGAAATAGCTTCAGCTACTATATCTTCTCTTTTCTTCAACCATAGATTTCTGGCTGTGTATACTCTTTTTTGCCAACCTTCATCTCTAAATGAACCCTTAGAATTTATCAATTTCATTGTATCATGAACTTCTACATGTTCTGGCTTCAAATAATGTGTATCAGTTGTCCAGATAAGTTTGACACCAAGTCTTTTATAGTTTTTTATAGCCCAGTTGTTGAAAGCTGTTTGATCTGCCATTTGAATTTCCATGATTTCAATATAGAAGTCATCTTTAAAGACTTCTTTCATTTGCTCAATAAATTTTACAGCTTCATCAATTTTGTTGCCGAGAACTAATTTTGGGATTCTACCACCCATACAAGCAGATGAAACAATCAAATTTTTGTTGTATTTGAATAGTTCTTCATAGAGAATGATTGGTTTGTAGTAGAAAGTGTTTCTCATTGCTTGGCCAAGAAGCCAACATAGATCTAGATACCCTTGGTAGTTTTTAGCAAGAAGAACTAGATGATCTCTTTCACGTTTTTCTTCTTTATCATCGCTTTCAAATTCATGTTTGAAAGCACAATATGCTTCTAATCCAATTACAGATTTGATCCCTGCTTTGTTTGCTACTTGATTGAAGTATAGAGAAGCACATAAATTCCCATGATCTGTTACACAGATCGAAGGATAACTATTATCTTTTGCCCATTTGACATATTCATTGACATCAAGAAGAGCATCACCATTTGAAAAATCTGTGTGTATATGTACTGGTAAATAGTGCTTTATTTGTTCAGTCATCTTGGCCTCTTTAAAATTTTCATTGCTTCTTTCGTCTCTACAAGATTCGGTCTTCTAAATTTTTCATCTTTTACCCAAACATCTCTAGTTTCTAAATCAATGCATACCCATTTTTTAGGGCACTTACTTTCAATAACAATTTCTTGTTTTAAGCTTTCTTCAACAGTTCTCCCAGAATTTAACTTTCTAAGATTCAAAGTCATTCCTTGTAGATATGCATCGAAAAAGCAAAAACTCTGATAAATCCTTCATCTGGACACATAATAGAATAATTATTTTTTAGAATCTCAAAAACTTTATTATAAGCTATGCAGAATGTTTCATTATCGAAAACAAAATTTGTTGTATAATTCATGCTTCGAACATAAACATTCATGCAATATTTATTGTCTCTAATATAATGATGAAAATAAGAAATACAATGATTATCTTCATCATCATAATCATTCACAAATGAAGCTTTTCTTGAGTTGATGTCATCAATTAAATATTGAGCAACTTGTACAGATCTCGCAAATACAAATTCTCTTTCAACATATTCTTCATTATGAGGAGCTTGTATATCTGTTATTTGTGAAGAGGGAAGAATACAGTATTCAAAATTTGTGAGTTCTTGAGTTTTTCTAGTATTTGCTATTAGAATTTCATTAAAAAGCCCAGCTTCAAACTGTCTATCAATTCTTTTTTTCCAATCTCCTATTGTCATTTTAAGCATAAATCTACCTTTCTACGTGTCAGTCTAGCATATTAGAATAAATCCTTAATAGTTTCCTATGGATTCTTTTTTAGGAGGTACGAGCCAACAGCTGTGTCATTTTCGTCAACAAAATGGGCACAGATCATTTTTGCAAACTTAGGTGGCCAATTTTTATATGCTTTTTGCACATCTGGATTGTCAGAAGTTTGCATCGTATGTCCGAACGTAAGAAGAGGAGTAAAATTCACTATCTCAAAATAATCTTTAATCATGTTCTCAAATTCAAATTTTTTCCAGATGAAGTTGTGATCCCAGTGATATAGATCTCTGTGTTCATGTTCAAAAACTAGTGTTATGTATAGATATCCTTCAGGAATTAATACTCTTTTGATTTCTGAAATGATTTGTTCTGCATAAAAGAATTTATCAGTACAGTGATCGAAAGCTTCTTGAAAATAGACTAAACCGAAATATTCATCTTCAAAATTCAAAGGTTTGTTAAAATTTCCAGTTACAAAATTGCATTGAAACAATGTGTCTTTTGGACCAAATTTTTTTAGTCCATCTAGAATAAAAGAGAAATCAAAATCCATTCCCCAATATTCTTTGAATCTTAATCCAGTTCTTTGAATTAGTCTAGAAACTAGACCATTATTACAACCAAGTTCTAGAATAGATAAGTTTCTTGGAACAAATTGTTCTATAATTCTTAGAGCTGAATAGTTGTAGAGATGAAAAGGAAGAGAATGCGAGTTATAAATTTCTCCATCTACTATTTTTTGAATTGCTTCATCAGAAGAACAATTTCCTTTTTTAATGAGATTTTTTTCAAAATCTACTACTTCTTGTTTTGACAGAAAAATTTTGACAGTGTTATAGTGTGAAACAAAATAACCTTCATCATTAATGAAAGGTGAATACTGATTCACAAAAAGAGGATTTTTGATAGAAAAATCATCAATATTAGAAATTTTATCAAAAGGAAGATATTTAAAATCCGTCTTATGCATTCTCAATGAGTTTCCTTAATTTTTTTACTGTTTGATTCAAGTCTCCAGAGTTGTTGATTCTGACAAATCTATTAGGAGATAATTTTTTGACTTCTTTAAAGACTTTATCATAGACTCTCATATGTACTTTAAAAGTTTCTAGATCAGTGACGTGCTTTTCTTTTCTTGCTTTAGCTCTTTGAAGAAGAATTTCTGGTTCTGCATAAACATAAACAAATAAAGCACCCATATTTAAAAAATTCTCAATAAGATCAACGTATTCTTGCTTAATACCCTTTGTCCTTTTATAGATCAAATCATAAACAATATTACAGATTGGAGATCTTGGAGACATATAAACAGAATAATTATACTCTTTTGCTAGAGCATGCATTATAGAATCTTTACCAGATGTGTCAACACCTAAAAAAAATATGATCATCACCATTTCTCCGTGTCTTTAAACATTTCTAATAAATGTTCACAAGGAAAAGTTTCTTTGTCATTAAGACATACTACTCTTCCACATGTAGAACAAATAATCGTATTTGCAACTAAATCATGTTTTTCAATTTCAGAAAAAGCTTCTATCAATTCTTTTGCAGAAAATTCTCTCATAACCAATAGGGTTCTTGATTTATGTTTTTAATTACAGAATCTATAGTCATTTCGATACCCTTAGACAAATTAATATAATCTTCAAAAGACTTAAAATCAACACAATTTCTCTGCAGTCTTTCATCATCAATATTGTGATAATGTAGATAATCAGCTTGTGGTATGAATGTAATATTGTTCATAATATCATCAAATTGTTCAGAAGAACAAAGATCTTTTGATTGAAACAACGAAGAAATTCTTGAAATCAAACTATACCAGTTTTCAGAACGTGAATGATGTTCTCCAATATTAAAATAAGAAATAGGGTTCTGATAGATTTGTCTAGAAAGTTCTAAAACACAAGTTGCTATGTTCTCGACTCTAGTATAAGACTTATTAATTTGCATATCTAAAAGAATATTGAGATTTGTAAGAGAACCTTGAAGATTCCTATAGACTACATAAATTAATTTCGTTAGGGCACTATGAAGATCTTCAGGATAATTTCCGAATCCGAATACTGGTCTAAGAATCATTCTATTTGTTATGCAACAGTTTTGAACAATAAGTTCCCCGGCATATTTTGTGATTCCATAAAGAGTTTGAGGATTGATTCTAGAATGTTCTGTAATAGGATGAGATTCGTTGTAATTTTTTGGATCCATTATTGCTGTAGTAGAAAAGTAGATTAGAGGAATTTCATATTTGTTACAGATGTCAACGATGTTTTGTGTTCCTTCTACATTTGTTCTAATTGCAAGACTAGGATCTGATAGACAATAATCAGTGCCGACAAATGCTCCAGAATGAATGATTAACCCAATGTTCTCCCAAAGATCTGAAAGAGAATTAAAAAGAAGATCTCGATCTAAAAAATCAATTTCTGGTTTCCTTACTTTGAAACTTTGATGTTTTTTGAAAGAAGTGAGATCATTATCTTCAAGTTGCGTGTTTGCAACCAAATATCCGTATCTGGGAGCAATTTGTTGCATTGCTAATGGAATGGTTCCAGATTCACCAGTTATAAAGATTTGTTTCATGATGCTGCTTTCTTGATTTTATCGATGTATTGTTCTTTCGAAACTCTTCTATAACTAAAAACATAACTTGGATGCCAAATGTTTTGCACATTTATTTGTATATTTTTGTTTATAAAATATACATTAAGAAAATCGTACACTTGTCTTCCCATTGTAATGATTTTAATTGGTCGTAGAATCTCGATCTCATTTAAAAGGTGAGAAATACAACAATTAATCCAAGTTTCATTGATTGTGTTGCTAGAACTAGAGCATTTAATAAGATTAGTCACATAAATTTCATTTATGATTCCAGATTCTTTTAAAGTGTCAACAAATGCTTTTCCTGCACCTTGATTTTCATTAGGTCCACCAAAAGCATATTCTAAGTTCTGGAATCTATTATGTGATGGGTTCATACCGATAAACAAGAAACGACACTTTCCTGTGCCGTATTTCCAACCGTATAGTTTCCCAAAACCTTGAGAAACATCTTTAATGTTGAATTCTAATTTGCATAACTCGCATTTTTGACATAATTGAATGTTATTATTTAATTGTTCTAATTTAGTTCCTGTTTTTCTTGAAATCATTTTTAATAATTAGTGCAGTCCTAAATTAATTATTTCTTGAACGATATTATCTTGTCAAACCTACTATCAGTATAACTTTTTGATGAATCTAAAGTTTCTTTTGAAGTATCGACAATTTTTCTATTAAAAACTTCAAAATTTCGATAGATTTCTGCAACATTCTCAGTTAAAAGTCGATTCATTTCTTGTTCAACACGATTAATGCTTTTCATCTTGAGTAAAATCACTACTACCACAACCAATAAAATCAGCACAATAGCAACAATAAAACCCAAAACAAATGTAGTATTCATAAAGTCCTGTCTTCCTTAGGACTGCACTTTTCATTCATATTGGATTGAGACTCTTCCATAAAGACAATTAGCGTCATTTTCCCAGAGTTTTGCTTGATTTACTAAGAATAAAGC
>Ga0315287_10001916_pt1 | contig 19489 bp, 11 predicted proteins | sample YL17G11_0_MG_FD_205037 | JGI IMG/M metagenome (GOLD analysis project Ga0315287, IMG submission 205037) | Sediment microbial communities from Yellowstone Lake, YNP, Wyoming, USA - YL17G11_0 | ecosystem: Environmental > Aquatic > Freshwater > Lake > Sediment | place: USA: Wyoming | collected...
CCAACCTCGACCTCCATCCCCCCACTTCCACGCGCTCCCCCCCCCCCCTCCCCCCCCCAAAAAAAACAGAACGTCGCTGCCTTCCCCGCCCGCGGGGGAGCCAACGGCTCCATCCGCTTCAAAAACGAGGCCGGCCACGGCGCCAACAAGGGCCTCGACGTCGCCCTGACCCTGCTCGCGCCCGTCGCCGCCAAGCACCCTGTCGTCAGCTTCGCCGACCTCTTCCAGCTCGCCGGCGCGACCGCGGTCGAGACCGCCGGCGGGCCGCCGATCGCCATGAGGTACGGGAGGAAGGACGCCCCGGGCCCCGCATCGGAGACCCCCGAGGGAAACCTGCCCGCGGGGGGCGCGCCCTGGCCCAGGGACGCGGCGGGCCCCGCGGCGCACCTCCGCGACGTCTTTGGCAGGTTGGGCCTCGACGACAGCGAGATCGTCGCGCTGAGCGGCGCGCACACGCTCGGGCGCGCCAAGCCCTCCCGCTCGGGCTTCGGGAAGGAGAGCACCAGGTACACCCGCGCGGGGCCCGGTACCCCCGGGGGCTCGTCGTGGTGCAGGGAGTGGCTCAAGTGGGACAACGAGTACTTCGTCAACCTCAAGAAGCGCGCCGACGAGATGAGCTCCGCGGACCCGGAGCTGCTCGTGCTCGACACCGACGCGTGCCTCTTCGAGGACGCCGGGTTCAAGGTGCACGCCGAGAGGTACGCCGCGGACCCCAAGGCGTTCGACGCGGAGTACGCGGCGGCGCACGCGAAGCTGTCGGAGCTGGGCGCGGAGTGGGAATGAGAGAGAAAGTTGGAAAGAAGACCCTGCGGTCGAGTGCGAAACGATGCAAATAAAAGAGAAACAAAATCAAACTCCGGTTCTCTCTCTCTCTTTCTCTTTCGTCTTCATAAGCTCTCTGGGCTGTTTTTTGCTTTCTGTTTTTTTTTTCTGTTTCTACAAATGGGAACTCATGCTCGGAGAATGGAGAGAGAAAGAGAAAGACGGGAACAAACGCTCACTCGGAGTCGCTGGCGTCGCTCTCGCTCTCGCCCTCGCGCATCCGCCTCTGGCCCTCCTTTGTCAGCACCGCCCTGTCCCGGCCGGGCTCGCCCGCGAACAGCGGCGACGCCCTGAACAGAGCCACCCCGGCCGCGAAAACCGCGAGGTTAATCAGCAAGGGGAGCTTCTCGTCGGTGCGGACGAGGATCGGCGCGAGACCGAAGTTTATTAAAAGGCTGCCCCAGAGCGGCGCGAAGACGACGAGCCAGCCGAACCTCCAGGTCACGAACGACGAGGGCCGCACCCGCGACGCGAACCCTGCGACGAAGCCCGCAACGGCGGCGAAGATCGTCGTCAAATTGCGCTGGTCGTCGGGCAAGCCCGGAACGACTTTGCACCCCTCGGAAGACTCCAGGCAGGTCAGAAGCGCGTCCATGGCCTTCTCCAGCGCGGCGCCGTCGCCTCCGTCCTCCCTGCGCACGAACAGGTTGCCGTACCTCGCCGAGAGCTCCAGGAAAAAGCCGCGGGAGAGCTTGGCGCCCGTGGCCTCCCCGGGGAGGATCCGGAGCATGTTGGGCGCCGAAGGGTCGGCGAGGACGACGATTGTTTTAGGATCTGGCCTGAACGCCTTGCGGAGCTGGTCGTCTGAGGGTGCGGCGGGGTCGTCGCGAAAGCGGGTCGCGAGGCGGACGCGGAAGCTCGAAGCGTCCTCGAGCGCGCGGATGCGGGCGGCGAGCGCGGGCTCGCTGCCGTCAGGCACCAGCCTCGCGCTGTCGACGACGACGTCCGAGGGGGAGAGAGAGGCCTGCGCGAACGCCGCGGGGGGGAGGAGCGAGAGCGCTGCTGCTGCCGCTGCTGCTGCCGCTGCTGCCGCGGCGAGCCTCTGGCGGAGGAGGGGAGGAGGAGCAGGAGAGGGGGAGAGGGGGCGAGGGGTCGAGGTCGACGGCGTCGCTTCGGGCGACGGCGTCGATCGGGCCGCGACGACAATTCTGCTACCTCTCTCGGACGCGGACGCGGCGGCGGCGCTTTTCCTCGCAGCAGCAGCAGCAGCATATCCACGGCGCGATGCAGCACAATGCGTCCTCATGTTGCCCGATGACAATTCAGGCCTTTGAAGAGAGGGCGACGAGATTGAGAATGGTGAAAGGCAATTCAGTCGTTTGTTCTTCCAAGTAATGAGAAACGAAAACAAAACAAAGCGTCTCTCTTCTACCAACCTCCTCCGCCGCCTCCGTCGTCCTCGCCGTCGCTGCTGCTGCTCCTACCTCCTCCCTCGTCCCTCCTCGCAGGACCCCCTTCATCGCCGTCGTCGTCGTCGTCCCCGTCGTCCTCCTCCTCCTCCTCCTCCTCGGAAGAGAGCGCGTCCCCGACGGGCCCGGCCCCCTTGGCCGCCTCGTCCTCCTCCCGCCTGCGGTCCCAGTCCTTCATCTTCCTCCCGCCGGCCAGCGTGTCGTAGCCCGGGTGCAGGACGTCCCACCCCTTGGCGGAGGGCGGGGGGGCGCCCGACCTCGCTGCACCCGCGTGCGGGGCGACGGCGGCGGCGACGGCCGACCCCCGCAGCGCGGCCAGGAAGCCGGCCTTGCCGGCCGCCGTCGCCGTCGCCGCCTTGGCGCCCGCGGCCTCGGCCTCGCGCGCCCTCCGCTGCGCCGTCGAGACCGCGTTGAACAGCGCGACGACGCCGCGGGTCGCGAGCTTTGAGAGGGCCTTCTCGCGCGCATCGTGCTCCGGGTCCTCCCCTCGCGCCGGCACGGGCGCGTGGCCCCTCTTGCGGAGCAGCTCCGCGCGGGCCTTGCGCGCGGAGGCGGCCTTGGCGGAGGCCTCGTCGTCCTCGCGCGTCCGCTTGAGGACCGACTTCGAGGCGGCGAGGACGGCCGAGGGCCCCGTCCTGGCGTGCGGCGCCTCCATGATCTTCGCAAAGGCCTTGGCGAGGGCGGCGTCCTTGTTCGAAGCTGGGGCCGAGGGGCCCCTTTTCGAGGCCTTCAGCTTCTTCTGCTGCTTTTTCGACGGGGCGGCCGCGGCCGGGTCGGCGGCGACGGCCCTGAACTCCTCTCCGCCCTCGGGGCGTCCGTCTTCGTCGTCTTCGTCGTCGCTTCCAGAAGCACCGTCCTCCTCCAGTTCATCCTCCTCCTCGCCGCCGCTCTCGTCGCCAAACTCGTCGTCGGAACCTGCTTCTTGCGGGATCGCTGTTTTTTTTAGGTTTTTTTTCGTTCGGGGTTGTCTTGAAGCCTCGAGAATACTAGCCGCCGACGACATTGCATCGCCTCTTTCCCTCTTTTCCGCCTCGCATCTCTTCCTTTTTCTTCTGATTCTGAGCTACGGCAGCAAATTTGACGCACCTGCAACACCGGCTCGAACAGCCGCGGCCTCAAAGACGGCCTCCTCGTCGCCATAATCGGAGGACTCGCTGCCGCTGCCGCCGTCGACGGGGAGGCGAGCCGTCGCCGCCGGCATCACATGCGGCGCTCCCGCGACTGCGGTCGCGCCGCCGGGTCCTCGACTCGAGCGCGTTGTCATATCGCTGCCTAGAGAATGTAACCAAACTCTCTTGACAGAGATCAGAGGCTGAGGAACACTCTACCCTCTCCTGCGCGCGAGAGAGAAGGAAAAAAAATGAAAAAAAGTGAACGAAACTAATGGCCGGCAACAGAAGAAAAAAAAACTTCAAACTCGCATCCCCCACTCTTCTTCTCCTTCGTCGCCCCCACGACGACGCCGAACGAGAGCCTCACCCTTGGGGGGCGACTCTCTTCCTCGCTCTCTCTCTCTCCCTCACTCACGCACTATGTGCGGTCCCACAGGCGAGTCCTTGAAGCCCTCGTACCTCCACACGAGGAGAGCAGCAAACGAAAACGAGCAAGAAGAGAGCCTGCTTTTTCCTTCACGCCATCTCTCACTCGATCCCATCAACAAAAAAATCAATCAAACTTCAGGCTCCATGTTCTGCCTCGGCATGTCCGCGTTCGGCTTCCTCTTCATGGGCCTGCTAGGCCACCTGCTGAGCCGGGACTACCAGTGCGTTTTGATTTGGAGTCAGCGTTTTTCAAAGAGAGAAAAGAGACAGAGAAGAAGTCGATGATGTTTTTTTTTCTTTTGCTCCCTTCTTTCTTTGCTCACTTTTCTCGACCTCGACCTCGACCTCCTTCGGAAAAAAAACTCTTTGAAAAAACTCTAGGTACCTCGGCGAGTGGTACGAGCCCAAGTCAGCGGGAGACCACGTCCCCTCCTACGAGGCGCAGCGCAGGGCCGCGGTCAGCAACTGCTGGAAGGTGGCTTGGATGTACGCTGCGTGCGGGGCCGCGAGCGCGGCGGCATTGGCTCTGGGAGGGCGGCGGCGGTGATTGGAGGAAGAGGAAGAGGAAGAGAAGAGCGTGCTTTTCTGTATTCGTGCTTTTTCTCCCTTTTCTCTCTCTTCACGCCGCATTCTCTGATTCAATCGTTCCTTCGGCTAAAACTTGTTGTAGATTTGCATGGTCGTTTTTTCCCTTTCATTCTTCAAGTTTTTTTTACAAAAGCTGCGCGGTAGGTATAGAAAAACAAAGTGCAGGTTTTTTCGTTTTTGCTTTCTCTCCCTCTCCCTCTCTTTCTCCCTCCAACTCCCTCACGTCCTCGGCCCCCCCCCAAGCGTCGCCTCCGGCAGCCTCTCCACAGTGTACCTCCTCCCGCTCAGATACATCACCGGCACGCCAGGGATCTTGCGCACGCGCCTGCGGAGGTCCCGGTCGCACGTCGCCACGATGTAGCAGCGGTGCGCCTTGGCCCGCTGGCAGAGGCAGTCGTCGGCGTACGTCCCCCTGTGGTCGCAGGGCAGCCTCTCCAGCCTGGGGTCCTTGGCGACGCGCAGCGCGACCCTGTACCTGGGACCGAGCTTCTCCAGCTCGGCGACCACGCACTCGGTGACGCACGGGATGCACTCGGCGTACAGGCAGTCCATCATGCCCTGCACGAGGTCGATCTTGTTCTTGATCGAGTGGTTGATGAAGTTTGTGTCGACGAGGACGTGGTAAGGGGGGCCGAGGCGCTCGTTCCAGCGGAAGAAGAGGGAGGAGGGCGTTGCCTCGACGTGGCGGACCTCGGGTTCCTTTGGCTTCTTCTGGTTCTCAGAGGGACTGGTGTATGTGGAGAGTTTTTTTTTGGTTGGGGGGGGGGGGGGGAGAGAGGGGGGGGAAGGGAGGAGAGAGAGGGGGGGGAGGGAGAGAGGTAAAGTGAGGGCAAAGTGGCGACGGCGGCGACGGCGAGCGAAGAAAGAAATGAAAAAAATGAAAAGAAACCGAATCGAGATCTCCAACTCACGGCTTCAGGTCCTTGGGGTTGCGAAGGCGCTTGACCTCAGCGAACTTGCGCGTCTTCTTGGCCTTGCCCATGGTGGGAGAGAGGAAGAAAGCGAAAAGCTCAGACGGAGAAAAAGAGCTCGGACGGTGACGAATGTGACGACGGCTGCCTCTGCTTTTATGGCGGCGGCGAGAAAATCTAGCCAGTGCTTTTTTGAGTTCACGCTCTACTCTCTCTCTTTCAGTCAGGAGCTTTGATCTCTGCTAGAGCCTGACGCGAAGAGAGAAGCCGATCTGTGCGACGTCCTCGCTGGCGAAAAGGAGGCTCAGAAGCAAACGAGGGCGTCGTTGAGAGGGAGAGGAGAGTGAGTGCTGCTCCGCATTGAAATTTTTCTCGGGCCGGCAGCGCCATCACTCCACATTTCACTCTGTTCAACAACTCAGAGGTTGTAGGCCGCTGCGCTCCGCACGAGGCCTTTTTCTGTCTCCGCCTCCCTGCACGAGAGACTTCTCTTGTTTCTCAAGAGAGCAAGATCAGGGCGGAGCCCATTGTTAGACTTCTCCGGGAAAAGGAGACGAAGAGGAGGACGAGGCATTTGTCTTGAACGTCGACGTTTCGTTCGTCTGTTCGTCGGTCGACGGCTCGCTTCTTTCGCTTTCCTCATTTCATTCACCGCCTGGCGCGCTCAGTAGGAACCTGTCTCTTTTACTTTTCCAGTCGCTGAGAGGGTAGTTCTATATCTTCGCTTCACACGATGGGCACACGAATCTGTGTCAAGGGCCTGCCGCGCCACGCCGACGAGGCGACGCTCCGCACGCATTTCGCAAACATCGGCAGCAGCAACGGCGCCGGCGGCGGCGGCGGCGGCCGAGCAGGTTCGACCTCTTCTTCAAAGGTCATCATTACCGACGCCAAGGTCGTCCGCACCCCCGACGGCCGCTCCCGCCAGTTCGGCTTCGTGGGCTTCCGGTCCCACGAGGACGCACTGAGGGCGCTGGAGTACTTTGACCGGTCTTTCATGGGCGCGGCCAAGCTGTCTGTAGAGTGGGCGAGCGGCGTCGGCGGCGGAGCTGGCGGTGGCGGCGGCGGCGGAGGCGAGCGAGATGGAGAAGAGGCTGCCGCCGCTGCCCCCTTGTCCCGCCCCTGGTCCAAGTACACCAAGGCCAAGCTGGCCGCCGACGCGGCCCAGATGCGAACAAACGAGCAGCAGCAGCAGCAGCAAGAGCTCCCTCCGCCGCCGCCCCTCGCCGGAGGAGGGAAAGGGGCAGGCGCGAAAGGCGGCGCGGCGGCGCCCGCGGCGTCGAAGTCGTCCAAGGCCGAGGACGACCCGCGCTTCGCCGAGTTCCTGTCCCTGATGGCCCCTCGCTCCGCAGTGCCGCTGTGGGCCAATGACGACGGGACCGCCGCCGCCGCGGTCGGGGCGAAGCAGCCCTCGACGCCGGCCCCGAAGAAGGACGGCAAGAAAGTCGGAGGAGGAGGAGAGAGCGGCGACGACGACGACGACGAGCTTTACGAAGAGCTCCCGGCGTCAAAGGAAGCAAGGGAAGACGAATCCGACGGCGAGGACAAGCCCGTACCGCCTCTTTCCGACCCGGCCGTGGCCGACGCCGCGGTGAGCGACTTCGACTACCTGAAGCGCCGCGTCGTGAGCGAGATCTCGAGCGACGAAGAAGAGGACGAGGAAGACGACGAGAAGGAGGACGGACGCAGCAGCGAGGACGACGGCGGTAACGGCGACGGCGGCGCTCTCCCTCCTCCGCCGCCGCTTCACGATGGTCAAGGCGACGGAGCATCCGCAGCTGCTGCCGCAGTGGCGGCAGCGGCGGCGGGGCAAGAAGGACGCCACTCCAACGGCGGCAGCGGCCTCGACCTCGAGGCCGAGCTCCAGGCCTGCCGCGGTCGCCTCTTCCTGCGCAACCTGCCGTTCACGGCGACCGAGGACGACGTTCGAGCCTTGTTCGAGGAGCACCGCGACTCTCGGGAGCTCTGGGAGCTCCGGAGCGTCCACGTCGTTCTGGACCGCGTGTCGAGGCAGTCGCGCGGCATCGCGCTCGTGCAGCTTTCCGCTCCCGCGGGCGGCGGCGCCGCCACGCCCGCCGAGGGCTCCAAGGCCGCGGCCGACGCCCTCGGCGCGGCGGCCTCGGCGGCCCTCCGCGCGCTCGACGGGTCCATCTTCCAGGGCAGGCTCCTCCACGTCATGCCCGCCAGGCCCGCGCCGGAGCACGAGAGGGAAGGTGGAGGGGAGGAAGGAGCGGGGGGCGAGGACGGAGCACGAGGGAACGGCGGAGACACGTCCTTCAAGGCTGCGAGGGAGGCGTCGCGCCGCGCCGCGGCCGGCGGCGCCGGGGACTCGAAGGCTTGGAACTCGCTCTTCATGCGACAGGACACCGTCGCCGCCGCCGTCGCGGCCCACTTTGGCGTCTCCAAGAGCGATCTGCTGTCTCGAGACGCCGGGGACTCGCCCGCGGTGCGCTTGGCGCTCGGGGAAGCCCACGTGATCGCGGCGACAAAGGCGGCGCTGGCGGCGGCAGGCGTCGACGTCGCGAGGCTCGAGGCCTCGGCCGCCGCCGCCGGCAGCGGCGGGCGCGGGAAGGACGGAGCTCCCGCTCCCTCGATCAAGCGCTCCTCCACGGCCCTGCTGATCAAGAACCTGCCCTTCGCAACGACAGAGCGCGAGCTCCGCTCCCTGCTCGCGCCCTTCGGGCCCCTGAAGAGGCTGGTCCTCCCCGCCACGAAAGCGGTCGCGCTCTGCGAGTTTGGCGCGCCCCCCGACGCAAGGTCGGCGCTCCGCGGTCTGGCCTATCGGAGGCTCCACCACGTCCCCCTCTACCTCGAGTGGGCGCCCTTCGGGGTTTTTGCCGAGGGAGCGCCGACGCTCATGGAGCAGCCGCAGCAGGGCGAGAAGGAGAAGGGGGAGGGGCAGGAAGAAGGAGAGACCGTGGCAGCAGAGGCAGCGGCAGCGGCAGCAGCGGCGGCGCCCGAGGAGGCGGCGACAACCAAGAAGCAGCGCAAGGCCGAGGCCGTCGCCGCCGCGGCGGCTGCAGCCGCCGAAACGACCTCTGGCCTCGCCTCGCCAGGAGCAGCGGGAGCGGAAGCACCCGCAAGCGACGCGGCGGCCAGCACCCGCACGCTCTTCGTCAAAAACCTGGCTTGGGCGACCGACGACGAGCACCTTCGCGGGCACTTTGAGACGCTGCTGCGCTCTGTCAAGCTCCCGGCGACGGCGCTGCGGTCGGCGCGCGTCGCGAGGAAGAAGGGCCCCCCTGGTTCGAAAGAGTCGCTGCTCAGCGCCGGGTTCGGCTTCGTTGAGCTCGAGTCCGAGGGGGCCGCGGCCGCGGTGCTGCGGGCGTGCCAGCGCGGGTCCCGCGGCGGCGCGCCGCCGCTGCCGCGGCTCGACGGCCACGCGCTCGTCGTCGAGCCCGCTTCCGCCGCCGCTCCCGCCGCCGGGAGCGCCGCTCCCAAGACCAAAAAGGACGACGTCAGGACCAAGCTCGCGGTGCTCAACGTCGCCTTCCAGGCCACGCGCAACGATCTGGTTTCTCTCTTCAGTCCGTTTGGCGCGGTGAAATCGTGCCGCATCCCGAAAAAAGCGGCGGCGCTCGACGGTTCCCACCGAGGGTACGCATTTGTCGACTTCGCGTCTCACGGCGAGGCACGCGCAGCGCTGGCTGGTCTGTCGGGAACGCACCTCTACGGGAGGAGGCTCGCGCTGCAGTGGGCGGAGGAGGACGCGCCCGACGCGGCGAGTCCCGGGGGCATAGACGCGCTTACTGAGAGGTCGGCGCGTCGGTCGAGGGCGGCAGGGGAAGATGGAGGCGGTCGATCTGCAAAGCGCCTCCGCGGGAACGAGTTCCAGGTCTAGTAGCAGAGCTATGGAAAGGTAGAAAAGGGAACTGAAACGAACGGGAAGAATGTAAAAAACCCCGGAGAAGAACCTTTTTCTTTTTCTGTCCTCAGCTTGCTTCAAGCTTTTTCCTCTTTTTTCACTGTCAAAAAAAAACAATTTCTCTCGTTTGCTGATATCTCTTCAACTTTCCCTCTCTCCCCTTAGTGCGCCGAGGCGTCCACGTGCGCCTTGTACGCCTTTGAGTCCATCAGCCCGGCACCCGCGCCGGCCTTGTCGGCCAGCTTCACCTTCATCATCCAGCCCGATCCGAATGAGTCCGTGTTGACCTTCGACGGGTCGTCGACGAGCGCGTCGTTGACCTCGACGACCTCGCCCGAGACCGGGGAGTAGACGTCCGAGGCGGCCTTGACCGACTCGACGACGCCGTAGGTCTCTCCGGCGGAAACCTCGGCGCCGACCTCGGGGAGCTCGACGTAGACGACGTCGCCGAGCTCGGACTGTTGCGAGTTTTTTTTGTTTTTTTTTAAAGGAGAAACAGTTCGGTGAGGTGGGAGAGGCCGGAGAAGAAAAAGCCAGCGGCTGGTCGCTCTCTCGCTCGCTCGCTTCCAAGGAGCTTGTTTCTCTCTCCCTTCTAATTTCAGGGGAGAACCCATTTTTTTCCTCACCTGGGCGAAGTCGGTGATCCCGACCGTGGCCGTGTCGCCGTCGATCTTGGCCCACTCGTGCGACTTGGCGTACTTGAGGCCGTCGACGACTGTGCGTTGGTGTGGAAATAGAGAAGAGAGGGAGGGGGGGAGATGAAAAAAGGAAAAGAGGGAGGCGTGTGAGTGTCAAATTTCTCGATCGGAAGAGGGAGTTTGCCCGCTCGCTTTCGCGATGGTTCGGGCCCTTTCGGATCGTTCCGCTTCCACCAGACTCATCTCAAGACATGGAGAGGTCGATAGAACGGCTTTGATTGCCCACTCAAGGCGCCGCGTCCTGTCCGAAAACGGAAAAAAGGGATGCGTCGTCGACGCTCGACGACGACGGACGACGAATTGAAAAACGTACTCGTCGCAAACCCCCTGGACAGCGCGGGCACGGCCTGGACGCGCAGGCCGCGCGACGCGACCTCGGAGACAAACGTGCGGAGCATGGTGCTGAAAGGGGGACGGGAGAAGAGACTGAAAGTGGGGGAAAGTGAAGAGGGAAAAAAGGTTGTGAGAGGTCGAGCGTCGTAGTAGGAGGTCGGCGAGAGACCCCCGGTCCTTTTCTTCTTCCAACGCTGCTGCTGTATCTCGCGCTCTCTTTCACTCTTTCTCTCTCTCTCTCTCTCTCGCTCGCTCGCTCGCTCCCTTTCACTCTTTCTCTCTCTTTCTCTCTCTTTCTCTCTCTCTTTTCGACCAAGCGAACGGAACCTCACGCCCGCATACGCTGCGAAAGTGAGAGAGAGCGCTCGGTGATTTCTCTGTTTCTTACCTCGAGTGATTTTTTCATGATTTCATTTTAACAAAAAAGAAAACTCCCAAACTTTCAAAACACGTTGTATTTCCCGCCCACGGGGCCCGCCCCTCCGTCTCTCCGCATCGCCTTCTCCGTCGCCTCCTCTATGATCCTCTTGCACGCGGCCTTGGCGGCCCGGACCGCGGCGGGCGTCCTCGCCTGGATCAGCAAGTACATCTTTCGCTCCCCGGGAGGAATCTCGGCGCCCGCGGGGTAAAAGACCCCCTTCATGATGACCGCCGCGCCCGTCGCGTCCTCGATCGCCGCGGTCGTCGACTTGTGCGTGACCTTCCAGCGGGCCTGCTGCGGGAAATCGTTGACTTCGAGCTCGGACTGGAAGAACTGGCGATGGCGCGTCAGCGAGGAGCCGTCGTCGTCGACTGCGGGGTCTTCGTCGCCAGAGGGCGGCGGCGGCGGCGGCAAGGCCGTGCCGGGAGGGAGAGGGGGAGGAGGAGGGAGGAAACCTCCTGCGCCTGCTGCTCCTCCCCGGCCTGCGACTCGCGCAGCGGCGGCCGCGACTGCGGCAGCGGCGGCGGCAGCGGCAGCAGCGTTCGCGCCTCCTCCCATTCCTCCCACCGCTCCCGCTCCTCCCGCGCCTCCGCCAAAGCGCAGCGCGGCGGCCTGCGCCGCGGCGACGAGCGCGCTCGCCTGCGCGGCCTGCTGCGGCGGCGGGCGGCTGAGCGGGACCGAGGACAGAGGGTTGACATGAGAGGCAGGCCGCGGAGGCTGCGTAGTAATCGGGGCAGCAGGAACGGCGGGAGCAGCAGCAACGGCGGGAGCGGAAGCAGCGGGAGCGGAAGCAGCGAGGGCGGGAGCGGCGGCGACGACGACGCGCTCCCTCACAGCGGCGACGGCCTTCTTGCCCGCGATGCGCGCCGCGGCGGCCTTGGCCGCCCTGATCGCCGCTGCGGCGGCGGCGGAGGGAGGGGCAGCGGCAGGCTTCTTCGCAACCGCTGCCGCTGGGGCTGCTGGGGCGGAGGCCGCGACCGCGGGAGCCGGAACAGCAGAAGAGGCAGGGGCAGCGACGGCGGCAGCCAGAGCAGCAGGCGCGGGCGCGGGAGCAGCACCGGCGGAGGCAGCGTTCACCGCGGCCACTCTCGCCGCGGCTGCGGCGATCGCGCTCTCGAGGCTGACGTCACCCTGCGGAGCACCTGGCGGAGGCGGAGGAAAAGAAGGAAGAGACGCAGCAGCAGCAGCACTTGCAGAAGAAGCAGCAGCGGCCGCAGCGGCCTCCCTCGCTCGCAGCCGGTCGCGCTCGCCGCCAACGGCGACGACGTCGTCGTCGCCCTCGTCGACCTCCGTCCCCGCTCTCCCGTCCCTCGCCGCCGTCCTCCCGTCCGCGCCGGCCCTGGCCGCCCTCCCGGCCTCCTCGACGGCGCTCGCGATCTTCTTCTTCGAGGATTTGTTGGACTCGTCGCCTTCCCCTCGTCCCCCTTCCTCCTCCCCGTCCTCGTCCTCCTCCTCGCCGGCGTCTCGGAGCTTGGCCGCCGCGGCCGCCCTCGCGGCCTTGACAGAGTTGGCCTCCTCCGCGGCGTCGAACTTGAACCCGTGCCCGCCGAACCCAGACCCCCTGTCCCGCGCCTCGCCCGCTGCGACCGCGGCTCTGTGCGCCTCGGCCAGCGAGGCCAAATCCCCGGGCACCCCGCGCCCGGCGTCGCGCAGCGCGCGGCAGAGGTCGCCCGCGAACTTGGCCTCGCCGTCGGCCGGGTCAGGCGAGATGAAGGTCACGGCGGTGCCCTTCCTGCCCGCCCTGCCCGTGCGCCCCACGCGGTGGACGTAGTCCTCGAGGTGCGTGGGAGGCTCGAAGTTGACGACGAGCGACAGGTCGCGCACGTCGAGCCCGCGGGCCGCCACGCTCGTCGCGACCATCAGCGGCACGACGCCGCCCTTGAAGTCGGCGAGCGCGCCCGCACGGTCCTCCTGGTCCATGCCGCCGTGCAGGCTCAGACAGGGGTGGCCCCGGCCGCGCAGCGCGCGGAAGAGCGCGTCCGCCTCGTCCTGCGAGTTGACGAAGACCAGCGCCTTCTCGCCCTCGGGCTGCTCGCCGAGGAGCTGCAGCAGGCGCAGGAAGCGCTCCGGGGAGGGATGCGAGGAAGCGGCGGCGGCAGCAGAAGAGGAGGAGGCAGAGGCCTCGCCCCTCGGCGCCCGCTTCGGCCTCAGCTCGACCCGCTGCTCGATGTCCGCGTTCACCACCGCCCTGCCCCCGACCACCACCTCCAGCGGCTCGTGCCTGAGAAGCGACCGCGCCAGCGCCTCCACGGCCCGCGGGAACGTCGCCGAGAACAGCACCGACTGCCTGTCGGGCCTGACGAGGCCCGCGATCCTCGCGATCTGCGGCTCAAAGCCCAGATCAAACATGCGGTCGGCCTCGTCCAGACAGAGGAACGTGACGCGGCGCAGGTTCGTTATGCGGCCCCCGCCCATCGCCAGCACGTCGATGAGCCTTCCGGGGGACGCGGCGACGATCTCGGCCCCACGCTTGAGGTCGCTGACCTGCGTGCCGAGCGCCGCGCCGCCGTAGGCCGAGACGGCCGAGACGCCCACGGCCTTGCCAAACCGCTTGGCCTCCTTGCCGATCTGGGCCACGAGCTCGCGCGTCGGGGCCAGCACGAGCGCGATGGGCCCGTCGCCCGAGGCCAGCGGGCGCTGGTCCTTGACGTGCCTGAGCGCCGGGAGCAGGTAGGCGAGCGTCTTCCCCGACCCCGTCTTGGCAACCCCGAGGACGTCGCGCCCGGCCATGATGGCGGGCAGCGCCTGCGCCTGGATGGGGGTCGGCCGCTCGCAGCCCCGGAGCCTGAGGGCGTCCAGGAGGCGGGGGGCGAGCCCGGCCTGCGTCCAGCGGGAGATGGGCTTGGGGGGGGCTTTGCCGCGCACACGCACGCCGTCGAGCTGGAGCCGCAGCTTTTTGACTTCCTCGTCGGGCATGCGGGCGAGCTCGGGCGTCTCGGTGTAGAAGGCGCGCCGGAAGGGCTGCGCGCGGGCCGCGGCCTCGGCGTGGAGCAGGGCCGCCGCGGCGAGCTTGTCCCCTCCGCCCTTCGAAGTTTTCGTGAGGCCCAGCGCGACGTTGCGGGCCCACGTCACGTCGTCCTCTTCGGCCTCGTCCTCCGCTTTCTTGAGCCTGACGGTGGCGTTGTCGTCGTCGTCGCCGCCGTCGATGTCTGCTCCGTCGCCAGCTTCTCCGTCGGAGGAGGAGGAGGAGGAGAGGGCGCGGTCCCGGCGGCTGCGGCGGGCGGCGGGGAGAGGGGGCGGCTTTGTTGTCGCCGCAGCTGCCGGTGCCGCGGGGTGCACGGCTTCCGTCATCGTTGTGTCCTCTCCTTCTCCGCCTCCGCCTCCTGCCTTCCCTGCTGCTGCTGCTGATGTAGCTGCCGCATCGCCCGACTTTGCTTCAGCCTCAGCCTCAGCAGCGGCCTCGGCGGCAGCGGCTGCGGCTGCCCTGGCCGCAGCAGCCTCGGCGGCCCTCTCCCGCTCGGCCCGCGCCGCCGCCGCCTCCTCCTCGGCGGCCTCGCGGATCGCCTCGGAGGCAGCGGCATCGTTCCCCCGCATGAAAGCGTCGAGAGGGTCGACCTCGTCGTCGCCATCGGAGCCGCCGTCGCTCTCCTTCATTGGTTCCGGAACAGGGGCTGCTGCTGCTGCTGCTGCTTCGGCCGTCGCCGCCGTCGTCGTCGCGCCGCTGCCGGCCTCGAGCGCGCCTCTCGCCCTCGCGGCTGCCGCTTCCCGGCCTCGGCGCGCCCCCTCTTCGTCGTCGTCGTCGTCCTCTCCGTCCTCGCCGTCAGCAGCGGCGGAGGGAGCAGTAGGATCGGCAGCGGCCCTTGCTGCTGCCGCAGCTCCTGCTGCCTCCGTCCCTGCCCCCGCCGGGACGGAAGAGGACGAGAAAGGCCCCGATGCTGCTGCTGCTCCTCTCGAGGCCTGCCATGCTGCGGCTCTGGCCCTCCTCTGCAGGAGCAGGGCCTCGAACTCGGCGTCGGTCGGCGGCGGGGCGGCGGCGGTGGCAGCTGCAGCGGGGGGAGGGGGCGCCTCTATGTCGCCGTTGGTCGCCGTCGCCGTCGATTGCGGCCGAGAATCGTCAGAGACTTTCCGCCTCTTTTGCTCTCTCTGAGCGGCGAAGTCGAGGCCTCCAGACGCTAATGATGTTGCTGCTGTTTCTGTGCCGTTGCCATCGCCCTCCCCGTCGCGGCCGCGCTTTAGGTGCGCTGCTGGAGGAGCGGCAGCAACATCGCCGTCGCCATCGACGTCTTCACCACCTCTCCGCCTGCTGCTCCGCCGCTCGCCGGCCATGCTCTCTTCTTCTTGTTGTCGAGTGTGTCGTCTGTGACTGGCTCTCTCTCACTCTCTCAGGAGACGCGCATCCGGAAGAAGAATCACACCAGAACACGAGAGCGAGAGAAAGAGACGAATACAGAAGAGAAATGTGAACAGTGAAAAATCCAGTGCCTCACTCTCTGGAAGTTCAGAAAATCAAAAGAAAAAAAAAACCTCGTCGGCCAAATAGAATCTTCATCGATCTTCCATCGGCGATGAAACTCGTCGTCAAGCACGGCAACAAAAGCATCGCGATTGAAGGAGTCCAAGAGGATGCAACCGCGGCGGTGAGCTTTTTCCTGGAGATGAATCGATGGCGGGATGAGAGACGCGGGAAAAACTGTCAAGAAGAAACTTGACAAGATGCCCTGACGAAACGAGTCTCTCTCGCCCTCCTCCCTCCTCTTTTTCCTCCCTCTACCTCCCTCTCAACAGGACCTCTCGTCGCTCCTCGTCGACAAAACACTAGTGCTCGCCCGCCAGCAGAAGCTCGTCTTCAAGGGCAAGGTGCTCACGGGCAACCCCAAGTCTCTGGTCTCCTTGGGAGTCAAAGAGGGCGCGACGCTCTTGTTGCTCGCTGCGGCGCCGACCGCCGGCGCCGTCGCCGCCGCCATCGCCGCCGCTGCCGCGGCGGCAGAGGCCGCGAGGAAGCACGCCGCGAGGAAACCAGCTGCTGCCGCCGCTTCTGCTGCTGCTGCTGCTGCTTCTGCTGCTTCCGAGCCCTCTCGGATCACGGAGGCGCGGGTCCGGGCGTGGGCCTCCACGGGGGTCGTGGGCCTCCGAGGCGAGGGGCTCTCCGAGCTGCCCGAGGCGCTCTTCGCCGCCGTCGCGCCCGCCCCTGGTTCGAGCAGCTGCTCCTCCTCCTCGTCGGCCGCTGCTGCTTCGGCTCGTGCTGCGAAGTCGCCTCTCGCCGTGGCGCGCGCCGTCGATCTAGGGGAGAACAGGCTGTCTAGTCTGCCTGAGAGGTTTGTGGAAGCTGCTACTGCTGGTGCTGCTGTCTCTGTCGCTGCTACTGCTGCTGCTGCTACTGCTGCGCCGACGGCGGCAACAACAATAGGCGATGCAACGACAACCTCGGGCAGTGGCACCTCCGCCGCCGCCGCCTCCGTCCTCGCCACCACCAGCAAGCTCGCCCGCCTCCGCCTCGCGGACAACGCCCTCTCCGGCCCCGGTGCCCTGCCCTCCTCCTTCTCCAACCTTTCTGCCCTCGCCGAGCTCGTCCTCGACGACAACCCCCTCCTTCAAACGTTGCCGGGCTCGGTCTTCGCGCTCCCGCGCCTGCGGCGCCTCTCCGCCGTGCGCTGCGGCCTGGGCGAGATCCCGAGCTCCGTGCAGGACGCAAAAGCTCTGTCCGAGCTCGTGGTGGCCGGCAACGCCCTCACGACGATTCCCGTCGAGATCGGGAGCTGCTCGTCGCTCACGCGCCTCGACGCCAGCTCGAACAAGATTTCGTCCTTGCCCGAGAACTCACTCGCGCGCTGCGGGCGCCTCACCGTGCTCGTCCTCGACGGCAACAGGCTCTCGAGTTTACCGAGAGACCTCCTCTCGGGCGCCGCGGCGCTCCACACGCTTGGGCTGAGAGGCAACGAGCTGACCCTCGACGGGCTGCGGGCGACGGAGGGCTGGGAGGCGTTCGAAGGGAGGAGAGTCAAGGCCGCCGACGCGAGGCTCGCCGGGCGAGTGGACGTGGCGGGAGGGAAGGGTGGCGGGGCCTTTGACGCGACGGCCGACGCGGAGGAGTGGATTAAATGGTAGAAGAAGCGAATAAGAGAGAAAGAGAAAGATCAGTTTTCATTTTTTTCTCTTTTTCATTTTTTGCTGCGACTGCTGCTGCTGCTGCTTGTAACACAAAAGGACTACTCGGAACAAAGAAATAACAAACACAAACAGAGGAGAATAACTGGAGGGGGGAGTACAGGTGCACTGTTTCGTGTGCATGCAAGTGGGGGGGAGGGACAAGGCTCGGAAGAAAAACGAAAAAAAGGACAAGAATGGTGGTGATGGGTAGTGTTGATTGATGCGTTTTCTCTCTCTCTCTCTCCCTCTCTAAAAAAAAAAAAACCTCCGTATCCTTCTCTCTCTCTCTCTTTAAGCCCTGCGCGCCCGCTGGCACATCCCGCACTTCGCCGCGGTCGGCTCGTTGTTGAACGTGCATTCGGAGCAGATCCACATCCCTTCCTCGGAGAAAGCGGATGCTTTCGCGCCGCCGGAAGTCCTCGCTCCGCCTCCAGCGCCACCGCCGCCGCCGCCTTTCCCCTCCGCGGCTGCCGCGGCCTCCCCTCCGGCGTAGTCGTCTGTCATCGTCTCCAGCCCCTTCTCCAGGAAGTCGATTAGCTTGTTAAAGTGCTGGCGGGTAGTCTCCGTGAGCGTCAGCAGCTGCACGCGGAAGTCGTTCCAGTCTCCAGGAGGGATGCGCGCGAGGCGCGGCGCGCCGCCGTTGCCGTGGCGGCCGCGCGAGGTCAGAAGGCGCAGCGAGATGCTGTCCGGCATGGAGGAGCTGGCGCCGTTGGCTGCTGCTGCTGCCGCTGCTGCCGCCGCGCCCCTTTGTTGCTGCTGCTGCGCTCCTGCGGGGCCGGCGTTCGCGGGAACGCTCCCGACAGCAGCGCCGCCGCCGCCGCCGTCGTCGTCACTGTCCTCGATGTCTGCCGCCGCGACGGCGTCGTCGAGCATCGCGTCGAGCCGCTTCTCGACGCAGGCGTGCAGCTTCTCAAGGAAGGACTCGGAGTGGCCCTGCGTGAACTCGAAGAAGCGCTGGCGCTGCTTGATCTCCTCGTCCGCGGCCGTGACCGCGGCGGCGGGGCGGGCGGCGGTGGCCCCGTTGGTGGCGGGTGCTTTGGCCTTGCCCCTCGCCGCCGAGGCGGCAGCCGAAGAAGAAGAAGAAGCTCCTCCTTCTCCCGCTCCTCCGATGCCGCGCGCCGCCGCCGCCGCGGCAGCAGCCCCTGCCTCGCTCCCGGGCTCCGCGAACGTGTAGTACCCGTACGCGTACGTCCACTTGAGCACGCGGCGGCACCTGACGACCTGCGCCCACGCGTCGCTCACGAACCGCAGCTGCGTCGTCGGCGTCGCCGTCGCCTCGCTCAGCGCCTCGAGCTTGGCGCGCGCCGATGCCGCGGCGGCCGCCTCCTCGGACCGCTTCCTCGCGCGGTCGTGCTCCGCCCAGCGCTGGTAGTAGTGCATGTAGCGCTCGAGCGCCGACTTGGCGCGCTCGCGCGCCAGCGCGGCGTCGTCGAGTGTGCCCTTGTTCTTGGCGGCCTCGTAGCGGTTGCAGGCGTAAAAGCCGCCGGTGCGCTCGCCGTGGTCGGCCCAGGCCCCGACGCAGAGCCAGCAGAACTCGAAGCGGCACTGCGAGCAGGTCATGTGCATGCAGCCCTGGTTCTTCTCGATGGGCCGCTTGCACTTGGGGCACTGCTTGGTGTTGGCCAGGATCCAGTTGAGGTTTTCCGACTCGGCCGAGTTCTTGACGAGCCAGCGGCGCACCGTCTCGCAGCCGACCGGCCGGTGCGCCTCCTCGCGGCAGGTGAAGCAGAAGTCGCAGCCGCAGTCGCAGTGGATGTCGATGGGCGGGCCCAGGGAAGAGGAGGTGGCCAAGGCGGCAGCAGCAGCTGCGGCCGCAGCGGCAGAGGCTTCAGCGGCAGAGGCGGCAGCAGAGGCGGCGGCGGCGGAAGAAGGCGCGGAAGAAGAAGGCGCGGGCGGCGGCGGCTCGCTGCTGTCCGGGATCGCCGTCCCTCCCCCCGCCGTCAGGTCGACGCCGGCCAGCACCTCCGCGGCGCGCTCGCAGCCCGCCGCCGGGCACCAGGTGGCCCTCCTGTTGTCGTCGACGAACGAGCGCGCCGCGAACGCCTCGTACCGCTCGCGGAGCTGCGGGTTTGGAGAAGCGCACTCGAGCGCCACAGCCTCGGGCACGGCGGCGCCGCACTTTGGCGTCGGGCAGCGCAGGTCGAGGCAGGCCGTGCCTCCCTCGATCGCGGCTTTCACGAAGCCCGAGTAGCAGTCCACGCAGTAGGCGTGGCCGCAGTGGGCCGAGCGCGTCTCGTTGGGAGGGTAGTCGGCGAAGCAGATCAGGCACGAGAGGGTGCCGTCGGCGTTGGGCTCGGTCGCCGGCGGCGGGGCGTCGGCATTGTTCTTCGCCGTCGCGGCCTTTCCTGCTGCTCCCCTCGTCTTCTTCTTCGCCGCCGTTTCTTCTTCTTCCTCCTCCTCCTCCTCCACCGCCAGGCCGCACCTTCTCCTCACCTTGGCCTCGTCCGCGAACCACTCCTCGTGCGCGCGCGCGACGTCCCACTTGAAGTCGCGCAGCACGCGCGTCGCGTCGGCGTCGGGGATCGAGAGCACTGCGGTGGTGTCGCGGACGAGCTCGCGCTGGCGCTCGAGGATCGCCTCCTGGTCGACGATGCGGTAGGTCGGCTACGGTCAAGAGTGGAGTGTTTGGTTTGGTTGGTTTTGGAGGTTTTGAGCGGGGAAAGCAGAGGGGGCAAAAGGGGAAGAAGGGGTGTCGAGGAGGTCGAGGTTGAGATCGACGCCTCGGCGACGGCGAAGCGGGGGGGGGGGGGGGGGGGGCGACCAGCAAAGAAAAAAAAAAAAAAAAAAAACCCCCCCCAGTCCCGCCACCCACAT
>Ga0315287_10001917_pt1 | contig 19483 bp, 15 predicted proteins | sample YL17G11_0_MG_FD_205037 | JGI IMG/M metagenome (GOLD analysis project Ga0315287, IMG submission 205037) | Sediment microbial communities from Yellowstone Lake, YNP, Wyoming, USA - YL17G11_0 | ecosystem: Environmental > Aquatic > Freshwater > Lake > Sediment | place: USA: Wyoming | collected...
CGCCGCCCCCCCCCCCCCCCCCCCCCCCCCCCCCCACATCCCCGGCGGTGTTTTTTTTTTTTTTTGGCTCACACCAAAACCCCCCCCCCCCCCCCCCCCCCCCCCCCCCCACACACCACAAAAAAACAAAGGTGATGGGTTGGGGAGATTGTGTGCGCCTTTGCTTTGCGCCCGCCCCCCTGTCCGGCCTACCCTTAATATCTTTCCTCTGTGTGTAAAAGAACGTAGCATTCATTTTCTGTTCGTTGGTCCGATAGATAGATTGGTGTAAGTAGTAGAGTAGGTGATGTTACAATGATGACAGATGACACAAAACTTCGTAGCTGCAAACGTCGCAGCCCCAACCATTCCGCGTCTTTTTCTGCACACGATGGCGCCCCCTTCCAGGTCCGGTTTCCCCCGTTTTTCCTGTTCTAAGGGGTGGCATAATATTCATCAGTATTCTGCGTGGTTAATCGGGGGTTGAGGGCGCATTGCCTCCCGGAAGCGGACGCTCTTGCACACAACACTTTTCACGCTCGCGAGTGCGCATGCTGCACCATTTTTCTCTCTCTCTCGCCACAGGCACGGCCGCGCCCGCTGCCCTCCACACATCCTCATCTGCCTGATTATTCTCTGCTCCAGCCTCTTTGTCCCACTCGCCTGGGGCAAAGCGGTCAAGGACTATGGCTCCCTGCTGCCGCCGGGAGCAGGCCAACAAACGCCGCTGACTAAAATGGGCCTGGCCCGCCTGTTTGGTTTTGGCTTCCTCTCCCGCCCGGGGGCGCCCACGCCCTCGCCCAAGGGCGTGGCCGCAGCGGCGGCGAGGGCCCTCGAAGCCGGCATGTTAGGCAAGAAGGATGCCATCCTGTACTGGAACCAGGTGAGAGAGTACGGGGGAAAAACTCTCTCGTGTGCGCGCGCGCGCACGAGAGAGAGAGAGAGAGCCGCGGGGAGACTTGAGCGAGGCCCCACCGCCGCCTCTCTCGAAAAGCGCACTCCATGCCCCTCACCCCGAGGGCCGGAGGGCCTCCTGCCCTCCTCCTGCCCTCCTCCGGCCAACCTGCCCCGCGTCCACGCACTGAGGCCTTGCTTCAGTTCCCACCCCCCCTCACCCTGCACGTTTCCGCTCTCTAGGTCGCCCTCGACGCGGTCGCCGCCTCGTTCGCCACCGGTGAGCAGCCTGGCCCCTGCCTGTCGTCCCGCGCCCTTGCCATCGTCCACCTGGCTATGTACGATGCGTACGCGGGCGCGGGCGGCGGCGCGGTGGAGGGCCTGTCCTTCAAGAAGGGCGGCGGCGGCCGCCTCCCGCCCTACCTCCCCGACCTCGACCCCGCGCCCGCCGGGGCCGTCCCCGCGGCCGCCGTCGCGGGCGCGGCCTTCCAGACGCTCGTCGCCCTCTACCCCTCCCAGGCCGGAGGCTTCCGCCTTGCTTTGCACGCCTTCTTCAAGGCACGCCCGGACCTGGCGGTGCAGGCCCTAGCCAAAGGCAGCGGCGGCGGCCTCGATTTCAGCGATGGCGGCGCGGGGGCGGCCTGGGGCGCGTATGTCGGCCACGCCGTCCTCCGCCAGCGGGCGGCCGACCCGGTGGGCAACATGACCATTCCCGACGCCTCCTTCACGCCGCCCAGCCCGGCGAGTGTATTCCCGCCTCCGTACAAACCCTCGCCGACCACCCCCGACGCGGGCCTGTACGGCGCGTACTACGGCAGCGGCTCCGCCCTCTTCTCCACGACCAGCCGCTACACCCTGCAACCGCCCGCCCTGGACGCCGCGGCCTACGCGGCTCACGTGGACGTGCTGTGGGCGAAAGGGACGGTGGCCGCCCAGTTCCCGGACCAGCCACCCGCGATCGTGCCCCACAGGCGGACGGCGGTGGAGAACGACACGGGGATCTATTGGGGCTACGACGGCCAGCGCTACCTGGGCACTCCGCCCCGCCTCTACAACCAGTTTGTGCGGGCGGTGGCGGCGGAGCACAAGAACAGTGAGGCCGACAATGCGCGCCTGTTTGCGTTTGTGAATGCGGCGATGGGCGATGCCGGCATTCTGGCGTGGGAGGTGAGGAGGCGGGCAAGAGGCGGTGCAGGGGGCCGGGAGACAAGAAGCGAGGAAGGAAGGAGAGAGCCAGTTTTGGGGCTTCTTTCCACCCTTCTCTTCTCTCCTCACACCTTTTTTCACAGAACAAGTACAAGTACTTCATCGCCCGGCCCGCGACCGCCATGCGAGGTGCGGCCTCCACGGCCGGGACGGTCCCCGCCGGCTGGCTGCCCCTCGGGTCCCAGGTCACGAACACCATTTCGCAAGGCTTGCGCTCCTTCACCCCCAACTTCCCGGCCTACCCGTCGGGGCACGCGACCTTCGGGTCGGCGGCATTCCAGGTGTGTGTGGGCGGTGTTTGCGAGAGAGAGTGAGAGGGGAGAGAGAATGTTGGGGCGGAATGCCGGGAGAGCCCCCCCTCCCACACCAACCAGCGCGGACCGCCGCGTCCTTCTCTCACGCCGCCCTCTCTCCCTCTCCATCTGTATCCTTCTTCTGCTGCACATAGATCACCCGCCTCTTCTACGGCCACCAGCCCGGGTCCTTCGCCACCGAGACCCGCACCCGCCAGGACGCGGTCTTCAAGGGCTTGTTCGTGTCGGACGAGCTGGACGGCATCAGCTTCAACGCCCTGGGCCAGACCCGCCCCCTGGTCGTCCGGTCCTACCTCAAGGGCGGCCTGTGGGGCGCGATCATGGACGACGCGCTCAGCCGGGTGTTCCTGGGCGTGCACTGGGTGTTTGACTGTTACGCGACGGCCGACCCGATCAGCCCGGCCAACGTGGGCACCGCGCCGCCCGACATGGACGCCTTTGTCGGAGGCGTCCCGCTGGGGACGTCCATCGCAGAAAACATTTTTGCAGTCAACGGCATCGCGCCCGCCTTCACGGGGACGCCGGCCCCGCAGGACCCGTTCGAAGCGGCGGTCGCGCCCGCGTCGGCGGCGCAGGGCCTGGGGTCCGAGGCCGTGCCGACCTCGACCTTCCACGGCGTGGTCGACACGTTCCTTTGAGATTTTGAGAGACTGGAACAGGAGGGTCCAACGTTTTTCGTTACTTTCGGTGTTGCTGAGCTTGAGCTTGGGAATTGACACTAAGAGATTGGGACAAACACCGGCACGGACGCGCTGTGTCGGTCCAGTCGTGTCGCGCGGGAGAGAGCGAGGAGGGAGAGATGAGTTACGTGTCGATGAGGTGCTGAGAGAGACACGGAAAAAGAGACTTCAACCATTTGCCTTCACAGCCCCGTCCACGCGCTCGCCACACCCCAGAACGACACGCCATTCACGCTCCTCGCCACCTTCTGCCCCTCCCCTACTGCCTGGCCACCCCCCTCTACCGCCTCCATCCCCCCGACCCGCCCCCCGACCACCGCCGCGACGAGCGGCTGCACCGGGTGCGGGCTCACCCCGCTCACCGCCCCCCCGGCCCCGCCCGGCGACACCCGCCAGGCGCCCTCGCCCACCAGGGCCGCCCCCGTCCGGGCGTCCCACCCGCGCACGCAACCGCCCACGCCGCCCGCCAGCAGCACGGACCCGTCCGGGCTCAGCCCGATGCCGAGGCGCTGGGCGGTCCCGCCGCCGTCCCGCTCCACGCTCCACACCACGCCCCGCCCGACCGCCCGCACGTCCCAGCAGTGCAGGGCCGGGTGGCCGCGGGCGCCCGTGAAGAGGGCGGACCCGCAGGGCGAGAAAGCCAGGGCTGCCACGGCCCGCCTGCCGTGGCCCTGGAGCAGGGCGACCTGTTCGGCCGTGCCGCCATCCCACAGCCCCACGCCCCCGCCCGTCCCGCCGCCGGCGACGAGGCGGCCGGAGGGCGTGTTGGGGGCTCCCGTGGCGAGCGCGCAGATGTGGCCGGTCGGCCCCGCGGCGGGAGGCGGGGCAGGCGCGCCAAACGGCGCGCGCCCGCCGCCCGTCCCGGGCGGCGCGGCCGCGAGCACGCCCGGCCCTTTCCGGGACGTCAGCAGGGCGGCCACCGCGTCGCCCGGGCGGGCCGTGTCGAACACGCGCACGCCCGCGTCCCGGCAGGCGGTGCCGGCGTACAGGGTCCGCCCGTCCGGTGAAAAGGCGGCGGAGAAGGCGGGGATGGGGTCGGCCGAGCGCAGGTCGCGCGGGACAAAGGAGGCGAGGGGGGGCGGGGCGGGGCGAGGGGGGGCCGCCGCCGCCGCGCGGCGGTGCCGGCGGCGCCGCCGCCGGCGCGCGCGACGGTGCTGGGACTCGGACTCGCCGCCGCCGCCGCCGCCATCCGTGTCCGTGGCGGAGGAAGGCGGAGACGCGGAGGAGGAGGAGGAGGACCGGCCCCCCTCCGCCGCCGCCGCCGCCGCCGCCGCCGCCGCCGCCGCCGCCGCCGCCTCGCCCAGCCGCGGCGCGTGCAGGGTGACCGGGTGCCCGCGCGTGCACACGGCCAGGAGGGGGGCGCCAAACCCGCCGCCGGTCGATGCCGCGGAGCCCAGGCCCACCGGGTGGAAGGCGAAGTCGTACAGGGCTTCTCCCGGGAAGAAGGCTGCGGCCGGGCGCGGGTCGGCTGCTGTGGCCGGGCATGGGCCCGCCTCGCCACGAGGGGGTGCCCCCTCCTCCAGCGGCGGCGGCCGGAAGCACCGGACCCACCCGTCCGCCGCACCCACAGCCACCACCTCACCACAGGGCGACCAAGCCAGGCCGACTGGGTAGTTGCCTGTGGTGCAGGGCGGGCCGGGCGGGCGAGGGTGGGCGAAGGCGGCCGAGGCGGTGGCTAGCAAAGCCGGGCGGGGGTGGTCGGCGCCAAAGAGGAGGCGGGCGTAGCCAGGAGGGCAGGGGGGAGCGGCCTCAGGCTGTGCCATCGCACTTGTGCCTCAAGGGGCTTTCTCCACACAGAGCAGCGGCCACTGATTAAGGCCCAGGCGTGTGGAGCGTGGTCATGCACCTCCCCCCCCCCGCGGGGAACGCAAAAAATAAAAGACAAAAGCGTGTCTGCATTTCTTCGTGTTTCACTTTCTTTAAAACACATGATGAACCCGGCCCAAGGCCACGCCGTGGCCCTCGGCCTCCCCCTGGGTGGCACCCCACACTCCCCAGCCGACATAAAGGCCGCCTTCCGACTGCGCGCAAAGGCGTGCCATCCCGACTTGTGAGTGTGGCAGGAGAGGACTTTTAGATGCGAGAACGAAAAAACGCGCGTGGCTCAACCTCTCTCTCTCTCTCCTCACTATAGGCACCCGGGCAACGCCGCCGCCGCCGCCGAGTTTGCCCGCGTCTCCGCCGCCGCAGAAGCCCTGCTAGCGCACCGCGGACGGCCATCACCCGTGGACCCCTTTGCCAGCGGCCCCGCTGGGGCACGAGCACCGCCCTCAACCTCCCCCGCCACGGCGGCGGCTGTCGAGGCCGCCCTCCGCTCCCGCCGCTTCTCCCTGGCCTTCTCTGGGGCCTGCCTGGCCAGCGGCATCGCCATCTTTGCGGGCGCCCTGCGCGTCCACACAGCCGTCTTCGGGCCGGACCCCGTCGCCCTGGAGGCGGCCGCCCGCAGGGAGGACCCGCCCGAAGCGGTCGCCCGTTTCCAGGAGGCCGTCGCGGCGGCGGTGGCGGACCGGGCGAGGCAGAGGGACAGTGAGAGAAGAGGGAGCGGGGGTTAGCGGTGGGGTAGCAAAGAGCGGCCAGCGGCAGGTTGGCCCGCGCGCGATAGAGGGGCAGAGAGAGAGAAAGAGATCGTAAGCGGGGCGGGGGCGGAAGAGAGAGAGGAGACCTGGTTGTCGCCTTTTTTTTGGCACTGGACACAGAACGCGCACGCGGGGCGAACGCGCCCGTGTACGCGCGGGCGGACGAGCGCTTGGGAGGCATGAGAGAGAGAGAGAGAAAGGAAGGGAGGGAGGGGTGGGCGGTTGACCTGCACCCCCCCCCAGCGGGCACGCGCGCCCCCATCCTCTCATCCCTCCTCTCTCTCTTTTCCTGGTGTCAAGACATGAAGCCCTCGCTGTCCGCCTCGGAGGGCGACGCCGCCAGGACCGGGGGCGCGACGTCGCCACCACCGCCACCGCGGGCTTCCCCCCCCTCGCCCCCACCACCACGGCGGCCACCGCCGCCGCCGCCGCCGCCCTCCTCAGCGCCGCCCGCCCGCCGCGCGGCGGCAAGTTCCGCCTCCAGGGCCTCATTCCGGGCCCGCAGGGCGGCGGCCTCCACGGCCATGGACTCCAGGCGGGCTTCCAGGGCGGCCAATCGGTCGGCGGGCGGGCCTTGGGCGGCGGCAGGCGGCGGCGGCGTGGGCCGCGCCGCGGGGGCGGCAGTCGCGGCCGCTGGCGCCTGGGCGGGGCCAACAGCCGGGAGCCCCGCGCCGCCGCCGCCGCCGCCACGCGTCACGGCCGGCACGTTGGACCCGAAGAAATCCAAGCCGGGTGCGACGGCGGCAATGCTGGTCCCCGGGGCGGGGGCGGCCAGGGGCGCGGCGGCGGCGGCGGGCGCGCCGGTGGCGGGCGCGCCGCCGCCGCCGCCTGCCGCGCCACCCCCCCCTGCCGCAGCCGCCCGGGCTCGTGTCATGGGGGACGGCCCGGGGCCGCCCGGGCCCCGCCCCGCCCGCCCCACGGCATCCACAAAAGGGGTGCCCGCCCCCGGGCGGGCCGGCGTGAGGTGGGGCAGGTCTTTGCCTAGCACGGAGAGAGAGAGAGAGAGAGAGGGCAGTGTGGTGAGCGTTGGGCAGGCATCGAGCGGAGGGGGTGCCGCGCGCGCGCGCGCGCATGCCTTTCCTCCTCCCTTCATCTCTCCTCTCTCTCTAACCATGCGACGCCACCAGGTATTCATTGGAGTTGTACGGCGCGTGCGGCACGCTCTTGGGTGGCCCCGGCCAGGGGCTGACGGGCGGGACGAGGCGGGAGGCCCGGTCCGGGGAAGCGGACGGGCCGGTGCTGCTGCCGCCCGCGCCGCCGCCGCTGCCGCCCCCCGCATTGCCACTCAGCCCTCCCTTGCCGTTGCCGCCCCGCCGCGCCCCGCCGCTGGGCCCACCCCGGAAGGGGCGGCGACCGGAGCCAGGGCCGCCACCCCCGCCTCCCCCACGCCGGGATTTGGAGCGTTTGGAGACGCCGCCACCGGTGGAGGAGAGGCCGGGGCCACGCGGCGGGCGGCCGCTGGGCCGCTGACCTCCGCCGCCGCCTCCCCCCCCGCGCCGGCGGCTGTTGTGAGGGGGCGGGCCGGAGCTGCCGCCGCCGCCGCCGCCGCCACCGCCGCTGGGGCCGGGCACATGACCACCGTCTGAGGGTGGCATTGGTGAGGTCTTGACGTGTGTGAGGGCGTGCTTATGCGGGATATTGAAAAAATAATGCAGGTGTGACAACCAACCGCGAGCGACTCCTTCCTCCTCATCACTCCGGCGCCCCGCCCGCCGCCGCCAGCACCGCGCTCAACACATCCGACACGCTGACGACCCGGACCGGCGCCCCAGTCGCATCCACCTCGTACAGCTGGTGCACGCGGGCGGCCGCCAGGGCCGCGGCCGCCGCGCGCAGGCCGAGGCCCGGCACCGCGGTCAGCAGCCGGCGCCCCGCCTGGGCGTGCGGGTGGGCGAGGGGGGCCACGGTGGTGGCGCCCGCGGCTGCCGCCTGGGCCACCGCGTCCGCCACGCCGCCCGCCCCGCCGGAGCTGTCCAAGGACGCCGACGCCAGGAGCGGGCGGTCCGCCAGGAAGGCCAGGACGGGCAGGGCGAGGGCCGGGAACATGGGGACCGACAGGCACCGGGCGTCCGAGGCGGACAGGTGGCCGACGAGGGCGCCGGTGTCAGGGTGGACGACCGCGAGGCCGGGCAAGCCCGCCGACCGCATGCGGGTGAAAGCGTCCAGGGCGGAGGCGGTGGACGGAATGGACACCACCGGGCGGGCGGGCGGGGCAAAGGCGTCGAGCGGCGCGCCCGCCGCCGCGCCCCACGCCGCCGCCGGGGCCGCCGCCAGGGCGGCGACGACGTCGCTCTGGGACAGGAGGCCCGCCAGGGAGCTGCCGACCGTCAGGCCTAGGCGGTGGACGGGCAGGCGGCGGGGCGTGCCCCGACCCGCCCCGCCCCCCCCCCCCGCGCCCGGGCGGAAGAAGTGGAAGGCGAGTGCGTCCAGGAGGCTGGTCGCCCCGGGCGGCCCGTGCAGTAGGCCCCAGTCCCGGCCGGCCGTCGCTTCCCGCACGGCGCCCACCGTGGTGGTGGCGCCGCCCCCGCCACCAGCACCGGTGGCCACGAGGAGGGAGCCGACCGGGCGGGCGCACACCGCTTCTGCCGCGGCCTCCAGGGCCTCCAGGGTGCCAGCAGCTCCATCCTGTTTGGTTTCAACCACCTCCGCCAAAACCGCGTCCAGCACGTCCGCCGCGGACACAAAGCCCGCGACCGCCTGGATCTGCACCCCACCCCGGGCGAGGGAGGCGGCGCCTGGGGGGTCGCCCGTGGACCGGATGGCGACCGGCGCGGACAGGACGCGGCGGGCGGCTAAAAGGGTGAGGAGCGACGCAATCGGTTCGTCTGATTCGACTGCTGCAAGGGGGGCCTGGAGGAGAAGAGAAGTGGGCGAGGGGGTGTTGAGGGAGGGGCGGTACGGGGCGGGAGAGACACGTGCAGCACCTGAAGGTGTTGCGCGCGTGCCTGCTCCTACTCTACACAATGGTGTGCTTTCGTACCTTGTCGCCCTTGTCGTTGCCGGCCAGGGTGGCCGTGTCGGCGAGGGTGGTGTTCTCTAAATACGAGCGCAGGTCGGAAAAGGTTGGTGGGGGGGTGGACTCCATTGCTGCTGGTTGATTGAAAGGAAGGGCAAAATAGGGCAAACCCTATTTTGCCTGCGACCTGGATGGGCGCCTGGCTCAGCACACAGGGGCGTGCCTTGGCAGGTAGAGCCGGGGGAGGCGCGCCGGGGCGATGGCGGGCGTGGGGTGGTTTGTGTGCGGGATAGAAGAGGGAGAGGAGCAAAAATACCGAGTGGAGCATGTTGTTGGTGCCACCTGCCCCCGACACAGCCGATGGACGTAACGCATCATAACACACACACGCCCACAGCCCATCGCATGCGCTCTCACCCCACAAGCGCGCACACACACCCACTCGACCCCCCACGCGTGAGGGTTGTCACTCTCTCTCTCTTTGTGTGTACTGCAGCAAAGAAGGACGAAAAGGACAAGCATTGATTCCATCCCCATCCGCCTCTTCACTGCAGTGTGTAACCTTCCTGGCCGCCGCCGTACGCGTACCCGCCGTAGCCGTAGCCATCGCCCGCGTAAAGGTTGGCGCCCGGCGCCGCGGCCGCGGTGGCTTGCTGCTGCTGCTGCTGCTGGGCGGCGGCGGCGGCGTCGGCTTGCTGCAAGCCGTACGGGGCGCCGCCTTGCCCGACCCCGCCGCCGTTGACGGAGCCGACGGCGCCATAATGCGCTGACCCGCCGCCGCCGCCGCCGCCGCCGCCGCCGCCGCGGTGGGAGCCGATGGCGCCACCACCGTACCCGCCAAAGGGTTTGGGGATGGAGTTGCCACCGCCGCCGGCGGCACCCAGGCCGCCAAAGGCGGCGCCGCCGCCATAACCGCCGGCAAAGGCGCCCCCGCCGCCGGCGGGCCCGTACCCGCCGCCACCGCCCATGCCGCCGCCGCCCTGGGTGTAGGCCAGGCCCAAGTAGGCTGCCTGGGCTGCCTGGGCCTGGGCCTGGGCGTGGGCCTGGGCGGCCGCGGCCGCCGCGGCGGCGGCGTGGTGGTGGCCACCCCCGCCGCCCGGGATGCCGCCCCCGCCCCCGCCGCCGCCGCCGACCCCGCCCCCGCCCACGTACAGCTGGGCGCCGTACGCCGCCGCCGCCGCAGCCGCGGCCTGGTGGGCGGCGACGTGGCCGCCCCCACCGTGCAGGTGGCCCAGGCCGCCCGCGGTGGGGAGGCCGCCGCCGCCCGCGCCGTAGCCGCCGTAGAGGGGGGACTGGCCCGCGCCGGCGCCCCCGCTCGCCCCGCCAAGGCCGCCACCGCCGCCCGCTGCCGGGCGGCCGTACACGGCCTGGCCGCCGCCGTACCCACCTCCCACCGCGGCCACCACGCCGCCGCCCATGCCGGGCGGGAGGTGGGTGGCCAGGCCGCCGTAGCCACCGCCGCCGGGCGCGGCGGACGCGGCGGAGACGCCCTGCTGAGCGGCCGCGGCCGCAGCCGCGCGCGCGGCAGGCGTCGAGTATTTAGCCGGCCCGCCCGGCGCGGCGGAGTAGTGCTGCTGCTGCTGCTGGGCCTGTGCGTAGTACCCGCCGCCGGGCGCGGCCCCGTAGGCGGTGGACGCCTCGGCGGGGCGGTTGAAGAAGGCGCCCCGCTGTTGTTGTTGTTGTTGGTAGTGGTGCGCCTGCGCGTGGTGTTGGTGCGCCTGGTGGTGGTGTGCCTGCTGGGCGTAGTGCTGCTGGTAGGCCTGCCCCACGGGGGCGGCCGCCTCGACCGCCTCAGCCGCGGGCGCGCCCTCCCCAGCCCCGCCGCCGGCACCCAGGCCGAAGTTGCCAAACTGGAGGGGAAGGTCGGAGGAGGCCGGGGCTGCTGTAGTGGCGGGCGCCGGCGCCGGCGCGGTCGCCGCCGCGGCGTGCGCGTGCGCAGGCGGCGTGGCCGCCTTCGGCCCCCCGCCAAGCTGGGCCAGCAGGGAGGGCCCGAGCTGGGGGCCATTGGCAGCGGCGGCAGGGGCAGCAGAAGGCGCGACCGCGGTGGGCGGCGGGGGCGGGGCCGGTGCCGCGGGCGTCGCGACCAGGCCCGCCGCGCCCGCTGCCCAGGCGCCGCCGGGGGCGGCCGCGGGCGCGCCCGGGCGGGGCGCGCCGCCAGCAGGCCGCCCGTTGGCGGTGGCCAGGGGCGGCGGGCCAGGAGCCGCGGGTGGGGCGGCCCTCCTGGCCTGCTGCGGCGCAGCCGGCTTGGGGGCGGCCGGCGCGGGCGCCGGCTCGGCCGCCCGCTTGAACAGGTCGGCCATGGTCGGCTTGCCTGCTGCGGCGGGGCGGATGGGCGCTGGGGCGCCGCCAGAGGTGGCAACCGGCGCGGCAGGGGCAGCAGGCGCTGGCGCGGCCACGGGCGCTGCGCTCTCTGTCGAGGCGGCAGCAGGCGCGGCAGACAAGGCGGCAGCGGCAGCGGCGGGCGCGGCGGCCGGCTTGGTCACCTCCACCGTCTCCGGCTTGCGGTCTGCGTGTGGATGAGGGAGAGGCGGGGCGCGCGCGTGAGTGCGTTCCACGGGGGTGCGCGCCGTCCCGACCTCTTTTTCTCCTCTTGCTTTCTCGCTCCCCACCAACTCACCTCCGCGCGCGCCCTCCCGGCGAGGTGGCCGGTCAGTCCGGTCGGCCCGGTCGCCGCGGGTGCGGGCACCCGCATCGCGGACGCCGTCGCGGCGACGCAAGGCGGCGTCGCCGCCGGCGGCGGGGCGGGAGATGGACGCCTAAATAATGGAAAAAAGAGAGAGAGAGCATGAGCGCGAGGTCGGGGTCGGAGGCCGCGGAGAAGAGCGCGCGTTTTCGGCTCGCTCTCCTCCTCTCCGCTTCACCCACACAAGCCCGCGGGGAGGCCCGAGCATTCCCGCACACGCATCACTCATCACTCACCGCCATCGGCTTGCGCGTCTTCTTGGCGACGACGGAGAAGGGGTCTGGGAGGGAGAGGGGTGGGAGGAGGGTGAGTGGAGGGGGATGGCGGCGGCGGGAGAAGGAGGCGCTCCCTTTTCCTCTCTTCGCCGCCCCGCACACAGCGCCCCTGTCCACCCCAAACTGCGCCCGCTCGCACTGCCACCAGGATGCGACGTTGGCACGTCAACGGCCCCGCACCCTGGAAAACAGCACGGGGGCCAGATTTCCAGGCGGCGGCGTGCACAAGTACAAGCAACACCGATCCTCTCCCCTCCATCGGCTTGCACCTCCCTCAAAAACTCACTCTCGATCAGCCGGGCGGTCGCCTCGTTCACATCCCCGCCCGCCGCGTCTAGGGCCTGCATGATCTCGTCATCCGTCAGGGCGGACTGGCCGCACGCGTCCCGGATGGCGTCCAGCTGGCGGTGGGTGAGAGGGCCGCCGCCGCCGCCGTCCGGAGCGCCGGCGCCGCCGTCGGCGGGCTTGGGCTTGGCGCGACCGGCGCCGCCGCCGCGCCCGCCGTCGCGGCGGGGCTGGCTGGTGGCGGTCGTCATGTGCTGGTGGTGTTGGGGGTGGTGGTGTTGTGGAGAGGGAATGTGTGCTGTGGTGGTGCGTCGCTCTCCACGCGAGAAAATTATAAGAAGTGAAGACGGGGGGGGGGGGGCCAGGCCGTGCCAAAAAAAACCTGCTCCCTGTACACAACATAGCTACTACATTCTCATGCAGCGGCCCCGTTGTCACCAACATGTGCCGCCGCCGCCGCCGCCTCAATCGCCGCCACCTCAGCCCGCGCTTTTTTGAAGCGCTGTTGGAGGCCCTCCTCCCGGCCGGCCGCCTGCGCGGCCGCGGCCTGGGCAGCCGACACCCGCCCCGCCGCGGCGCCCACCTCCCGCGCCGCGAGGGCCTTGAAGCAGGCCAGCTCGATGGATGCCGCATCCCGGGCCTCCAGGGCTGCGGCCAGGGCGGCCGCCCGACGGGCCGCCCGCGCCTCCGCGGCCGGCCCCCCCAGCGCGGCCGCCGCGCGCGCGGCCGCCCGGGCCGCGCGCGCCGCGTCGCGCTCCATCTCCCGCCGGGCCTCCTCAAACTGGGCGGCCAGGGAGGCGGCCGCGGCAGCCGGGTCGTCGCCATCCTGGCCGCCCGCTGCTGCCCGGGCGGCCTCCCATGCGTCCTCGCCGCCGGACAGCAGCGCGGTCGCGATCGCGGCTTTCCCGCCGTGCGCGGCCTGGACGGCCCCAGCCTCTGCCGCCAAGGCCTCCGCCGCCGACGCGAGCTGGGCGTCCGAAAATTCCTCCCAGCTAGGCGGGGGCGGGCCCGCGGCGGCGGCGGCCCGGTCCCGCTTGCGAGAGGACGAAACCGCGCCAGCGGTGGCGGGCGGGCCGTAGACGGACGCGTCGTGCGCGACCAGGGCCGCCACCTCGGCCCGCAGCGCGTCGGCTGGGGTGGACGAGTCGCCGCCTCCATCTTCCACAACAAGCACGCCCGTCGGCCGGGGCAGGCCGCGCCGGATGACGGCGGACGCGCGAGCGGCGGCAGCAACAGTCGCGGCGGCGGCCGCGGCCGCCCGGCGGGCCGCGCCCTCTTCCGCGTCCTCATCCTTTCGGGGTGCGCCGTCCTCGTCTTCCTCATCTTCGCCACCCACCTCCATCTTTGTCGTCCGCCCGCCGCGCCCTGCCGACGCCGCCACGGGCGGCGGGGCGACGACCGCATACTCGTTCACAGGGGCGGGCAGGGCGGCCAGGCCTGTGCGCACGGCGACGGCCGACTCGTCCGGGACGGAGGACCAGCGCGGGGGGGGAGGAGGGGCGACGGCAGCGGGCCGGTGCAGGGAGGGCGTCGCCCCGGCCAGCGCCCCTCCGCCAGCGGCCGCCCGGGGCGCGGCGCCCCCGAAGTCGGAGAGCGCACCGCCCGCTTGCAGGGCGGCCAGGGACGTGCCGCCGCCGCCATGCCCGCCACCGGTGCCCAGCAGGGGCGTCTGGCCCGCGGTGAGCGCCGCCAGCGCGGCTGCGTCCGCGAGCACGCGGTCCGCGGCCGCGGCGGCCGCGCTTGGGCCCCCGCCAGCCGCCATGACCGGCGCCGGCAGGGCCGCGCCCAGCCCTTCCTTCGCCAGCGCCGCCAGGTCCGCGTCCGCCGCCGCGGGGGCGGGCAGCATCATCTTGCCCCGACGCCGGGGCGCGGCCGCCTCCGCGTCGGCCGCCGCCCGGGCGGACGCACTGGCGGGGCCCGCCGCCCGGGCCGCGACCGCCGCCCGCGCCTCGGCGGCCGCCCCGCCCGCGGCCGCCTGCGCACGGCCGGGCCGGTTGGCGATGCCCTCCGCCGCCGCCAGCGCGAGGGGCTTGAACTCAGCCGCCACCGCCGCCGTCCGCTCATCCTCAGCCGCCGTGTCGTGCAGGCCGGGCAAGGGGCGGCGCTCAAAGGCGACCTCCGCGTTGTAGTCCATGCCCTTTCCCTTTTTGCCTTTGCCGAGCGCCCCGCCCAGGCCCGCGGCCTTGAGCTCCCGCGCCTTTTGGAGCGCCGCCAGCCGGCGCGCCTCCTCCAGCGCCCGCTCCCGCATCTTGCGCTTGGCTTTCTTACCCTTGGTGTTGGCCAGCCGGGCGCGCGCCTCCGACAGCATCTCCTTTTCCTCGTCAGCCATGTCCACCGCGTCGGGGCGGGCGGGCTTGGACTCGGGCGCCGGGTCGATCTCGCCCGGGCGCAGGCGGCGCGGGTCGTCCTTGGGATCGTACCGCTCGCCCTCGCCTGCCGCCTGGTCCAGCAGGCGTTCGTACCGGTCCAGGCACTGAGCGGGCGTGCGGCCGACGAGGGGCGCGATCGTGCGCCACTGGGTCGGCATGAGCTTGGCCAGGTGCAACAGCTTCTCGTCTTCCTCCCGCGTCCACTCCGTCTTTTTGATGGCCGGATCCAGCCACTCGTACCAGCGGGCCTAGGTAGAGGAGAAGAGAAGAGCGTGTGAGTGACGGCGGCGGGAGAGAGAAAACACAAAAACCCTCTCTCATTTCTTCCTCTTACCTTGCACTGCTTGGCGCTCTTGCGGACGAGCAGCGAGGATATGCGGGCCCATTGGTTGAGGCCGTACTTCATGACGGCCGCCTTCATGATCTCATCCTGAAAAGAGAGAGAGGGTAGGGCGGGGGGAGAGAGACGGGCGCGTGTGTGAGGATAGAAGGAAAAAGCTGCGGGGAGGCTTGGTTGAGGCGGGTGCGGCGTGCCTTTCTCTCTGTCTCCTCCGTCTCTCTCTTACCTCCGTGTTCTTCCACACGCCGCCCTTGATCTGGACGCGGACCATGGTGGGTAGATGGGCCCAGCTGCTGAGAGAGATAGAGAGTGCGCCCTGTGTGCGTGAAGGGAGGGTGAGAGAAGAAAAGCGTCGGCGGCAGCGGCGGCGGCGAGGGGCAGTTGAGAAGCGTGGGCGTCAGATTTCCCTCCCGCCCGGCGTGCGTTCCAAGCCTCAGGGTCACGCGGGCGTATGGACGCACCGGTGCAAGGGGCGACTGGCCGGCACAGACGCAGGGTTGGAGAGAGACGGAGAGAGGCGGCCCCACGCACACGGGCGATGTGACGTGAGTGTGAGAGCGCGCCAAGTTTTCCTCTCTCTTCTCACTTTTCTGCACTCGGCCCCATTCGCCGCGCCTCCTTTCTGACTCCCACCTCATCCACACTCCACACTCCACATCCACACACACACATACCCACGCACACGCACACACCCGCAAAAAAATATGCCGCCGAAAGCCCCCGCGTCCATGACGGTCGCGCAACTGAAAGCGGCCTTGAAGAAAGCCAAAATTGAGCACGACCAAAAAGCGAAGAAAGCCGACTTGGTCGCCCTCCTGGAGGGCGGCGGCCAGGTGCGTGGGGGCGTGAAATGACACCGGGTGGTCAACCACCGCTCTTTGGAGGTTGTGGCAGGCGGGTATTTCGGGATGTGGGTGGCCCGGGGGTGCAACGTGCCCTTTTTTTTGGCGACGTCGTAACTCTTCGCGCCTGCGCTCCATAAGTGCGCCGCGCCCGGGCGTGGATTGCTTTGGTCGAGACCCCGAAAGGAGGCATGATGAAGCTCCAGCGGTCACTGGTCGGGCGGTTGCAAGGAGTGTGCCCCCCCATCTGGGCTCCAATGCGGGCCACTGTCGGGCGTGCGACTTTTTCAAGTCGGATGTCGCAAACGGCCGTGTTTTTTTTCCGCCAGCGCTCTCGACCTCCACCCCGAACACGCTCTCTCTCTCCACACAGGCTGAGGAAGACACCGCCCCGCCCGCCGCCGAGGCCGCCGTCGACAAGGAAGAAGCCCCGCTCGCCGCCGCTCCCGCCCCCGCGCCCGTCGTCGTGGAGGTGGCCCCCATCGTCCTCGAGGCGGCGCCGCCCGCCCCGGCGCCCGAACCTGTGCTGCCGAAAGAGCCGACGCCCCCGCCCAAGGAGCCGATGCCCCCGCCCAAGGAGCCGACGCCCCCGCCCAAGGAGCCGACGCCCCCGCCCAAGGAGTCGACGCCCCCGCCCAAGGAGCCGACGCCCCCGCCCAAGGAGCCGACGCCCCCGCCCAAGGAGCCGACGCCCCCGCCCCCTCCCCACGCCCCTGTCGTAGTCAAAGACGAAGAGGAGCCCTCCATCCCGCCGCCCTCCCTGAAGCGGACCGCTTCCTTGCCCGCCGCCGAGGACGCCCCGCCCGCCAAGGAGGCCCGCCTGGAGGAGGAGGCACCTGTGGACGAAGGAGATGAGGGCGAGGAGGAGGCGGAGCAAGACACAACGCTCGCAGCCAAGGGCGTGGTCGACGAGGCCGCGCCCGCCGCCGTCGAGGTGGAGGACCCAGCGGTGGAGGTTGCCGCCGTCACGGCCGCCCCCCTGGAAGCCCCCTCAGCTGCCGTGCGGGTTGACAACCTCGTCCGACCGTTCACCGAGGACGCCGCGCGCGCGCTGCTGGCCTCCTACGGCCCGCTCGTCTCCCTGTGGATGCCCTCCGTCAAAACGCACGCGTACGCAGTGTACGAGCACGCGTCGGCCGCGGCGTCCGCCGTGGCGGGCCTGTCCGGCATCGAGTGGCCGGCGGGCGCCCACAATGCGCTGCGCCCTGCCCTGGTGCCTGAAGCCGAGGCAGAGAGCGTCATCGCCGCCGCCGCGGAGGCGGCCGCCGCGGCGGGTCCGACCGCGCCGCCGCCGCCGGAGCACGTCACCGCGGTGTCCGCCGGTCCCGGTCTGGACTGGAATGCGGCGCCGCCTGCGGCCGAGTTTTGAGGGAAGGAGAGTGAAACAAACAAAACACAACGGGTGGCGGGTGCCGGCCTGGATGAATGAAATTCAACAAAAAAAGAGTGGTGCGTGTCTGCGGTCGACCCAATTTTGCTGCCCTTGGCCGACGTGTGGGACCTCCCCACTGGGAGAGCCACACATCACGGGGGCGAGAGAGAGAGCGAGATGGAGAGAGAGAGAGATGGCGTGCGTGGCCCGCGGAGGGATATGAGCAGACGGGGAGAACGCGCACGCGTACATACGCTATGCTGTGCCCTTAGCGTGTGCGATGTTTGTGCTGCATTCTCCCCAACCCACCCCCCTGTGCTGGAGGTCGCGCCGTCCCAAAAAAACAAACGATTCATATGGGAGAGAGGACATGGTGTGGGGATGAGGGGGTCAAAACCTTTTAAGGAACAACGTCCGGCCCCCACCGCCTCGCCCCTACTATCTCAGCTGTGATCGCGGACGCCAGGCCGAACGGTAGGCGGTCCGCGTGGTGCATGGCGGCGAAGGTGGATGCCTCCACCGCCGAGGAAGCCTCGCCCAGGCAGAAGCAGAGGAGGTCGGACGCGCGGGCAGCTGTGAAGGCGGCCGCGGCCGCCCACACCGACCACCGTGGCAGAGGCGGCACGGTGGCGGCGTCTACGCCAGACACGTCTATGCCCAGCCTACCCAAGCTGGCGTCCAAGGTGGGCAAAGGAATGAGGTGCGGCGCGCCTACCCCTACCCGTGCGAGGGCGACCGCGGCTGCCACAGCGCGCGCGAGGCCCGGGTTGAGCGGGGGGCCGGCAGCTGCCTGGGCCGCCACTTGACCGCCACCTGCCACCGCCTCACTCGCCCGCGCCAGCGCGCCCGCCCAGTCTTCATCTCCACTTCCCATGTCCAGGGCCGCCAGGGCTAGTAGGCGGCCCGCCACCACCGCCCACGCCCGCCCACCAAACAGGAGCGCGCCCGTCTCGCCTCCAGTCGAGGCGAGGGCGTCCGCCGCGAGGGCGGGTATGGCGGCCGAGAGGAGCGCAGTGGCAGCAGCAGCACGGGCGCCAGCAGGCGAGCCCATCGCCCGCCCCTCACCCGCCACCGCGGCGCAGGCGCCGGGGAGGAGTAGGTGGAGGCGGAGCAGGGACACGTGCGCAGGGCCCGCCCCCGCGCCGAGCGCGCGGGCCGCGGCCCGCCCCAGGGCCTCCACCACGGCGCCTGGGGCCCGCCCTGGCGCGGCAGCCGCCTCCACCTCTGCTTCCAGAGCGGCCAGGGCGGGGATGGAGGAGGAGGAGGCGGCCTCTCCCAGCAGGGCGTCGCCACCGCGTCCGTCACACCGCTCGCACGCGCAGGCAAACCCCCACCCCTGCCCCAGCGCCGCCCGCCGGTCGTTCCGCGGCGCGACCGGGTCGGTGTAGGCGACCGTCAGCTCTGCTCCTGCCTCCACATCCACCAGCGTGCGCATGACCAGCTTGCCGCCTCGCCGGCGGGGCACGAAGACGGCGGTGGGCCGGCAGGAATGGTTGGTGCGGGCGGCGAGAGCATACAGCGCGGCTGGGGGTGGGGGGCTGCGGTTGTCTGCGGGGCCGGCCGCGGTGCCGCCTATCTCCTCCAGCTCCACCGCGTTCAGGGCCGCCGCACGCAGGGCTTTGGCTGCAGACTCAGGCGTCACGCTCGGCGCCGCGCCGCCCGTCGCCGCACCCACCCCCGCCGCGGCCGCCAGCGCAGCGGCCGCTGCACAAAGGCGGGGCCCGGCCGTCGGGTCGCGCCCCACCTCCTCCGCATCGGTCGCCAGGTCCGCTCCCTTCCCATCCGGCCTGGCTAGTATCCTCAACGCCAGGCAGGCATCCCTCAGCAGCCCCGGCCACGCCAGCAGGGCGCCTGGCGCGGTCGCCTCGGTCGCCAGGAGCGCGCACTCGCCCGACCCGACGTGGCCGACCGCGTCGTCCGCCCGGCAGGCCGAGTCACACCAGCGTGCGCGGTGGCAGCCCAGACAGGGCGGGGTCCTCTCCCGGGACCGGCTGGACAGGGGGGCGAGGCAGGCCCGGCACCGCCACGGTGCCGCCTGGGGCGGGAGTGCGGCCACAAGGGGGTGGTCGGTCAGGATGGCGGCGCCGGCTGGGAGGAAGCGGGCCGCGTACAGGCCCAGGCCTCCGTGATCATCGGAGCGGACGACGGCGGAGCCGGCGGGGTGGATCATTTGTGGAGTGTGGTCGGCCCCCTGCGCGCGCAGGGGGCGCGGCGAGAGAAGAAACAAAGCAATGCGGGGCCTGCAAACACACAAAAAACCCTCTCGACTACATGAAATCCTCCTCATACGCTGCAGCGCTCTCGTACTTGGCCCCGATGTCCGCTGCCGTCTGCATGGACCCCGGGTCCAGCAGAGCATCGTACGACCGGGCCGCCTTGTCCGCGATGGCCGCCTTGGCCGCCGCCTTCTCCTCCGCCCGGGCTTTCGCGGCCGCTGCCCGCCGCACCGCCCGCTCCTCCTCCTCCCACGCCTCCTTCTCCGCCGCCAGGTCCGGGTAGGCCTCTCGCCGCGTCTTCTCGATCCGCTTGATACCCTCCGCATCCCGTGACACGTTGCGCACAAGGCGCACCGCCTTATCATTCACGAAGCCGATCGTCCCCACGTCCATGCACTCCCTCTTTTTGAGGTTGGGCCACCCCGTGTAACAGATGGTGACGGACGCCGCCTTCGCGCCCGCAATGGAGTTGGCTTTCACCAGCTGGCAACAGTCG
>Ga0315287_10001918_pt1 | contig 19481 bp, 12 predicted proteins | sample YL17G11_0_MG_FD_205037 | JGI IMG/M metagenome (GOLD analysis project Ga0315287, IMG submission 205037) | Sediment microbial communities from Yellowstone Lake, YNP, Wyoming, USA - YL17G11_0 | ecosystem: Environmental > Aquatic > Freshwater > Lake > Sediment | place: USA: Wyoming | collected...
CCGACGCAAATATTCGTGTGCCATCTTGATTAAAGGCCACATTCCCGCCTGGAAGACTGCTGTCGAGAATGTGAAACGTGTGGATATGTTTTCCGGTCTCAGTCTCCACGACGGTAACACCATACCAGTGGTCCAAGTTTTTTGGTCCAGAAGAACCTTCATTGATAAACGCCACCCTTTTGCCGTTCGGCGACATGGCATAGTGTCGCTCGGCGGGGTTGTCAATGCGACAAACCAACTTCCCCGTCTTGCAGTCCCAGACGCCTGAGTCGATAACAACCCTCCGGCCATCGGGAGTAAAAACGGCATTCCAACTGATGGCATTCTTTGAAAGGGGCGGCTCTTGTACGGCAAGAACAAACCGCTCCCCTGAATCCGCCAAACAGAAGGAAACCATAAATAGCAGCGCGAGCAGCGATAACAGCGTATGTTTCATGAGTCACCTTCCAGTTAATTCCACTACATTGCCCCGTGGTTCGCATGGCTGCCCCCTTGCCGTCGACGGTCAGAACAGTATTTCAGCCCTATTTTTCCATCCTCGCTGTCACGCCCGTTCACGGGCGTCCTGCTGGTCGGACAACAGGAGGCCCGTGAACGGGCCTGACCATTCTACCATCTCATCATCGCCGGAACCCGACGTAAACGTCGGGCCTATCACCGCCTGCGGCGGAAAGGGTCGTAAACGACCCTCGCGATTTCCACCCGTCGACTTGTGTGTAACAACGAGGCTGTTAGCCCCCGGCTATTGCGACATTGATTTTCTACGGTTAATAATCTCTCAGTTTTTATGGTGCATCCCGAGTCGGTTGCTGAGATAGGCGGCCAAGGCGGCGTCCAACGGCTGGCTGGTGCGCAACAGGGCGTAGTCGACATTGTGCCGCGAGCAGCCGCGGCGGACTTCCTCCAGGTAGGCGTTGAAGGCCGCCAGGTAACCGTCGCGCAACGCCCGCGGATTGCAGCGCAGTTGCTCCGGCAGTTCCAGACCCTCGAACCGCGTGGGGCCGGTGAAGGGGAAGTCCATCTCGTCGTCGTCGAGCACGTGGAACACCATGATGTCGTGCCCCCGGCTGCGCAGCAGCTTCAGGCCGCGGAACAACCCCGCCCGATCCACCAGCAAATCGGATATCAGCACCATCAAGCCCCGCCGCGGACTGCTTTCCGTCACCTTGCGCAGTATCTGGTAAAGGTCGGTCTTCTTGCGCGGACTGCTGAGGTCCAACGCCTGGATGATCGAATCCAGGTGGTTCCGCTTGGTGCGCAGCGGCACGGTCATCCGGGCGTCGTCGTCGAACGCCACGCAGCCGACGGCGTCCTGCTGCCGCAACAGCAGGTAGGCCAGGCTGACGGCGATGGTGCATCCGTACTCGTATTTGTTCATGGCCCCGCGGCCGTAGCGCATGCTGCCGGAGACGTCGCACAGCAACGTGCAGCGAAGGTTCGTGTCCTCCTCGAACTGCTTGACGTAGTAGCGATCTTGCTTGGCCCACACCTTCCAGTCGACGTAGCGCAGATCGTCGCCGTAGGTGTATTGGCGATGTTGGCGGAACTCGACCGACTGGCCGAAATACGGGCTGCGGTGCATGCCGGAGAGGAAGCCCTCGACGACGTGCCGCGCCCGCAGATCAAGCCTGGCGATCCGCTTGATCGCTTCAGGATGCAAAAATCTTTTGGAATCGTGCATCGTTGGTCAATTCGTCTTCGCGGGTTGGGGTTACAGACACGATGCGCTCGATCAGGTCGTCGGGCGTGACGCCCTCGCTCTCGGCGGTGAAGCTCAGCACCAGGCGGTGCCGCAACACGGGCTTGGCCAGGGCCTGGATGTCTTCGCAGGTGACGTGGGTGCGCCCCTGCAACAGCGCTCGCGACTTGGCGCCGAGGATCAGAAACTGCACGGCCCGCGGGCCCGCTCCCCAGTTCAATTGGTCCTCGACGAAGTCGGGCACGCCGGCTTCGCGCACCCGCGTCTGCCGCACCAGCGACAACGCGTAGCGAATCACGTGATCGGAAACGGGCACCTGGCGCACGATCCGCTGCAACTCGAGAATCTCCGCGGCCGTCAGCACCGGCTGGACGTTGTCGGCCATCGTGGAGGTGGTGCGCCGCGCCACCTCGAACTCCTCCTGAAAACTCGGGTAGCGGACGAACACCTTGAACATGAAGCGGTCCTGTTGGGCCTCGGGCAGGGGATACGTGCCTTCCTGCTCGATCGGGTTCTGCGTGGCGAGCACGAAAAACGGGTCGGTCAGCTTGTGACGCACGCGCCCGACGGTCACCTGCCGCTCCTGCATCGCCTCCAACAGGGCCGCTTGGGTCTTCGGCGGGGTGCGGTTGATTTCGTCGGCAAGGATCACGTTGCTGAACAGCGGGCCTTCGAGAAAGCGGAAGTCGCGCGTCCCCGTGCTCCGGTTCTCTTCGATCACTTCGGTGCCCGTGATGTCGGCGGGCATGAGGTCGGGGGTGAACTGGATGCGGCTGAAGCTGAGGTTCAACGAGCGGCTGAGCGTGCTGATCATCAGCGTCTTGGCCAGTCCGGGCACGCCCTCCAACATGCAGTGGCCCCGGCTGAACAACGAGATCAGCAGTTCCTCGATCACTTCCGTTTGGCCGACGATCACCTGGGACATTTGGTCGATGATCTTCCGCCGGGCGCTGCCCAGTTTCTCGATAGCGTCGCTTTCGTGGATGGGTTCGTGGTCCGACATGGGGGATTCCTTGATGGTGTTCAACGTTGGTAAATAGGCAATGCCCCTTGGGGCAATTGGAGGATCGTCAGGTTCATGGCCGTGGTGTATACCGTGCCGATGTAGCCCTGGTTCCACGAGCCGTCGCTGCCGGCCTCCGAAAGGATGCGCGCGAATATCTTGTCGCGATACTCCTCCCATGTCTTGCCGCCTTCGCGGTAAAGCACTTGGGAGTAGTAGTAATGCGCGTAGTGCCAGTGGCCGAAGCCCTGGTTGGAAATGTTGTCGAGCTCCTTCTTGCAGTAGTTCATCATCTTCGGCACGCACTCGTCGTCGTAATCGCCGGCGTTGAACAGACAGGCGATGGCGGCGGCGGTGATCGGCGGCCGGCCTCCTCCGCCGCTCTTCGAGCTGTACCGCACGCCGCCGTCGCTGCCCGTGCCTTTTTTGATGTAATTGACGGCCTTGTCGATGATTTCCTTGGGGACCGGGATGCCGGCGTTGCGGCAGCCGCGGAGCCCTTGCATCTGGGTGATGGTCGTCGAGCCCTCGTCGAACCCGTTGCCGTCTTTCGCGCTGACGTATCCCCAGCCGCCGGCGTCGGTCTGGGCACGGCCGCAGAAGACAACCGCCCGGCCGAGCACTTCGACCAGTTGCTCGCGGCGGTCGGCGTCTTCCTCTTCGCCAAGCACTTGGGAGAGGAAGAGCATCGAGAAGCCGTGGGCGTAGGTGTATTGGCTGTCGCGCGTCGGGTCGCCGATCAGCCCGTTGCCGCGGCTGCGGCTGACGAGGTAGTCCACCGCTTTGCGGATGTTGGGGGCGTACTTGCCTTGGGTTGTGGTCGAGCCCTCGCACAGCAGGGCGGTGCCCGAAAGCGCCGTCATCGCCGTGGGATGCGCGTCGCTGTTGGCCGTCCAGTGGCCGAGCCGCGACTGGTGGGCGGCGAGCCATTCCAGGCCCCGTGCCACGGCGCGATCCACGTCGGCGTTCTTTACGGCCGCGCTGGCCAAGGTCGGGATGGAGCACAGCACGATCGCCATAATCGCAAGGCGAAACGACTCGAATACTCTCTTGCACATGGCGGCTTCTCTAGGCGGTTGTGTGGCGGGTGGGCGGGTGAGCGAATGGTCCGGGCGGCTATTGCTGAAACGGATTATCCTCTTCGCCGGACTCGTCCATGATGCGGCCGAAGGCCCGCTGGATCGACTTCCAGAGGGCGCGGGGGGTCTTGCCGCCTTTCTCCGCGCCGGCCGGCTCGCTGCCGGCCGCCGGGGCGGGCGGAATGGGTTTGTCGGTGAAGGTCAGCGTAACGCTGTTCCGTTGCAGGTTCAGATTGACGGTCTTCTTCTCGGGATCCCCCACGATGTTGAATATGGCCGTGAGATCGGTAAAGTCGCCCTTGTAGACGGTCCGCCCCGTTCGTTTGTCGATGCACAACACGTTGACTTGGTAGCGCCCCTGCCCGTTGGCCCGTTGCTCGTAGATCTGGCGGGCGAACGTCAGGATCGGCAGCCGATCGGGCTGGTTCAGCAGGAAGATCTGATCCTTGATGCTCACCGGCTCGGGCCACTGCACGCGCCCTTGACGATCGAAGGCATACAGCCGGCCACGCGTAATCAGCTTGGACGAGCGAACGGGCATCTGCTGCATGGGGCGCGGGTTGTTGTTCGCCTCGCTCGGCAGGCTATGCGTCATCAGGAAGTACTGGTCAGCGGACTCGATCAGGATAATCTCGGCCAGCGACTTCTCCGCTTCGAGCTTGGTGTCGGCAATGGTGCGGCCGTCGGGCAAACCCAGAAGGACGAAATGGCCGTCCGGCTCAAACACGCCGACCGCCTCCCCGCCCACTACCGCGGCGTGCGCGCCGGCGGCGAACTTCCTCGGCGGCCACCGATCGCGGCCCTCCAAAGGATCGAACAAGCTCAGCACGCGATTTTCGCCCTCGATGCGCCACAACAGCAATTGCCGGCCGAGGGTGGCGATGCACGACTCGTCGAACGGAGGGAAGATGACTTGTTTGCCGCCGTTGGGCAACGATGATTGCTGGGCTTCCGGACGCGGCACTTTGCGCGTGCCCAACAACTCGCCGTCCAGCGCCCTCAACAACAGCGCTTCAGGGCGGTCGGGCGGCAGAACGAACACGTAGTCGTCGTCGCCGAACAATTTGCTGCCGGGCGGAATGTCGTGGCGAATCCACAGCGTATCGCCCGTGCGCGGGTCAACGGCCGTCAGGTTGCGGAACCGCTGAAAACACACGTACCGGCTGGTGACCGGCCCCAGCGCGAGTTTGAGGTTGGAGAGGCTTTGGATCTGCGCCAACCCAAACTGCCCCTGGGGGTTCATCTGCAGCCGGACTTGGAGGAGTTGGCGCAGACTGGCGGCATCGGCGCCCGGGTCGGTCAAATCCTGGCTCCACAACAGCCGCGGCGCGCCTTTGGCGTCGGCGCCCAAGGTGTCGATGGCTACGATCTTTAAGCCCATGGCCAGCACCAGCAGGTGGCCGCAGGCTTTGGCGTCGGTCAGTTGGGTGTTGTAGGCGAAAGCCTTCTGCTGCGCGTCTTCGGCCAGCGAGACTTGCCACCGTTCCTGGCCCAAACCGTCAGTGCCGATGATCGTCCGCCGGTCCGCGCTAAATTGGATCGAGAGGTCGGAGAGGAACGGCCCGGGGCTGCCGCGCAACTCCAACTCCAACGCTAACCGCCGATATCCGGTGTTTTTCGCCGTGCCGGCGCCGACCTCGACCTCGACCTTGCCGGCCGGCCAGGCGCCGTCGCGATCCAACCGCCGGCGCACGGGGTCGTCCGGCGCAAGCGAGCCGAGCCACTGCGCGCCGTTCTTGCCGTCGCGGCAGACGACGTCGGCAAACTGCCGGCCGAGCCATCGGTAGCCCAGGGCGGCCTCCTCGTTGCGGCCGGACTGCCGGAGCAAATCGACGACGCTGGCGGTGGCCGCCGCGATATCGGGCGGGTCGGCCGATCGGGCCTTACGCCATAGAAGCACCTCGGCGTCCAGCAGCCGGCCCGAAGTCCGCAGCCGGCGGATCAACTCGTCGCGAGCCGACTCGGCGATCGGCTGGTTGCCGAAATAGTCGACAAAACGCTGTAATTCGTCGATCGATCCGGCGGCCAGAGCCGCCTTCAGCCGTGCATCGACGGCGCCGTCGATCTTCGCCGCCGCGTCGTCTTTGGCCTCGTTGCGCAGCGCGGCCAATTGGGCCTGAATCCAGCAGTCGCGCCGCACCGTGAGGGTCTTGCCGATCGGGTCCAGCGGCCGGTGGTCCGAATCGAGGTCGATCAGCTTCTGATAATGGTCGAAGGCCGCCGCCAATTCGCCGGTCTGCTGCAACCCGCCGGCCATCAGCCGCAGATAACCGACCTGTTGCGACGGATCGTCCAGCAGCCGCTCGATATCCCGGCTGAGCGGACGATAGGCGGCGAAATCGGTCCGCAGGCCCTCCAAGAGCGATTCGCGGAGCAGTTCGCGGGTGCGCGGCTCCGCATCCAACGCATAAGCGCGTTGCAGGCAGGCGACGGCTTCCGAGCGTTTTCCGGCGTCCAACAGGATCTCGCCGCGCAGTGAAAGGGCCTCCGCATCGCCGGGATTCGCCTTCAGCCGCCGTTGCACGTCGGCCGTCGCGGAATCCAACTGGTAAAAGGCGTCCAGTCCGTCAAGGCCCTGCGAGATCACCCGGCCCTTGTAGCAGACCAGGTTGCCCGGCACGCTCCCATTGCGCGACTTCGAGAGGTGCAAGGTCTTGCCGTCCTTGAGGTCGATGCACGCTACTTCCGCCGAACTCAAGGGCAGATAGTAGCGGTCGTTGCTCAAGAAGCCGCGGCCGCTCGGCGCGCTCTGTTCGGGCAGTGCGACGATTCGACCGTCCCAGGCCGGCTTGCCGTCGGCCAGACGCAGCGCACGCACCGCGTCGCGGCCAACGAGCACAACTTTGTCCTGGTCGACGCAGGCCACGTAGAGATCGCTTTGCCGCGGCTGTTTCCATAGCAGTTCGCCGTCGGTCAGGCTCAGGCAGTGAAGCGATTCCGACTCGATCGGCGTAGCGAGGATGCGGCCTTCGGCGATGCACACGCTGGCGTCCATCCAGCGATGGGTTGCTTGCGCGCCGCGATTCGGACCATTGGGCAAGGGCAGCATCACCCTGTTGCCCCTGCGGTTTGCATTGTGTTCGCGGTCATAGCGGTAGCCCCATAACAGGGAGCGCGTGGCCAATTCCACGCCCACAATGGCGCCCGTCGAGGTGGCGCATACGAGCACTCCGTCGGCATAGGAAGGCGACACGCCGGCCCAACGCCGCAACGGAGGATCCTGCCGGATGCTCTGCTCGACCACGGCCAACTGCTGCGACCACGCCAGGTTGCCGGTGGCCGCTTCCAGGGCCAGCAACCTGATCTCGCCCTTGACTTCGGCGAGCACGTAAAGCTGGCCCATCAGCGGCAGCGGCGGACCGAGGAAGAAGGTCTCCGGCTGCCGCACCGCGAACTGGTCGGCCGGACCGCCGAGCTCCCATGTCAGTTTGCCGGTGTGGATGTCGTGGGCCGCCAGACGGTTGTATAGTCCATTTGCCTGCCCCGCGCCGGCGCGCTGGATGCCACCTTTCACGCCGCGCTTGACGCCGATCCGGACGACCAACCCGGCGCCGAAAATTCTGCTAGTGTCGATTCCAAGACCCAGGTCCTCAATCGTGTAAACGCAACGGCCGTCGCTGCTGAGGGTGCCGTAGGTCATGTCGTCCCAAATCCGCTGGCCGGCCAAGGCCGACGCCTGAATCATCTGCTGCGCCTCTGTCTGCGACCCGTTAGCCGCCAAATCAGCCGCCTCCTCGGCCGGCACTTCCCACAAGCGTTTGCCGGTCAGGAAGTCGACGGCCACAAGGGTGCGCAAAGTTCGCATCAACACGACGTCGTCGACGGCCAAGGGGTGCAGCCCCGACAGCGTCGGAGTGCCCTGTTCGGCGTAGACGCGGCGAAGCTGTTCGAGGATGTCTTCCACTGCGGGATCGTCGATCGAGGGCACGCGCCACCGCATGTTCAGCAACGGGGCGCTGCCGGCGGTGGCCGCGTTCCGCGCCGCGTCGCCGCGGAACATCAACCAGCGGTCGGCCTCGGTCAGGGCCGCGGCGGACTGCGGTCCAACCATCGCCACAAGCCAATCCAGCGCGCCGGAATCCTTGGCGAACAGCGGCACGTTGCGCCCGGCTACCTCCACCTTCATCGAGGGATGCCGCGCGCGCAGGGCCACGAGCACTTCGCGGGCCTTCTCCGGCATGCCGTCCTGGAGCCAGCAGGTGGCCGTGGCCAGCGACAACGCGGGCTCGAAATCGTCGCTGCCGCCGACGGCCTCGCGCAAACGCTGCAACGTCAGCGCGCCGGCCAGCGGGCGACCGTGGTCAAAATGGTGCAGACCCAACAAGAGCGTGGCTTGGTAGCCGCTGCGCGTGTGGAAGAACCGGCGCGATACCTCGGCCAGCCGGGCGACGTCGCCCGCCGCCACCGCCTCTTCGAGCATCTGCCTCGCTCGGGCGCCGTACTGCAACTCGTAAAGTTCCCGCCCCTCGCGCGGCATCCGGCCGATCAGCCGCTGGGCCTCGGCCTTCAGACTGCGGTGGATCGGCGCCTTCTTGTCGGGCTGGAAGAAGAAATCCTCCGGCCCGTCGAGTATGGCCCCCAAGCATCGAACCGCCTCGCCGTACCGGCCTTGTTCGAGCAATTCGCGGGATTCCGAGAGGCGCTGGAGCGTAAGTCGTTCGGCGGGCATAAAGACGTTGTCGGCCGTATCCTCTTCGGCGCCGGGCTCCGCCTTGCCGTCTTTCTGGGCTGGGGCCGGGGCCGGGGCCGGGACCAAAACCTTCAAAGCGCCCTGAATCTGCTTGATGATGTTCTGTCCGCGCGACTCGGCCGCCGGCAACACGCAGAGCGCAGCGGCCAAGGCAAATCCCGCCTCGAACACGATCCATCTTCCCAGACTACATCGCATTACAGGCTCTCTTGTTCCTGTCGTAACTTTGCCCGCCTTACAGTTTGGAGGGCTCGACCGGCCGAAAAGTTCCCTCGGCCGCCAAAGCGCAGTCTCATACGACTCGTACTATCTTAGATGACTGGGGGTTGGATAGCAAAGTGGATAGCAAGTTTCGACAGCAGCGGCCATCGATACGCACTATTATGGGTGGGTCTAATCGGGTTGTAGGGGTGGGCAAACAATGCTGAATGCGCCCTGCAACATAGTTGCCGCCACGTAGCCTTTCTTGCCGGCAGCGTTCAGTATATTTCTGCAACGGTATTCTGTCAATCAGGCCCGCTATTCCCCTTCTTATGGCCGAAATTTCGCGGCCAGCACCGTCGCCGCAGGCCCGAACTGGCGGAAAACCCGGGAAAATTGGCTCCCGACGGCAGTATTTTGGGGAATTTCCGCGATTTTGCCCCTTTTTCGGGTTGCGTTTTTCGGGAAACAGGCTTTAATCATCAAGTCCACACTTTGTCGGACGGACAAATTTCTCACCCCAGTAACCTCGCATGGAGGGTAGTTGACATGGCGAAAGCAGCCAAAAAAGCACCGACGAAAACCGAGATCCTGCAGAACATCGCCAACGCGACCGACCTGACCAAAAAACAGGTGGCCGCCGTGATGGACGAGTTGACCAAGGAAATCGGCAAGAACCTCGGCCCGCGCGGGGCCGGCGTCTTCACCATTCCCGGTCTGCTGAAGATCGAGAAGAAGAAGGTTCCCGCCCGCCCGGCCCAGAAGAACGTCATGAACCCGTTCACCAAGCAGTTGGGGGATCGCCCGGCGAAACCGGCCTACTGCAAGGTCAAGGTACGGGCACTGCGGGCTCTGAAGGGCATGGCCAAGTAGTTTGGGCTGATCCTTCGGCTTCAAGTGACATCGCTTAACCGCAAGCCGCTCGTCGGCGGTCTTCCGCTACTGCTCTCATCCGGCAGTGTGCGCGGGGAATCCGCCGATGGGCGGCTTCGGTCGTTTCTTGCCAAGGGCCGCTATTCACTGTCGGCAAATCAGAAAACCAATGTCGTAATAGCCGGGGGCTAACAGCCCCCGGAATGTGCGCGGATTGCGTGGTTCCGCCTCCGGGGGCTGTTAGCCCCCGGCTATTCTCTTCTCTTATGACATTACTTTGCTGAGAATCAATAAACATCGGGACGGAGCATTCTCAGCATCTCCGCCAACAACTCCATCGGCAGCCCCACCACGTTCGACTCGCTCCCCTCGATTACGTGAACCCAGTCGAGGCCGTCCTGGTAGCCGAACGCCCCGGCCTTGCCTTCCCAATGGCCGCCGGAGAGGTACTCGTCGAGCAGCCTGGGCGTCAGTTCCTCCATCCGCAACGTGGTGACGGCCACGCGAACCAGCGGTTCGCCGTCGGGCACGCGCCACAGACACAGCCCGCTGAGCACGCGGTGCTCGCGCCCACTAAGGGTCCTGAGCATCGCCCGGGCGTGATCTTCGTTGGCCGGCTTTCCCAAGATTTGGCCGTCGCACTCGGCCACCGTATCGCAGCCGAGCACGATGCCCGCGGCAATCCGCCGGGAAATGTCGGCGGCCTTCTGATACGCCAGGCGTGAGACAAGTTCGTAGGGACTTTCGCCGCTGCACACGCCACATTCCGCGGCGTCGCTCGGCGGGCAGACCTCAAACTCGTAGCCCGCCGCGGCCAACAACTCGCGCCGCCGCGGCGACCGGCTGGCCAGGATCAGCTTCGATGGCGGTTTGTTCATGCGGCTCGCGGCGGAGTGTGTGGTTTGGTAGGATGGTCTTTTTGGTTCCCTCTCCCGCCGGGAGAGGGTTAGGGTGAGGGCGAACAGCGACAAAACCCCAAAACTTAGCGGTAACACCCATGCCGCCCTCACCCCCCAACCCCTCTCCCGACCAACCTTCGGTCGGTGCCCGGCGAGGGGAGTGCCCTCAGTGTACGCCAACTGACGCCGCCGATGAATACCCCGCCACTGCAAGTCCTTTATGAGGACAACCACTTGTTGGCCGTGGTGAAGCCGGCCGTCCTGCCCACGATGGGCACGCCCGGCGACCGACCCACCTTGCTCGCGCTGGCCAAGGACTACGTCAAGCAGCGGTACAACAAGCCGGGCAACGTGTATTTGGGCGTGGTGAGCCGGCTCGACGCCCCGGTGACCGGCGTGGTGCTGCTGGCCCGCACGTCCAAGGCCGCCGCCCGGCTCACCGAGCAGTTCCGCACCCGCGCCGTCGAAAAAAGCTACTGGGCGATCGTCGAGGGCCTCGTCGAACCGCCGGCCGGTAACCTCGTCGATTGGCTAGGCCAGGACGAACGCCACCGGCGGATGCACATCGTCGGCTCTACGCTGGCCGGCGCCAAGCAGGCGCGTCTTTCCTACCGGCGGCTGGCGGTTCTTGCCGCCGATTCCCTGCTGGAAGTTGAATTGGAAACAGGCCGGAAACACCAGATCCGACTCCAACTGGCTCACTACGGGCACCCTGTCCTGGGCGATCTGAAGTACGGCAGCCGCCGCAAGTTCCCCAACGGCATTGCGCTGCACGCCCGGCGGCTGGTCGTGGCGCACCCGACGACTGGCGCGAAGCTGGCGTTCGAGGCCCCGCTGCCCGAGGCGTGGCGCAAGTTTGGCGTTCGCGACCAGTAGAGCTGGCACTGGCACGCATTTCTCACCACACGGAGCCAATCGACAACAGAGTGTTCGGTGGGGCAGACATTCCTGTCTGCCCTGGTTGGCCGACATCTCGCAGGCAGACAAGAATGTCTGCCCCACCGCGGTGAGAAATGCGCACGAGCCGGCGGGGCGACGCTATCCCACCCGGCAAACGAAGCACTTGAGATATTCGCTTTCCAGGCAGGTGGCGCTGACGGGGTGATCGGGCGAGGCGCCGCGCTGCTCGAGAATCTGGATGTCGCGGCCCGTATGTTGCGCCACGCCCACGAGCATGTAGAGGAAGTCTTCGCGGGTGACGTGGCCCGAGCAACTGCACGTGACCAGGATGCCGCCCGGCTCCAACAGGCCGACGCCCAAACGGTTCAGCCAATGGTACGCCCGCAGCGCCTCGTCGACCGCGCTGCGGCTGCGGGCGAACTTGGGCGGATCGAGCACTACCGCGCCGAACCGCTCGCCGCTTTCCACCAGCGACTCCATCGTCCGAAAGCCGTCGCCGCGTTGGAAATGCACATTGCTTATCCCATTGTGCCGGGCGTTGGCCGAGGCCAGATCGACGGCCCGTTGGCTGGTATCGACGCCCAGCACTTCGCGGGCGCCGCCGATGGCGGAAGCCGCCAGGGCGAAGCCGCCGCTGTAGCAGAACATGTCGAGCACGCGGCGGTCGCGGAAGTAGCGGGCCGCGGCCACACGGTTCTCGCGCTGATCGAGGTACAGGCCCGTCTTCTGCCCTTCCGCCAGATCGAGCTCGTAGCGCAACCCATGATCGGCAACCACCAAAGGCCCGTCGGGCATTTCGCCCCAAGATGGCCCATCGCGCAGGTCGATGCCTTCCAGGCGGCTGATGCCTCGCTCGGTCCGCAGCACGATGCCGCGCGGCTGCGTGAGTTCCACGAGCATGGGCACGATCTGCGGCAGCCGCACGGCCATCGCCAGGGCCGTCACCTGGATCGCCAGATAATCGGCGTAGCGGTCAACCACCAGGCCGCTCAGCCCGTCGCCTTCGCTAAAGACCAGCCGGGCGGCGCCCTGCGGGTCGTCGTAACCGAGTTGCCGGCGGAAGCCCACGGCCGCTTCCAACCGGCGGCGCCAGAAGGCGTCGTCGAGCAATTCGCCGCCGTTCCAGGTGTACAGCCGCACGCGGATGCGGCTGCGGCCGTTGAAGATTCCGCGGGCGACGAACTTGTCCTTGTCGGAGAACAAATCGACCACGTCCCCGTCGGCCGGCGTTCCGTCGATCCGGTCGATGGCCGAGTCTAATACCCAGGGATGCCGGGCATAAAAAGGCCGGGCCTTGCGAGGCTTCAGAAAGACTTGTGTCACGGCTTGCTCGCAGGGTGTTCGGTTGCGCCAAGGTGTTATCGACAGACAGTTTACGTTTTCGGGCCGCGTCTGGCAATGGGCTTGCACGGCGGTGGCGTCCCGGTCACAATGTTGCCAGCAAAATGTCCGACGCCCCTCGTTCCCACGCTCCGCGTGGGAACGTCCTGGGCGGACGCTCTGCGTCCGAAGTCACGGAAACGCGGCCCGGACGTGTGTTCCCACGCGGAGCGTCGGAACGAGGGATCGCAAATGTCCGACGCCGTGGCCAAGCCCGATCCGTACGTCAACTGGCGCAACGCCGATTTTCGGCGCTATGAATCGAGTTGGTTCGCCATGACGTTCTCGAAGCAGATCGAGACGCTGGCGGTGGCCGTGTACTTTGTGAACATCTACTATGCCGCCGACAACGCCGCCGATGCCCCGCTGGCCTTGGGCATGTTGGGCCTGGTGCAGGCGCTGCCGGTGATGCTGCTGGCCATCGCCGGCGGGCAGCTTGCCGACCGCTTCGACCGCCGCAAGGTTATCATGGCCACGCTCGCGCTCACCACGCTGGCTTCGGCGGGGCTGCTGACGGTGGCGCTGCTGAACGCGTCCGAGGTGTGGATTTACGTGCTGCTGGGCGTTGGGGCCGTCGGGCAGGCGCTGGGGAGCCCGTCGCGGGCGGCCCTGCTTCCGCAACTCGTGCCTACCGAGGTGTTCACCAACGCCATCACCTGGAACGCCACCGCGTTCTACATCGCTGCGGTAACGGGCCCTATGGTGGGCGGCGAACTCATGGTTCTCTCCGAGAACCCCGCCCCGGCCTTTGCCGTGGTCATGGTCTGCCGATTGCTGGCCCTCGCGAGCATGGCCGCAGTACGACACCGGTCGGCGGAGCGCTCGGAACAGTCGATCTCGTGGGAGAGCGTCGTGGCGGGTATTCGTTTCGTGTGGAACACCAAGCTTATCCTGGCCACGATCACGCTGGACTTGTTCGCCGTGCTGCTAGGCGGGGCCACCTATCTGCTGCCGATCTACGCCATCGACATTCTCCGGGCAGGCCCCTCCGGCCTGGGACTGCTCCGCGCGGCCGACGCGGTGGGCGCGGTGTGCATGGCCATGGCGATCGCCCATCTGCCGCCCATGCGGCGGGCGGGCGTCACGTTGCTCTGGGCCGTCGCCGGCTGCGGCGTGGCCACCATCATCTTCGGCCTGTCGCAGTGGTTCTGGCTCTCGATGTTGATGATGTTCTTGGTCGGCGCGCTGGACAACATCAGCGTGGTGGTGCGTCACACGCTGGTGCAGATGCTTACGCCCGACAAAATGCGCGGCCGCGTTTCCGCGGTGAACAACGTGTTCATCGTGGCCTCGAACGACCTGGGCGGGCTGGAATCGGGGCTCACGGCGTGGCTCTTCACTCCGGTGATCTCGGTGGTCGGCGGCGGCATCGGCACGATTCTCGTCGTGCTCGGCGCGATGAAAATATGGCCGCAGATCCTCGGCATCGGATCGCTGGCCGCCATCCGCCCGGTTTCCATCGTCGAGTTCGATCCGGCGACGGAGACTTCGCTGCCAAGTCGGAAGCCGGAGGCGTGATCAACACGTAGATCCATATTACTCCGCTCAGGCCGGCGGGTTGGCTGATGATATTGGTTCAACGATCCGTTTGACAGCCCCACCATTTGTGGGTACGCTGAAAATTGGGGTATCATCGGACGAGCAAGGGGATGTGATTGCCGTGACGGAGCCGATAGGCACCAGAAAGCCAGGCCGCTGGTCGGGCAGGCGGGCAGTTTGGGTTGCGCTAGTATTGGCGGGCGTGTTGCTCCCGGGATTGGCCCTGCGGGCGGAGAGTGAGCAGGGCACAACCGCCACCAGGACCGAGGAAGAGTCTCCGCTGCCCCCAAAACGCGGCGACGCCGCCGATCTGGCCGAACGCTATGTCGACAACTTCATGCTCCGCGCCCGGCTGAAAGCGGAGAACGATTTCCTTACCCGGGAGGGCGAACGGGTGAAGATGGCCGGCCAGAGCGGCTCGCCAGGCCGAGGGCTGCTCGACGAGCTTCAATGGACCAATCCCGCCACGCGGCTGGCGCTGGCCAGGGTGTTGCAGGAGAATGCCAAGCCGCTGTTGGGGGACGTCGAGCTTTCGGCCACGCAACTCAACGAACAGGTGCGGCAACTTCGCGACCATTGGCTGTCGCTCCGCACGGCGGTCGACCGTGACCGCCTGTTGTTGTTCGAACTCAAGGGGAGCCTTCGCATTGCCGGCCAACTGGCCTCGCTGCTGAGCGTCGACAAGCGTTGGTTCTGGCTGTTCGGCGTGATCGCCATCGCCGGCCTGCTGGGCGTGGCGTTCCACGAGCGGCGGCACGAGATTCGGCGGTTGCTCAACGGCGGCCGCGCCCGGGCGATGCGGCTTTCGAAGTTCCTTACCGTCGCGCTGGCGATTCTGGCAATGATGACCCTGGCGACGTTCATCATGGGCGACCGTATCTACGAGTCGTTGTTGACCGTCGGCAGCGGCGACGAGACCTCCCCGCGCGGGGCCATCGCCGCCGAAACCGCCGCGGTCAAGGAGGAAGTCAAAACGCTGCAAGACCAGCGGGCGACGCTCGACCAGCAGTACCTGCCGGCGGAAGCCGCCTGGCGAAAGATGCTTACCGATTCGCTTCCGCCGGGCACGCCGCTGGCGTCGCAGTGGAAGACATTCCGGCGTGGCGTTTTCGAGATCAATTCCGCCCTGGCCCTTTTGGAGGCCCTGCCGCCGGCGATCCATGCCGACGCGGTTGCGTTGAAAGAATTGAACGCCGACCTGGGCACGCACGCCGAGGACGAAGCCCGCTATCTGCGGATCAAGGCGTGGATTCGCGGCGCGTTGGGATTGGCGCTGGTGGGACTGGCGGCCGCCGGCGGCGTGCTTTTTTGGCGGGGCGTGCGGCAACGCCGTGAAGTCGCCGCCAACACCTGCCCGTTATGCCTCGGCGCAAACAAGCTGCAGCCGCTGCCAGTCCGGGCTGAATCCGGCGGCAACGCCCATGCCGGCAGCAGGCTCGTGCAGTGCAAAAACATTATCAGCCGCCAGCCGCACGAAGAGTGCGGGTACACGTTCCTGTCGGCCTACCGGCCCATGGAGAAAGTCTGTTTCCCGACCCTTGGAATCCCGCAGGCCGGCAAGACGCACTGGCTGACGATGCTCTATTGGGAACTCAATCGCGGGAACTATCCCAAGAGCGTTCAGTTCGAGAAGATCAAATCGCAGAGTTCCGAAGATTTCGACATCATCGTCGAGGAGATTCTCAATGCCCGCATCGGCACCGCCGCCACGCAGCGCGAGCGGATTCCGCACCCGCTGGTGTTCAATTTCCAGGACCGCGACGCGCTCGGCCGGTCGAACGTCCTGGTCAATATCTTCGACTACTCGGGCGAAGTCACCTCGGACATGGGAGTGGAAGACTACCGCCGCCGCCGGGCGTTGGAGGGCGACGGGTTTCTCTTCTTCCTCGATCCGACGTACCCCAGCGAGCCGCAGGCCAAGGCCCTGGCCGATTTCCGCGAGGACTTGCGGCTGATCAAGGGAATCAAGACGGGCCGGCACACGCGCACGCCCGTGGCGCTGTGCGTCTCGAAAATCGACATGATGGCTTCGCAGGCTTACGCGCTGCCGGGCGGCGGCGACGCGGTGGAGCGATTCTACCGCGAGCTGGGCGAGGTCGACCCGACGGGCGAGGCGATCACGATGCGGGTGATCGAGGGCCGAAGCCGCGCGATGGCCCGGCTCCGCGAGACCATCTGGCCCGGCTGGCAGATCGAGCGGCAGATCGACGACCTATTCGGCGGACGCTACCTGTTCTTTCCGCTGACGCCGGTGGGACTCGACGGCCGCGGCGAGAGCGACCTCAGCCTGCGGACCATTTCCCCCTTCGGCCTGTTGGAGCCGATGGTGTGGCTGCTGCAAATGAACGGATATCCGATATGTCCTGGCCTTTAGCTTCGCACTTCAGCGCGATGTTGCAGAACCCGCAGGTTGCCTTTCGCGACCCGCGCTTGCAGCAAGGCCGCATCGAAAAGGACGAGAAGGGCCAGCCGCGCCCTTGGGCAGGCGCGTTTGCGGTCGTCTACAAGGGCATCAGCGCCGATGGCGGCGAGCCCTTTGCCGCGCGCGTCTTCACCAGCGAATCGCCCGAACGCCACGAACGCTACGACTTGATCAGCGACTACCTGAAAGCCCGCAGGCTCAAGTGCCTGGTCGATTTCGAGTACCGCGACCGCAGCATCCGTTCGGCGGGCGACGGCAAGTGGTACCCGCTGATCATCATGGAGTGGGTCCAGGGCGAGACCCTTTTCAAGTGGCTCCGCAGCCAATGTCTGCAAGGCAGCGGCGAGGCCGTGGCCGCGGTAGCCGACCGCTGGGTCGAGGTCGTCAAGGAATTGGGAGAGGCCTCGATTGCCCACGGCGATCTGCAGCACGCCAACGTAATGATTACCGACGCCGGCGAGATCAAGCTGGTCGACTACGACTGCATGTGCGTGCCGTCCTTGGTGGGCCGGCGAAACTTGGAGGTCGGCGTCGTGCCCTACCAGCACCCGGGCCGCAACGCCGCCACGTTGCTGTCGCTCGACCTGGACAATTTCTCGGCGCTGATGATCTACGTCGGGCTGCGGGCGCTGGCGATCGACCCCCAGTTGTGGCGCCGCTACGTCGAGCAGCCGGGGTACGACAAGCTCCTGTTCCGCGCCGACGACTTCCGCGCGCCCGAGCAGTCGTCCTTGTATCGCGATCTGATGCAATTGCCCGACGAGGATGTCCGCAGTCTTGTGGAACAACTGTTTGGGCTGGTGCAGGCGCCGATCGACGCGGTGCCGTCGCTGGGGTGTTTGGCCGGCTCTTATGCCAAGGTCGAGCGTCTGCTGCGCCGGCAGCAGTGGGACGCGGCCGTAAAACTGTTGAACCGGCGGGGGCAATTCCGCGACGCCCCCGATGCTCTCAAGCCGCTGATCCGCGAGGCCTACGAGCACGTCTGCCGGCAGCAAGCCTGGACGGCATTCGAGAATCTGCCGCGCGAGGCGGCCGAACCGGTGGATCGGAGCCTCGTGCAGGCCTGGAACGAGGCCCTCTTTGCCGGCTACCCGCCCGCCGAGCAAGAGCGAACGCGCGTGGCCGAGGCCCGGCGCCGCGTCATGTTGCTGGACCGGCTTCGCCACCTGGTCCAGCAGTCGTCGGGACCGAACACGCTGCACGGCGAAGAAAGCATCGCGGAGGCCGCGGCGCAGCTTCCCGACGGTTATCGCTACGGACTCCAGTCGCGCGTGGAACAAGCCCGCCGCAGTATCGCGGCGATCAAGCGGCTGGCAAGCCTCTTTGCGGGCGCATCCTACAAACAGTTCATCGAAGCGGACCTGGTGACCGCGTGGCGGGCGGTCGTGAAGGCCAAGTGCGAGCATCTGGTCGACCCCGCCTGGCGCACGCGAATCGAGCTGGCCCGGCAGCGAACGGTGATCTTGGATTCCCTCGCCAGCCTTCCCGAGCATTTGCCCGCCGATCAGCGCGACCAGCGCATTCTCGAAGCGTGGCAGGATGATCTGTTGACCGACTGCCCGGAGGCCGATCCTTGGCGGCCTGCCCGTCAACAAGCGATTGCCCGCAAGGAAATACTCGACCGCCTGCAAGCCGCCGTCGACACCCGCGACGAGGAGGCGATGGTGCAATGGAGCGGCGATCCGGTGCTGGCCGGCTACCCGCTGCCCACCGGTTGGACAGGAAGCGTTCGTGCCGCCAAGGAGCGGCTGGGGCGGTGCGAGGCGCTGGTGGCCGCGTTGCACGAGGGGCGGCGGGAGGCATTCGCCGGGTTGTTCGACGCCCGGCTGATCCGACGCTATGCCGATCGTTTCGCGCCGTACCAGACGCAACTGGCCGATTGGACCCGCTCGGAAGCGCTGTCGCTGCGGACACTGGGACTTGGGCCGGCGATTGGGCGGGGGAGCCTGGTGCCGCTGGACGATGCGCCGGGAAGTTATCGACTGCGTTGGAGTTGGCCGCAGGCCCGCTTCGCCGACACGTGTTTCCTGGCCATCTGTCCGGATGAGCCCGGTCCCAACGACAACCCGCGCGAGATTCCGGCCCACTTTCGCGTCTCCGTCGACCGCCAGAGCTGGGAAGCCGCGGGCGGAAGCCGGGTGATTGCCACCGAGCCGGATTGGGCGGGCGGCTGCGTGGTCGTCTGGGCGGTGGTCGATTTGGGATTCGACGCCTGCACTAGCCCGCCACTGCTGCTGGGGCGACTTCCGGCCCAGTCGCGTTGGAACTGGAAAGGTTGGCGCATCTTTGCGCCGCGCGGCGGTGCATCGCCGCGCAACCAGGAGGAGGGTGAGCGGACGTGAGCGCCATCCACCAAATCTACTGCACCCATTGCACGCACGGCAGTTCCGCGCTCGAACGCCGCGAAGGCGAGCTGTCGCACCGCATGTTGGGCTACAGCGCCCGGGCGGGCTCGGTGGAGGCGGTCGAATTGCGGCGGTACTACCGGCAAGTCGAGCGGTACACGTATTACTACCTGCCGCGCGACACGCCCGGCGAAGAGAAACGGCGGCTCACGGCCGCCACCGCCCCGTGGCGGATGGTTTATTTGCCCTCCACCGGCGGGCTGCAAATCGTTGGACAGGTCGTGTATCGCCCAACCGACACCGAGGGCCGGCCGGGCTCCTACTTCGCCCACGTCCTGTTCCGGGATGAGAAACCAGTAGTGTCCGGTTATAAGTCGAATAGTGACAACTGGTTACAGCAAGTGGTTTCGGGATTCGGGACAAAAGAAGTCGAAAGTGCCTGAAAAATAGG
>Ga0315287_10001919_pt1 | contig 19480 bp, 11 predicted proteins | sample YL17G11_0_MG_FD_205037 | JGI IMG/M metagenome (GOLD analysis project Ga0315287, IMG submission 205037) | Sediment microbial communities from Yellowstone Lake, YNP, Wyoming, USA - YL17G11_0 | ecosystem: Environmental > Aquatic > Freshwater > Lake > Sediment | place: USA: Wyoming | collected...
AAGAAGATCGGGCGCACCAAGAAGACCCGGCTGTGGCTGGACAAGTAGCAGGAAGAGAGGAGGTGGTGTCTCTCCCGGCGGGGTGGAGACAGAGGCGTGGTGGGGATGTTTTTTCTTTTTTCAGGGGTCTTGCAAAAAAAACAAAAACAAACAAAAAGAACGCCCTCTCTCTCACACCCCCGCCATCAGCTCATCCCCGCCGCCCAGGAGGTTCACATCATGCAGGTCCAGGCCCTCGCCCATCGCAGCTTGCATCAGCAGCGAGCCGCCGCCCCCGGAACCATACAAGCGGCCGGACGCGGCGAGCAGCGCGTCGCGCGACCGGGCTGCCGCCACGAGCGCCCCGCGGTCGGCCGCCAGGCTCGCATCCTCCGCCCGCAGGCGGGACACCAGGGCGCCCGCCGCCCGGATGCGGGCGTGGAGGACCGCGGCCGCGGAGGCGGGGTCGTGCGCGGGCCAGGTTGCCAGGGCGGCGGCCGGAGACTCTTCACCCCCACCCCAGCCGTCCTCACTGAACAGGACGACGCCACCGCCCACGCCGTCGATGCGGGCGCCCAGGGCGCCCGACCCGATCAAGGGGACGAGCGCCCGTTCCGCGGTCAGCGGGTCGGCGTCGGGCGGGAGGGCGGGGTGGGCGTGCGCGGCGGCCAGGGCGGCACCCGCGGCGGGCTGGGGAGGGGGGGGAGGGGGCGGGCGCGCAGCAGCAGCAGCAGCAGCAGCGGCCGCAGTGGCCGCCCCGGCGCCCTCACTCCCACCGTCCGAGTGGTCGTCGCCCTCCTCCTCGTCCACAAAATCGCCGTGGTGGTGGTGGTATTGGGCGTGGTGCCCGTCCCCGTCCGATTCGGAGCCGCCGGCGAGCGGCGGGCGGCCCCCTCCCGCAAAGCCACCGGCGCGGCGGGGCGGGGCGGGCGCGCCTCGGCGGCCACCACCACCCTCCCCACCGCCGCCGCCGCTCACCCCGCGCCCCGCCACGGCGGCCGCGTCCGCGTCCAACGCCGCCGCCGCCTTGGCGCCCAGGGTGGCCAGGGGCAAGGCCGCGTACACGCACCCCAGGGCGACCAGCGGCCGCCCCGCCGCCCGGGCGGACAGAATGGAGGCCACCAGCCCGGCGTTGCCATCGGCCGCCCACACGCTCGCGTGCGCCGCCGCCACGCCCGCCGCCGCGTCGCCGCCGCTTCCTGCACCGCCGGGGGCGGCGCCACCACGACCAGCGGGGGCAGCAAGGCCCGGGAATGCGTCCCCCCCCGGCGGGGCGGCGATGGCGGCGGCAAAGTCGGCGTAGGGCCCGCCCTCGGCCCGCACCAGGCGCGCGACGGCGGGGGAGGTACCTTTGGGGAGGGACGCGGGGCCGGTCCTCGAGAACCGGCTGCCACCGCCGCGGCCGGCGGCAGACGAGGCGGCGGTGATGCCCGCCGCGCCGCCGCCGCCGCCGCCCCCCGCCGCGGCCCGCAGGCACCGCGAGAGCGCCCACTTTTTCCAGGCGGCCAGCGTAATGGCGGAACCGACCCCCGTCGGCGCTGTCAGGGCCGCCGCCCAGCAGGCCTCCGCGGGCGCCCACCGCCGGCGGGCCGCGTGCAGGCAGCCGCCGTAGTAGCAGGCCAGCAGGAAGTCGGCCGGGGTGAGGCCGGTGGTGGCGGGAGATGCAATGCCGAGGGGTGGGGAGGAAAAGGCGGGCGCCGCGGCGGACGGGAAGCGTGCAGCCAGGGCGGCACGCGCCAGGGGCGCGTGCAGGGGCGTGATCGTCCCCGGCGGGCAGCCCAGCTTTGACAAGGCCAGAGACAGCGGCAGCAGGGCGCGCCGAGGGGAGGGCGCGGGGCCGTCCAGCCAGGTGGAGGCCATGGCCGCGGTGACGGTGCAGACTGGGGAAGAAAAGAAAACGAGGAATGAGAGGGGGAGCGAGCGGGGGCGCGGGCTCGCTGGGGGTGGGGAAAGAAAAAAAAACTCTGAAAAAGAAAGCTCACGTTTCGCCGCGTCCGCCTGCACCTCCTCCCCATCGCACGCCATGGCGAAGCCGGCAGTCCGGTCGGCCAGGTCGGCCCGGGCTGCGGCGTCGTCGGGGGCGGCCTGAGCCCAGGCGGCAGCGCTGTGAATAAAGAAGCATTGGTTTGTTTTGCGGTGTCAGATCGGAAGAGAGGGGAGAACGCACGTGCGCACACGCCGTGGCACAAGCACACGCATACACACACCGACCCATATCAACTCACAGCAGGTGCAGGTACACCAGGGACTGGGGCACCGGCGGGTGCGCCGCCAGCGCGGCGCCTAGCGCTGGCGCGCTCGCTCCAGCCAAGACCGGTGCGGCCGCGACCAGAACGGCCTGGGCGGCCGCCGCGTCGGGTGCCGCCCGGGCGGGGGCGAGGGCGGTGGTTAGGGCGTCGGCCATTGGTGTGGGCGCGGGCGTGTGTGTGCGACGACCCAGGTTGTTGTGTGATCTTCTTTTTCTTTTCAGTCTCCCTACCTCCCATTTTTCCTCCTCGCCGCCTCCAGCGCCTTCGCCGCCCGCGCCGCCTGCCACCCCATCCTGGGCGCCTGCGCCGCGGGTTGCTGTGATGAGGACGGACCGCCGCCCCCCTGGCTGTGCATCATCAAAGCCGGCGCCAGGCCGGGCCGCCCGCCGCCCCGCGGGAGCGGAGGCGGGGCCGCCGCCTGGGCAGCCACCACCAGGCTGCCACCCGTCAACCGCGGCTTCCCAGCCCCGCACCACCCCGACGCGTCGTACGTCAGCCCCACGCCCACCTGGCCCGGGTATTGCGCGTTGGCGTTGTTCCCACCAACCACAGACGCCGCCAGGATGGCGGCCGCCGCGCCCGCAAGAGCCCGGCGCGGCGGGGCGGGTTGGTGGAGGGAGCGCAGAGCGGCGTGTGCTTGTGCTTGTTGCGGCCGTGCCGACACCACCGCCACCGCCGGCATGGGCGCCCGCCCGCCGCCCTGCAGGCTGCCCGCCCGGAAGAACGGGTTGGCGGCGGGGCGAGGGGCGGCGGCGGAGGCCGGGGCGGGCGCAGCGGCAGCAGGCGCGGGGGAGGTAGCAGGCGGCTGCGCCCGCTGCATGGGAGCCACAGCCCGCAGCTGCTGCTGCTGCTGCCCGCCTCCCCGCTTCGCCACCATGGCCGCCACCCAGGGACGGTGCTCCTTGGGGACGATGCCGACAAAGCCGTCCAGAAGGGCGGCCCGGGCGCCATCCCCAGGGATCGCCAGGACGCGCATGAACGCCTCGCACAGCGCGCCCGTGTCACCACCCGCTGCCCCGCCCGGCCGGTAGGCCCGTAAGGCTGCGACCAGGGTGGCGTGGTCGGCCGGGGGCAGGCCGGACCGGAGGGCGGCCAGGTACTCGGTGGGTGAGAAGCGGGGGCGTGTCTGGGTGGTTGAGGGTTCCGCGACGGGCGGTGGAGGCGGCGGCAGCAGCAGAGGCGCCTCGCCCGCCCCCACCCCGCGCGCAGGTGGTGGTCGGGCAGGCTGTGCCGCCGCCTCCCCTGCCCGCGCCCGCCGCGCCGCGGCCAGCGCGCCGGGCGGCCCCACATCCTCCACCACGGGCCGGGCCCGGGGCTGGCTGAGGAGGGGCGCGCGGGGCGGGGGTGGGGGCGGGGCGGCGGGCGCGGGTGCGCCGGCGCCGCCGCTCCGCGCGACCACAGCCCACGGCATGGGCGCGGGAGCGGCCGGCGCTGCTGCCCTCGCCGGCCACGCCGCGCCCTCCAGCGGGGAGGCCGGCGGGGCGGGCGCGGGCGGCGCAGCAGCGGGCCAGCCCCCCCCTGCGCCGGCGAGCGCTTCCAGCAGGGAGGAGGAGGAGCCGGCGGCGGGCGCGGCACCAGTAGCAGCAGCAGCAGGCACCACCAGCGCCCGCCCCCGCCCGGCCAACCCCGCGAGGCCGGCCATGTTCATTTTTTTTTTCTCACCGCCCGCGCCCGGTGCCGGCGCCAGGGACAGCACGCCCGCCCCGCCGGACCGGGACGGGCCACCACCCGCCCAGGCGGACGACGGCGGCTCAGACCCCGCCACCCGCCGGGACGCGACCACGGTCGCCGCGTGGCGGGTGAAGAAGGACCGCAGGGCGGTGGAGGCGTCGCCAAAGCCGCCGCCGCCGGCCTCGGCGCCGACCACCAGGCGGCGCACCCAGGCTGACAGGGACGCCCGCGCCCGGGGCTCGCCAAACCGCTCGTCAGCCAGGATGATGGCCCCATAGTCCGCCACGTGCCGGATGCACCGCCCGATGGCCTGGTTGACGGCGCGGGCGGCCTGCTGGGTGTACCAGGCGTCGCCGGAGAGGAGCAGGCTCTCCCCTCCAACCCCGCCATGCGGTTCATGCGGCGGCCCGCCCCCACCACAGCTCCGCTTGTGCCCGCCGCTCGCCCGGCCCGCCGCCTGGCACGCCTCATCCAGAACCCGCCGCTTGATGGCCACCCGGGCATCGCCCAGGGAGGGGAAGGGCAGCCCGGTCACCACCACGCACCGGGCGGCCGCGTCAGCAAAGTCCAGCCCCTCGCTCGCCTTCCCCCGGCACACTGCCAGGAAGACGGCCCCCCGCCCGCCTGGGGCGGCCAGCGCCGCCCGGTACGTCTGGGCCGCCCCGACAAAGCCGGCCGCGTCCCGGGGTTCCACGACTGGCGTCTTGCGCCAGGCCAAAGCGTCCCACAGGGAGGACGCCGGGTGCGGGCACAGGGCGGGCGGCGCGGGCGACCCCTTCCAGGCCTCCACGGCGGCGCCCAGGAGGCCGTAGGAGGGGAAGAAGACGAGCATGCCGCCCGGGACGGAGCCAGCCAGACTGACGATGGCCGCCCCGAGGTCGGACTTGTAGGCCAGCGAGTCCCGTGTCCGGAAGGAGGAGTTGAGGCGGGTAGCGGCCGGGCCGCGCGCGAGGATGGAGGCAAACACGTTTGCATCCGGCACGACGTGCGGGTTTTCGAGGCGCACGGGGAAGGGCGCGCCCAGCTCGGCGGCCAGGCCGGGCAAGGGCGCCAGCGTGCCGGAGGTGAGGATCAGGGAGCGCACGCCCGCGCTGGCCAGGGCGGCCAAGGCCGGCGCGGGCGAGAAGCACCAGTACGAAAGGGTGGGGCCAGGCGCGGCGGCAGGGGTGTGGAGGTGGACGCGGTAAGACGCGGACGCCGGTTGAGGGGGGGGGAGGGGAGGGGTGACCACCCCGCCAGGCAGGCGGGCAGCGGCGGCAGCCCCTCGGGCGGGCGGGCGGGGCGGGGGCGGCGCCTCGGCCGATTCAAAGACCAGGCGCAGGCAGTCTGAGACCGCTGTGAGCGCGGCGCCCCTGCTGCCATCGCCCCGCACGATGCCCGCCGTCGCCGCCCCGCCGCCGTCAGCGTCCGTGAGCAGGGCCGCCCCGTCGTCTAGGGTGCGGGACAGGGGCGGCAGGGAGGCGGTCGTGATGCCGACGGTGGCGAGCAGGGTGAAGAGGAAGGAGGCAGGCGCAGCTGCCGCGTTGGCGCCACCACCACCACCACCACCGCGCCCGTTGTTGAAGGGCGGGGCAGCCGCAGCCCGTGCGATCGCGCCCTCCAGGCTGCGCAGCAGGCTGCCCAGGAGGCGCAAATCCCGAGCCAGGGTCTGAAAGTCGGGGGGCGCCGCGCCGGACGCGTCCGTGCCGGCCGCCCCGGAGGAAGCAGCCCCACCCGCGAGCGCACCCGAGCCGCGCCCGCTCCCGCTCACCACCCCGCCCACGCCCGAGTCCGCCCGCCGGTCCGCCACGCCCGCCGCGGCGGCTGCCTCCTCCACCGCCGCCGCCAGCACGGCCGCCGGCAGGTCGAAGGAGGCGGCCTCGGAGGCGGCGCCCTCCAGATTGTGGGCCTCGTCGAACACGACCACGCTCCCCCTCCATTCCACGCCCTTCAGCCCTGAGCGCGACCGGGGGTCCACCAGGTACGCATAGGGGACGAGCACGACCTCCGCGTTGGCCGCCAGCGCGCGCGCGCCGTAAAAGGGGCAGGCCCGGGTGGCCCGCCCCATCTTGGCGAGGTCCTCGACGTCCAGCGGGGCGGCAGAGGACGCCGAGGTGAGAAACGCGTCCGACTTGCTGGTCTGGTAGGGGTTGTGGAAGGAACAGTTGCCTTTTTTCAGGGCGGACGCGCACCCACGGTTGACGGCGGCCGCGCTGGTGGCCCGCGACACCGTCGGGTGGATGCACAGTTGCTGACGGGAGCCCAGGACGACCGCGGTCGGCGCGTAGGAGGTGCGTTTCAGTTCCCCAACCACCTGGGCCAGCTGGGAGTGGGTGCGGGATGCGTAGATGATGGGCGGGACCCTTCCGCTGGGCAGCAGGCCAGTGGGGGCGGCCGCGGAGGGTCCACGCCCGGCCAGGCCGGCGGTGATGGCGGCCCTCATGGAGGACGCCCAGGAGGACGGGGCGTCGGGTGGCGGCGGCGCGGGCGCAGCGGGCAGCGCGGCCGCCAGCCCGCCGCCCCCACCCCCGGCCCGCCGCCACGCCAGCGCGGCGCACAGCAGGCACAGGGTTTTCCCCGTTCCCGTCGGGGATTCCAGCAGCGCGTTGGTGCCGTCCTGCAGTGCCTGGATGACCTTGGCCATGTAGGCGAGCTGACGGAAGGAGGTGGACAGAGGATAAAAGGTTGAAAGTGAGGTTGAGACAAGATGCGGAGCGTTTTTGTCACGTCGTTGCTCTCATTCTCTCTCTCCACACTCGTTCCATTCCTTACCTGGCATTCGTACGCCTCATACGGAAAGTCGACCTCCACGCCGCGGAGGGTGTAGGTCGGCATCGTAGAGGGGTGCGAGTGGAGGAAAAGAGCAGCGCGCCGATTGAAAAGGTTTTAAAGTCTTTCCGCGCTCTCTCGCCTGTGTCACACGCGTTTGTGCACCAATGAGCCGCACGCCCGGGGGGGGGGGGCAGGGGTGGAGGGGGGGGAGGTGGTCTGCTTAGAGCACGCGCATGCGCTCGTCAGGCTGCATGCGAGGTTCTGGTGTCACGCACGCCGCTAGGTGAAGAACGAGAAATGAGGGAGAAAAGGTCGACCCTCTCTCCTTTCTCCTCTCTCTCCCTGCACTTCAACCTCTCCTCGCACTCTCTCTACTTTTCCCTTGTCCGCCCTTGCTCTTTCAACTTCCACGCATGCTGGCGCCCTCCACCTCCCGCCCAGCTCTCGGGCAACGGGCGGCGCCCACGCCTGCCACAAAAAAGGCCTCGCCTGCTGCTGCACGCGCCCAGCGTCGACCGCACGCCGTCGCCCTCCTCCCCGCACCCGCTGCGTCTCCGGCGGCCGCATTGACGGAGACAAAAAAAGCCGAGGTAAGAAAGAGTGAGGGGCCGGGGCTTGGCACACCAATTGGCGGGTGCAGAAGATGGGAGGGATGTCTGAACCGTCGCCAGGACGTGTTGCGCGCGACTGTGCGAGACGCGGGAAGAGGGGCCGCCCCCGGCACGGAGACGACACGGCGACGAACGCAGACGAGGGCGCACACTAGCCCGGACGCCCTCAGACCTCTCTCAACCTCTCTCAACCCCTCCTCTCCCGCGTCCAGCTCTATTCCGCCCTGGACCGGGTCTCCGTCCTCTCCGAGGCCCTACCCTACCTCCAGCGCTTTCGGGGCAAGACCATTGTGGTCAAGTATGGCGGGGCGGCCATGAAGGACCCCAGCCTGAAGGTGAGAGGGCGCGGGGCGTGGAAAATGGGGAGAGAGGCTCAACCTCATCATTGTTTTTCTCATCCTCCATTCTCTTCCCTCCATTCTCTCTCACCATCAGGCCGGCGTCATCAACGACCTCGTCCTCCTCTCCTGCGTCGGCATCCGCCCCGTCCTCGTTCACGGCGGCGGCCCCGAAATCAACACCTGGCTGGCGCGGTTGGGCATCGAGGCCGTCTTCAAGGGCGGCCTGCGCGTCACGGACGCGGAGACGATGGAGGTCGTGGAAATGGTTTTGGGCGGGCGCGTGAACAAGGGGCTGGTCACCCTGATTGAGTTGGCGGGGGGGCGGGCGGTGGGCCTGTGCGGGAAGGACGCGACCTTGTTGGCTGCGCGGCAGATGGTGGAGAAGGTGAAGACACAAAAAAGTGGGGGTGGGAGCGCGCGCGCGTGCGCGCACTTGAAGAGAGAGTTCGCAACCGTCCCTCTCTCTTGTCTCCCCCCCCTCTCTCTCTCTCTCTCACCACGCCCTCCTCTTTCTCCCCCTCTCTCTCTCACCTGTCCCTGCTTGCAGGACATCGGCTTCGTGGGCGACATCACCTCCGTCGACCCGGCCCTCCTGTCCACGCTCGTGGAGGCGGGCTACATTCCCGTCCTGGCCTCGGTCGCTGCCGACCCGACCGGCCAGGCCCTCAACGTGAATGCCGACACGGCCGCGGGCGAGGTGGCGGCGGCGCTGAAGGCCGAGAAGCTGGTGCTGATGACGGACGTGCCGGGCGTGCTGATGGACAAGGATGACGTGTCGACCAAGGTGCCGGAGCTGTCGATCGCCGAGTGCCGGGAGCTGGTGGGCGCGGGCACGATTGGGGGGGGCATGATTCCAAAAGTCGAGTGCTGCGTGCGGGCCCTGGCCCAGGGCGTCCGGGCCGCTCACATCGTGGACGGGCGCCAGAAGCATTCCTTGTTGATGGAACTGCTGACGGATGAGGGGGTGGGGACGATGATCACGGGGTGAAATGGCTGTTGGGAGAGGGAGAAGAGAAATGAGATTGAGATCAAGGCGTCTCCAAAAACAAAAACAAAAAAAAGGGGGCACTCATCTCGCTCTCCTCTCTCCGCATACACACGCACATCCGATGCGCCCCGCCACAGCTAGAATTGCCCCGCTGGCCGATGGCCTGGCTCTGCTGAGCCTGGGCCAGGGACGCGAAGGCAGCTTGGACTGGGAGTTGAGCTGCGGCTGCAGCGTGCCGAGCGCCGCCGCCGCTGCCAACGCTGCCGTTGGCCGGCCGCGCTTCTCGCCGGCCGTGCGCGCGACGTCCGGCGCGGGCGCCTCTACCTCTACTTGGACGGTGACGGGCGAGCCAATCACCCGGCGAGCGGGCGACATGCGGGGCGGGGCCTTGTTCCAGGTGAGACGATGAGGAGATGGAGAGAAGACCAAGCGAGCAGCGCCAATTCAAGCAGCGCGAGCGGGTGAAAGACAGAGCGCATGCGTGCAAGTGGATCGAGTGCCCACTCCGGCATTGCATCCCCTTTACAAGGCAAAAGGGACAGTGCACGTGATGCGCTGGGTTGAGAGAGATGCTGACCAGCCAGCTGAGCGGTGGGCGGCGCCTCCCTGTCCGCTTGGCCGCAGTCCGCGCGCTCGGTCCGGCGCCCGTCACACAAGACTGCCGGCTGCGCTCTCTGTCTCTCCGCGCGCCTCACGCCGCCCTCTCTCTATCTCTCAATTCCTTACTCCTCACAGAAGAAGCGGCCCCAGCCTCCCGCCCCACCGGCCGAGGAGCGCACCCTCGTGGACGTCGTCGCCGGCGCGCTCGCCCGCGCACTCTCGCAGTCGGCGATCCACCCGCTCGACACGCTTAAGGTAAGAGGATGATATTTGAAGTGGGTGGGCGCGTGGAGGTGCGGCCCCTGTGCACTGTGATGGGTAGCTAGACTAGCGCTGAGGTCTATGATGGGATGGTGGGGGGTGGCGCCGGAAAACATATAGGCGCCGGCGCCGGCGCCAATAGATGGCAGAAAAAAAAAAAAAAAAAAAAAAAAAAAAAAAAAAACAGGCAGGGGCCATTAGCTTGGGTGCGCGCGCCCAACCTCTCGCCCCCCTCAGCTCTCTCCATTACGCGCCCCGCCGCCCGTCGCCTCCACAGGTCCGCATGCAAGCCGCCGCCCCGCTGTCCAAGTTCGGCAAGCTCGTCCCCCCGCCCGGCGCCCGCGGGCCCCGCACCTGGTCCAAGCGGGCCCTCCTCCGCCACGGCGTGCGCTACCGCAACCGGACGGCGGTCGCGCTCTCCCTGTCCCGGGCGGCGGGCGAGTTCGGGTCGCTCTACCAGGGCGTGTTCGGGGCCGCCACGGGCGCGGGCATCATCATCGGCACCTACTTTGCCTTCTACTCCAGCGCCAAGCGGGCTCTGACCCGGCCCAACCCAGACGGCACCCCTCCCTCCCTCGGCCCCAGCGCCGCGGCCTTCCTGGCCGGCTCGGCCGCCGCGGCCGGCTCCTCCGTCGTCAAGGTGCCCCTGGCCGTCTGCATCCGGTCCGTCCAGGCGTGCGTGTACCCCAACGTCTTCGCGGCGGCCTCCTCCATCACCAAGGCCGCGGGCGTGCGGGGGCTGTTCACGGGATTCACGCCCACCCTCCTGGAGGACGTCCCTGACATGGGCGTCAAGTTCGCGGTCTACGAGGCCCTGCGCTCCGGCCACGCCGCCCTCTTCCAGCACGCCCGCCCTGCGAGCGCGGGCGAGGATTTTGTCATGGGCGCGGTCGCGGGCGCGGTAGCGGCCGCCGCGACGACGCCCCTGGACGTCGTAAAGACCAACATGATGTGCGCGGCCGCAGCCCGGCCCTCCATGGCGACCGCCGCCCGGGACGTCCTCGCCCGGGCGGGCCCCGGCGGCTTCTTTGCGGGGGTGGGCCCGCGCGCGCTGAGCAACGGCCTCAACAGCGCCGTCTTTTTCTGCCTGTTTGAAGCCATTCGGGGCGGGTTGGGCGACGCGGCGCGCGCCAGGGAGGCTGAGGAGGCCGCGCTGGAGGGTGGGAGGAAGGAGGCGGGTGGGAAGGGTGGGCGGTTGATTTAAAGGCTCTCTCTCTCTCTCTCTCTCTCTCTCTCCGCGCGCCCCCTGGATTGTGCTTTTGTTACCTGCGTTGTCGTGATTGTGGGCGTTATGATTTGTTGTGGGGTTCCGAACGAGAGAAAAAAATGAGGGAGAGAGAGAGCGGGGTGGTGAGCGTGCCCGGTTGAGTTGTTTTAATTTTCTCTAACACAACGACAGGCACACAGCGCGACCGACGCAGGCTCAAAGCCTTTTTCGCTTGCGCCCCGTCCTCCACCCGTCCACGCCCACCGCCGGGCCTGGCCCCTCCTCCAGTGCCTCCACCATATGTTCTGCTACACGCCTGCCCTTTTGTCCCCGCCGCGGGGCGCCGCTCGCTGCGGTTTCCTCTGACCAGGTGCAGGCGGGCGTGTGTGTGGAGGGTGAGCTAGGGTCACTGCCTGGGGCGGGTGTCGGATGCAGGGTGTCGGATGCATCATCACTAGAACAAAAAAAACTCACTCGGTCGTTCGCCACCAGCCGGACCACCTGCGGCCGTGGCCGCCCACGGGGCACGTCATAGTCCACCCGAGCGCGTTGAACGGTTGGAAACTGAATGTGCCAGCCGACGCGCCCCAAGCCCTCTTCCCGGATTGTGGCGTGGACGTGATGGTGGACATGGTGGTCGAGGGCGCCCAGGACCAGGTGTGGTCGGTCAGGTTGGCGCGGAACCATTTGAAACGAGCGACCAGTGATAAAACTGGATACATTTCTCGTGGCTGGCCAGCCCTGCGGGAAGCCTTTGGCGGCACCCTCCATCCCGGTACGACCCTGGAAATGACCCGCGCGGGCGACCGCTTCGGTAGGCCTGGGCCGCGTGTGGTGGACATGCGCGTGGTTGACGCCGACGACGACCAAGGCGATGGCTGAGCGCACGCTCTCTCAACACCTTCCCCCTTCTTTCTCTCTCTCTCAACGCCCCAACACACACACGCCGGACGGTGGACTCTTCTCCGGCAGCGGGAAAACTAAGGCGCTCGCGCAGTGAAGAGGGGGGCGCGCTCCGAATTATGTTGGTCGCCACGACTCTTTCTCTCTCGGCCCTCCCCATCTCCCCCCACACCCAAAAAAAACTCTCCTCCATCTTTTTCATTTCTTCAAACCCGCACTGACCCGCTTCAGGATGCCCTGCCGCGGGGCGGCGGCGGCGACAGCCAGCGCAGCGGACGCGGCCGCCAGGGCAGCCTCCCCTCTGCTGCGCCCACCACTGCCCGGGCGGGGGTCGGCGTCAGCTTGGGGTGGGAGTGGTGGTGGTGGAGCGGCTGCAGGGACAGCAACGACAGCCCCGGCGGCAGCAGCAGCCACGCCCACCACACCACCGCCACCGCCACCACCACCCGCGCACGCCCGGAAGCGCACCGCCTTCAGGTGGGCCCACTCCACGTCGACGGCGGCGGCGATGGCCGCCGCGGCAGGCGCGCCGACGGCCCGGGCGAGCCGGCCGGGCGCGCCGCCCCCGCCCAGCGCCCGGGCGGCCGCCCGCGCGGCCGGGCGGTTGGCCCAGGCACACCCGCCAAAGTCGAGGGCCGCCCACCCGCCCTCACCCGCCAGCCAGGCGGCCGCCAGGCGGGCGTTGAGCACGGCATCCCGGAAGTCCTGCTCCGCCGCGGCGTGGGCGGCCGGGCGGGGCGGGGAGGGCGGCGGGGAGGGCGTGGCGGCAGCCGCCTTGGGGGGTGGTGGTTGTCTGGCCGGTGTTGCCTCGCGGCCGCCACCCCCTGCCGGCCCGCGCCGGGCCGGGCCGCCCGCCCGGGGCCCGTGCGTCATACGCCGGGGCAGGTGGGGTGGGGACGCGGGCAGGGGCGGCACGGCCGTCGCCGGCCCCCTCCGGGCGGCGGCGGCCCTAGTCGTGGGCCGCGGTAGCGAGGTAGGAGGCACGGCGGCAGGCTTCGCGCGGCCCGCGCCAGGGGCAGCGGGCGGGCGGGGGTGGAATAGTGGCGGGCCGCCCGCTCCTGCCCCCACCTCCTCCGGCGGTTCCAGGCAGAATGACACGCGCCGGGGTGCGGCAACCGCCGCCGTCGTGGCAGGCTGGTGGGCGTCCACCGGCCCCGCGGACGGCCGCATGGCCGACGGCGGGCGGGGCGGGAGCGTGTGGAAATGGTTGTTGAAGGGCGGAGGGGGGGGTTGAGGGGCGGCAGGCACCGGCGTCGCGGCGGGGCCGGTACCACCCCCGCCGGTCACCAGGGGGGTGGCGGGCACCGCGTCCACCGGACCACTGCCTACCCGGGCCAGGGCCAGGTGGAGCGGCGGGGCGGGCTTGGAGGAGGTGGCGGGCGCGCCGCAGCAAAAAGGACCACCACCACCACCACCACCACCACCACCACCACCACCACCACCACCACCACCACCACCACCACCACCACTACCACCACCCGCTCCAGCCAGGTCTGCCGCGACCTGAGCGTGCGATCGGGCCCGGACCAGAGGGGTGAGCCCACCACCGCCGCCGCCGTGCAGGGCCCGGGCGTGGAGGAGGAGGGAGGACAGGGCGAGCAGGCTGGCGGGGCCGCCGCCGGTGACGCCGCCACGGCCCGCCGCGGGCGGCGCGGCGGGCGGGGACGGGTCAGCGAGCGGGAGCAGGGGGGAAGGGAGCGGCAGGGCGGCGGCCCTTGGTGCCACTGGCCGGGGCGAGGCCGCCGCAGCCGCTGCGGCGGCCGCCACCGCGGCGGCCGCCCCCGCCGCGGCCGCGCGCGCGCCCCGTCCTCCCGCGCTCGCGGTGCGAGGGGTGGGGGCGTCCGCGGGCGGGGGAGGGGCGGCGGGCGTGGGCGCAGGCACGCCAACACCTGCAGCCGCCGCGACAGCCACCGCCAGGGCCGAGGCAGGGCAGGGCGCGGGCGTGGCGGGGCCGGCGGCGGGCGGCGGCGCGGCGCGGGCGGTGGTGGTGGAAGAGGGCGCGCCACCAGCGGCAGCGCCACTGGCTGCTGCCAGTGCCTCCGCCACCGCCGCCGTGCCCCGCCGCCCGCCGCCGCCGCCCACCGTGGAGGGAGGGGCGACGAAGCCGGACCCCCCACCGGGCGGCAAAGGTTGCGGGGCCCGGGGCGGGCGGGCGGAGGGCGCGCCCTGGCGGGCGTGGCGGGGGACGACCAGGGCGGAGACGGCCGGCGCGGGTTGGGGCGCACCGCCGCCGCCGCCGCCTGTGGTGCTGCCGCCGCCGCCCCCGCCGCTGTTGCTCGACCCGGGCCGCGCGTTGGGCGGGGTGATGAGGCCACTCCCAAACAGGGTCAGGCGGGACAGGGCCGGGCGCTGGTCGGCTGTGGGCGGGGCTTCAACGGCGGGCGGGCGGGCGGGGTGATGAGGAAGAGGGGCTGCGCCAGGTCGGGGCGACGGCGCGACGCCGGGCGGCGCACCGGGCGGCCCGCCAGGGGCACTTGCGCCGGTGCCGCCCCCGTGACCGTCCCCTAGGCCGATTGCAGGGGCTAGTCCGCTCATTTGTAGAGCCTGTGTGGAGTGGTGCAGCGGTGCGGGACGTGAATTGAGATGCAAACAAAAAACGCAGCTGTCATTTTTTTGAGCAAACCGACGCATAACAATCGCGCAACAACGCGTTTTCCTTTCCGTCCGCCGCGCTTCGCCCCTTGCCCCGACGCTCCACCCTCTCTCACCTTGGCACAGAGCACTGCCGCCGCCGCACGCACTGGCCCAGGGAGTAGGGATGCCAGGCCCGCGGGCTTGGCGGCCGTGGGCGGGCAGGCAGAGGGCGGGTCGATTGTGACCTGGGCAGGCGACACCCCGCGCCGCTTGCGCTTGGACGGCGTCACCGACCCCGGCGCCCGGGCGGGGCGGGGGGCAGGTGTGGGGGAGCAGTCTGCCATTGCACGGACAGCTGTGTGGTGGGGTGAGAGGGGAGGGGGTGGGGCGGCGGCCGGCCGCGGCACCCAATCTTGTGTGTGAGACAGGCAGATGCGCCGCGTCCTCCTCCTCCTCTTCCGCGTCAGTAAAAAGAGTCAGAAAGCGAAAGCACATGAGGGCCGCGACGCTCCGCTCCGCCCTCCTCCGCGGGGCGTCCGCCACCTCGGCTAAATCCCATCCCTCACCGCTGATGGTGTCCCACCTGGGCGTCCCTGCTTCCTGCCGTCGCCCGCCCGGCGCCGGGCGGGCCTTTACTAGGGCCGCTTGTGCTGCCGCCGCCGACACGGGCGCCCGGCCGCCGCTGCCCGCCACGGCGACCGTCAGTTCGACGGCCAACCCCTACGGTGCGACTGCGAGTATAGCAGCAGAGAGAGGCCCAGCAAGAGAGAAATGCATGGTGGTCAGGCAGGTGGAGCGCCCTTTTTTTTTTGTTTTCCACCCCTCCGTGCGCACCCAACCTTAACCCCCGACCGCCCCACCCCACCCCCTGCCTCCTCCTCCCACCCCCCATCCTCATCTCTCGTTTCGCGGACGCACCCACAGTCAAACACCTCGCCCGCCTGGGCACGTCCCGGTCGCACCGGGCCGCCACCGGCGCCGCCCTGATCCCGGGCGCCGACCTGGTTGGCGAACTACTCGCCGTTGCGGGCCCCTCACACACACGCATTCTCTCTCTTTGGCTTGCCCCAGGCACCCCCCCGCCTTCCCTGCCACCTCCCTTGAACCCACCGACCTTCACCGCCCCGCCGTCCGTCCTGGCCCGCATCGCGGGCGTCGAGTCGGGCAGCGGCCTGGTCGCGGTCGCGGAGGTGGAGCTGCCGGGCGAGCCGGACTGGTGGCGGGGCGGGGAGGGCGGGCCGACCCCCACCGCGGCGGCGGCCTTGCCCTCTTCCTCTCCACCCGCGCCCCTCCCGTCCCGCCTGCTCGCCCTGGACGGCGTGCAGGACCCGGGCAACGTGGGCGCCCTGGCCCGGGCGGCGGCCGCCCTGGGCTGGGACGGCCTCATCCTGCTGCCCGGCTGCGCCGACCCCTGGAGCGCAAAGGCCGTGCGGGCCGCGCGGGGGGCAGCCGGGTGGCGCCTGCCCACGGTGGCCGTGAGTGGCGGCGGCGGCGGGGGCGCCGCCGCGGCGGCGGCAGCGGTCCGCCTGCGGGCCCTGGCGGACCGGGCGGGCCTGGTCGTGCTGGCGGCGGACGCGTCGGCCGGCGCGCCACGGCCCGCCAGCACGGCCTCGCCCGCCATCGCGGCCACCGCCCGCGGCGTGTGCCTCGTCCTCGGCTCTGAAGGGCAGGGCCTCTCGCCCGCGGTCGCGGCCGTGTGTGACGCCAGCGTCTCCATCCCCATGCCGGGCGGCCTGGAATCGCTCAATGTGGGCCAGGCGGGCGCGATCCTCATGTTTGCGCTCAGCGAGGGCGGGGTGCGGGAGGGGTTGATGGCGCGGCTGCACGGCGAGTGAAAAAAGTTGAGGGAAAAAAAAACATGAATATGAAAGACAGTGAAACCTACACAGGCGGCGGTGCCGGGCCGCCCCCAGCGTCCGAATGGCCCGCCGCCACCGCGCGCGCCGACCGGGCCGCCCTCATAGCCGCCGACCCGGCCCACTCCTCATAATCCGCGGCTAGGCGGCGCAGGAAGGTCGGGAGGAGGGCGGAGGAGAGGCCCGCCAGCAGCGCGTCGCCCGCGGTCGTCAGCGCGCTCCTCGGCAGCAGGGCGAACGGGCCCAGCGGTTCCGCCCACACCGTCACCCGGGTGGACGCCGAGATGGAGGAGGGGCGGCCGCCGGGCGGGCTGTCCTCCCAGGCGAGCTCGGCCGTGAATGCCAGGGAAAAGCGGTCCCGCAGGCGTAGGGCCTCGACGGCGGGCGAACCCTTGAGGCGGGAGGTGCCCACGGACGAGATGACGACCCGCGGGTCGCGGTCGCCCGGGGACGGCGTCCTCACCACCACGTCCACGGCCGGCTCCACCCAGACGCCCAGGATGCCCGCCCGCGGGACGGCCAGCGTGAAGGTGCCGGGCGGGGCGCCGGGCAGGGGCTTGATCAGGGCCCGGTCGACCGCGTCGTAGGAGACTGGCGGCAGGGCCATGTACGCGTCTAGGGAGCCCGGGGCGGGCAGCGGGGTAGTCACCAGGGTGTGTGTGCGGGAGGCAGCGGCGGTGATGCGGACGGGGTTGGTCAGACGCGGCGAGGACGGCGGGGAGTCTGGGACTGGGAGAGGGGAGGGACCGGGTCGGGTTGTCTTCGGCGAGGGTGTCGTTTCAGCCCCCCCGCGGCCTGTGGAGGCGCGGATGGTTTTGGGCGAGGTCGTCGTCTCCTTTTCAGCCTCATGACGGCCTGAGGAGGCGCAGGCATGAGGTGAGCGTCCCGGCCTGGCACGCCCGACCTGGCGGGCGGGCCGCGTGGGCCGCGGCTGCTGGAGTCGCATCCGGGGAAGAAAAAAATGAGAAAGAGGGGCTATCCCCAACCCTCCCACTCCTTCCTTTGTTCATCTCTGCCCAGGCGCGGGGCGCGCTTGCCCTCCCACACCCACCATGGCCCCCCACCCCGCGGACACCGGCATTGAAGCCCACATCGAGGCCTTGCTGGCGGGCGGGGTGAAGGCGCAGGTATGAAGGAATGAGAGTGAAAGTAGGAGCAAGGGCGCGAGCATCGGCGCGTGCGGCCTCTCTCTGTCCCAGCACGCTCGCACTCGCGTCGCCACATTTCAGTACCACCCAGTGATGCAGGGTGGGTGCGCGGATCGCTGTAGCGGGCACGAAGCGGAGCAAGGGGGCCCGGCCTTTTTTTGTGCGTCCTATTTTTGGAGACGCGCATTCACTTTGGTTTCAACCCTCTCTCCATCCAGACCGGCCTCCTCCTCGGCCGCCCCGGCCCCAAACCCCTCCTCCTCCGCCTGGCCCCGACCCCGACCGTGCGCACCACCCAGCCGGCCGCCCATGTGGGGCGCAATTGCGGGCAGCTCAAGGTCAGCGCGCCCCTCCTGGGCGAGCACGTGCGCCAGGCAAGTGGCCTGCTCCCCGGCGGCGTTGCTGTCCTGGGCCTGTTTGTCTTCGGCCCGGGCGGCCTGCCCGTGTCCGGGTCGAGCGCCCTGTTAGAGAGCCTGGCAGGTGCGTGGGCGTCAGGCTGGTCCGGCGGCGGGAAAGAAAGGGCCTCGCCGCCGCCGCCCTGCCTTGTTTACGGGTGGTGCGCCCAAACGCGGCGGGTCGCGGGGCGGGCGCTGGCGTGGCCTGAGAAGCGAGCGGCGGGCGGCCTGGACGGCGCGGTGGCCACGGCCGCCGCGGCCGCGGCTGCGGTGGCGGCCGCCGTCGCCTCAGCGTCCGCGCCTGCGTCCCTGCGCTTCACGCCCATCCTGCCGACCCTGACCCTGGCCCAGGCAACTTTTCATCTTGCGCCCTGCCCGCCCGTGCGCGTGGATGGGCGGTCCGACGACAGGGTGGCAGCATCGCTGGGGCGGGCCGTGGCTGCGGCGGGCGACCGCGCGGCGTCATCTATTGCGTTTATCGGCGGCGAGCTCGTGCGGCCTGGCGAGACCGTGGGCGAGTGCGTGGGCCGGCTGGGCTTGGAGCCGCCACAGCGCCGCCTGGTGGTAGAGTTGGCGGGGCCGCCGCAGTGCCTCCTGGTGGTTGAGGAAGAAGGCGAGGGCGGGCCGGACGCTTCCTTCCCCTCGCCCGGTACGGTCACTTTGTCGGGCGCCGTCACGGCCTTAGCCCTGTCCACCCCGCGGGACAGCGTGGAGGGCCTCGTGGCCGCACTGGTGGCCGACGTGCGTCGGTCGCTCGCCCTCCGCCTCGCGGCCGCGGTGGCGGAAGCCGCGGACGCAGAGGCGGACGCCGCCATCGCGGCCGCCGTGCCGGGCGGCTTCTCGGCCTCCAACGCGGCCGATGAAGCCAGGGCGCAGGCTGCGGAGGAAGGCGGCGGCGGCGAGCCCGTGCCCGCCCCCGGCGGCTGTTGCGGGCCGGCCGGGGCGGGGGCGCCCGGGGTCCCCTCCTGGGAAGTGACCCCCCCGCTCCTGCGCCACCCGGCCGCCCTGGGCGGAGCGGGCGGGGCCCTGTCCACGTCCTTGGGCCGGCGCGGGCTGGTGGTGGACTGCGGTGGCCTGCCGGGCGTGTCCGACCTGGCCCTCCCCGGCACCGCGGGCGAGGCGGCCGACGACGCTGCTGCGCTGCTGGAGGGCGTGGCCCAACTCGTGCTAGGCGGTGGCGCTGCTGCTGCTGCTGCCTTGGCGCTCGAATGGTTGGAAGCCCCGCCCGCGGACGCGGGGCCGGCACGAGGGGCGGGCAGTGGCGTGGGCGCCCCGCACGGGAAGCGGATGTCCCTTTCGCTGGAGGGCGGCGGCGGGGTGGCGGCGGCGTGCCCGCTGGGGGTGATGGTGGCCGGCGGGGCGGCCGCGGTCGCCCTGTTCGCGGCTGGGGTCGCCTGGTTGAGCACGTAGAGAGATGCGAGAGAGAGGGCGTGCTGTTGTCATGCAGCAAAACGCGGGCGCGCCCCTTTCTCTTTCCATCTCAGCACTCCCCCTTCCCAATTCCCACTCACTCCCCCCTCCTTCATTTCGGCGGCGGCGGCGGCCAGCTGGGCCTCCTCCCCTTCCTCCCTTCACCCGCACTGGTGCAGCACTGAGTTCACGACGTGCAGCGCCAGGCGGGCCTCTCCCGCGGCGGGCCCCCCACCACTGGCCACGCCCTTGGCCGCCTCCAGCACTCCCGACAGGATGGGGCGGACGTGCGCCGCCAGGGCCGGGTCGCGAGGGTCGAGCGCGAGCGCGGCCTCGCGCACCCACCCGACTGTGTGGGCCGGGTCGGCCGAGGAAGCCAGCCCCACGCCCAGCTGTTGCAGCAGCGTCAGTAGGACGGGCTGAGACAGGCCGGGCGCGGCCTCGGACGCCGGGACGGCGGCGGTGACGGCGGCCAGGAGGGCGGGGGAGGCCTCATCCAGGGCGGCGGTGAAAGCACCCTCATAGTCGCCCGCTGT